>Ga0066479_1000743_pt1 | contig 8045 bp, 4 predicted proteins | sample LakWasM117_HOW13_2_FD_59555 | JGI IMG/M metagenome (GOLD analysis project Ga0066479, IMG submission 59555) | Freshwater sediment methanotrophic microbial communities from Lake Washington under simulated oxygen tension - Sediment Metagenome 117_HOW13 | ecosystem: Environmental > Aquatic >... | reverse complement strand
TGGATCAAGCTGGAGCTGATCGGCGACGACTACACCCTGCAGCCCGACACGCTGAACCTGGTCGAGGCCGCCTCCATCCTCATCAAGGACGGCTTCCAGGTCCTGCCCTACACCACCGAGGACCTGGTGCTGTGCCAGCGCCTGGTGGATGTGGGCTGCCAGGCCGTCATGCCCTGGGCGGCGCCCATCGGCACGGGCCGCGGCCCCGTCAACCCCTATGCCATGCAGACGCTGCGCGAACGCCTGAAGGTGCCGCTGATCGTGGATGCGGGCCTGGGCCGGCCCTCGCATGCCTGCCAGGTCATGGAATGGGGCTATGACGCCGTGCTGCTGAACACGGCCGTGGCCCTGTCCGAAGACCCGGTGGCCATGGCTGGCGCCTTTGCCGACGCCGTGAACGCCGGCCACGCCGCCCACCGCGCCGGCGCCATGGCCGAGCAATCGGCCGCCCAGCCCAGCACGCCCGTGCTGGGCACGCCGTTCTGGCACCACGGCTGAGGAGACCGGCCATGAGCAACGACTCCATCCAATCCTGGGCAGATGCCATCGTGCGCCTGCACGGCGCCACCTTCGCCCCTGAAGGCTCCGCCCTGCCCTCGCAGCCCGTGCCGCAGGCACAGCACCAGGAGCCGGCCTATCTTGCGGCGCTGCAGGCCTGCAGCGCGCTGGGCTTCATCGCCATCGACGCCGAGACGCTGGCCTGCGCCTGGCAGGCGCAGACGCTGCGCAGGGGCCGCTTTGAGGCCACGCTATGGCCCGACGATCCGCGCGACTTCGGCCTGGAGGGCGCCGATCCCGCACTGGCCTTCCCGGACTGCCCAAGGTCCCTGGGCCTGTACGGCGTGCTGCCCGATGCGCAATGGGTGGGACGCATGGCCCGCGCCGGTGTGCCCACCGTGCAATTGCGCTTCAAGTCCGAAGACCGCGACGCCATCGCGCGCGAAGTGCGCGCCGCCGTGGCCGCCGTGGAAGGCACGGGCGCCCTGCTCTTCATCAACGACCACTGGCGCGAGGCCATCGATGCCGGCGCCTATGGCGTGCATGTGGGCCAGGAAGACCTGGACGCGCTGGCCGGCGCCGACCTGCAGGCCATCCACGCCTCGGGCCTGCGCCTGGGCGTGAGCACGCATGGCTATGCCGAAATGGTGCGCGCCCATGCGGTGCAGCCCAGCTACATCGCGCTGGGCGCCGTCTTCCCCACCACGCTCAAGAAAATGGCCACGGCCCCTCAGGGCCTGGCGCGCCTGGGCGCCTATGTGCGGCTGATGCAGCGTTACCCGCTGGTGGCCATAGGCGGCATCTCGGCCGACCAGTTCCCGGCCGTCCGCGCCACGGGCGTGGGCTCGGTGGCCGTGGTGCGGGCGCTGGTCAATGCCGAGGATCCGGAAGCGGCGGCACGCGAGTTGATGGCCAGCATGCAGGCGTCGGCCTGAAAGTGCAGGGCGATCATCTAAATGCATCGGCCTGCGCCGTTCGATGGCGCGAATGCACTTCTCTTGCGGAAGTCGTAAAACTAGAATGGGCTGCCCCAACTCCGAAAGGTCGCCGATGAGAACCGCAGACAATGGTCCCGCCCGTCTTTTGCTGCCTCGGTACTTCAGAGTCAGAGGGCTTCATGCGAGTCTGGTTGCGGCTTTCGTGTTCAGTGCAGGCTTTTCTCTATCAGTTCAAGCGCACACCATCTCAGACATAAAAACAAACATGGATTTTCCCGAACTCCAAAAAACGGAATATCAGCTAACCGATATTTCCGATGACGGCTATCTTGAACTGTCTGGTAGCAATGGCGAGATAAGAGAGGACCTTCTGCTTCCTCAGTGACAAATCTCCGTAAATTTACGAATTTGCCAGGACACTGCATTTGAGCAATCTGCCACACGACAGCCAGCGCTGATCAGCCAATAAATAAAGGGAGCAATGGCTCCCTTTATTTATTCAACAGGTGCCCTGCGCTCCATCACCCCCTCAGCGGCGGATCATTGTGCTTGTCCTTCCCGTTGTCGGCTTCCGCATCAGGCAGCGCGGTGCGAAAGGCCGGGTCGGTCTCGCGCGACAGCAGCATGTCCACCGAGCGGCTCAGCGGCTCGTCCAGGCCACGGTGCTCACGCACGGTGTCGGGCGGCTCCAGCTCCCACTTGTCCAGCGCCAGGTCCATGTCCAGCGGCGCCTTGAGATTGTGGCTGCTGAAACCCACGGCACCCGAGCCGGGCATCGACAGCGTCACGGGCGGAAAACGCGAGGGCACATCGACATGCGGCAGCTCGTTCTCGCCCAGGTCCGTGAGGTCTATGTCCAGCAGCGGTGCCGACTCATCGTGGATGAAGGAAGGCGCCTCGCCCAGGGGCACGGCGCGCACCTGGCCTGCGGGCAGCTGGCCGGCCTGATCCAGATCGAAGTTCAGGGGCTGCAGCTCGAAGTGCAGCGGTGCGGACAACGAGTCCGGTGCGCTGCTCGCAGGCTTGTCGCCGCCACCGACTGCACCCGTGGACAGGGGCAGTGTGTCCATGGGGGTGAACTCCAGGCCTGGCTCCAGCGGCGTCAAGGAGGCAGGCTGCGGCTGTGCAGGTTCTATCGGCGGCCGCAGCTCTGCCATCCAGTCCACGCCCGTGGCCGCGGATGCAGGAGCCTGCGCCGGCATGGTTTCTGCAGCCGCTGTGAAGGCAGCCGCGCCGGCCGTGGCTGCGCCGGCTGCGGCCGTGCCCGTGACCATGCGCGGCGTGGTGCGCTCGCGCGGGCCAGGTTCGCCGCGTGTTCCGGCAGGTGAGGTGCGCGCAATGGACAGCAGCAGCAGCAGGTCGTCGAAGGCGGCCAGGTCGAAAGGGGCCGGCGCATCGGGGTCGGGTGCGCCGTCCTGCTTGAACAGGTAGTGCGCCAGGCAAGTTTCGACTTCGTCCACGGGCCACAGGGCCTCGATGCGTGCCAGTTGCTCGGGATAGCCCTGCAGCAGGCTGCTGCCCTTGTCGGTAAAGCCCGGCATGGCCGGCACACGGGCGTTGAAATGCCTGGCAAAACGCGCGCGCAGCTGGTCGAAATCGTCGCGGCGGCTCAGCGTGTAGTACAGGTGCAGCAGCTCCAGATAGGCCAGCGGCGAGGAATCCTCATGCGTGTCGATATGCGAGCGCAGCAGCTCGATGGCCTGCTGGTGCTCGCCCACCGAGATGAAGAATTCCGCCTGTTGCTGCACGTCGAACAGTTCGCCGGGCTGCACCATGCGCCTGGCCTTGATGGCCTCGGGCGCAGACGTGCGCACAGGTGCCGGGGCCTGCGGCGCAGGCTCGGTTTCCAGCTCGGCATGCACGGACACAGGCACGGGAATGGTGGCCGGGCCGAAGTCGCCAGGGTCCACATCCTCATGCAGCTCATAGGTCACGCCCGGGCGCATCTGGGCGCCGCGCTGCACATAGGGCGAAGCCAGGGTATCCGGTCCCCGGCGGTCGTCCTGCTGCGGTGCCGCAGGCCGGTGCTCACGCAGGCTGGGGGCCATGGGCCGCGTGGGCCTATGGGGATCCAGGGAATGCGGCAGGGTGTGAATCTCGTCATCGCGCACATGCGGCGGGGTCGACGGCACGGGGTCCTGCGACGAACGCTCCACCGATTCCCGCCAGGCGTTCTGCTCGCGCGAGAACAGCGAAGCACCCGAGCGCATGCGCCAGGCCATCCAGCCGATCACGGCCACGGCGGCAATCAGGGCCAGTAGCAGCGCATTGAACAGCCAGGATGAGCCGCCGGACTCCTGGCGCATTGCGTCCAGCTCGGCCCGCAGCTGGGCCAGTTGTCCACGGTCCACGCCGTCGCGCTTCTTGAAGGCCGCCATCTCGGCCTCCAGCGCCTGCACGCGCTTGTTGGCCTCGGCCAGCTGCTCGCTGCCCGCATCGAACATGGGAGCCGCAGATGCGGCGCCGCCTTCGGGTGTTCCAGGTGTTCCGGGTGTTCCGGCTGCTCCAGCGGCGCCCGGCGTACCGCCCGTGCCCAGCCATTCCTCCACCGGCTCCATGCGCAGGCGCGGTTCGATGCGCAGGCCCGCCTGCAACTGCCCGGCCTGGGCCTGGGCGGTCACACCCACGGGAGGCCTGGACTTTTCGGCTGCGGCCTTGGGTTTCGGCTTGGGCTTTGGTTTGGGCTGGGGCTGCGCCTCCTTGGGAGCGGGCGCCGTGGCAGGCCGGGCATCCGACCGGGCACTGCGGGCAGCGGCCGCGCGGGAGGGTGTCGAAGAAGATTCAGAAGCGGTGCCAGCCACACCGGCAGCGCCAGCACCGGCGCCCACGGTCGGCAGCGCAGGCTGCGCTGCTGCCAGTTCACGCACATTGATGGGCTGGTTGCCTGAGGCGTCCACCGAATCTGGAAGCTGCGCCAGCAGCGTATAGCTGCGGCTGATGCCGCCACCTTCGCAGCCCGCCCACAGCTTGAGCGTCACGATGGGCTCGTCCACCGTATAGCGGGCCTGCACCCGCACGGCCTTGCCCGACGAGGTCGGGCTGACACTGACGCGCGAGGATTCTATGGGCCTGTCACCGGCCAGCAGCTCGGCGCGCACACAGGAGCTGCCGGCGTCGTTTCCGCTATCGGGCTGCAAGCCCACCACCAGGTCGAACGGAGCGCCCAGCACCACGTTGCCCCGAGGACTGCCCAACGACAATGCGGACGCGTTCCAGGCCATGGAGGACAGGGCGACGCCGAGAATGGTGCTACAAATTCTCACATCAGCCTTTCTTTGAACGCTTGCATTTTTGCATAGACACCTGTAGGACACCTCCTCTATGTATATGATCCAAAACAACATTTCTCCTATCAGAAACGTCGGATTGATAGGCGCAGGCATCATGGGGCAAGGCATTGCCCAGTTGGCCGCCCAGGCAGGCGCCAGGGTGCTGTTGCAGGATGCCCGCCCCGGCGCTGCCGCACAAGCGCAACAACAGCTGCTTGCGCTGTGGGACACGCTGCAGAAGAAACAAAAAATAACAAGTGAGCAGGCCGCAGATTGCAAGGCCCGGCTGACGGTGGTGGACGGTCTCGATGCCTTCAGGAACTGCGACCTGGTGATAGAGGCCATCGTCGAGCGCATGGATGCCAAGCAGGCGCTGCTGCGCGAGCTGGAGGCCATTGTTGCGCCCGGGACCCTCATCGCCAGCAATACCTCGGCCCTGTCCATCACCACGCTGGCCACGGCGCTCAAGCACCCGCAGCGCTTTGCCGGCTTTCACTTCTTCAACCCGGCGCCGCTGATGAAGGTGGTGGAGATCGTGCGCGGCCTGGCCACGGACGAGGCCACCTGCGCCACGCTGGCACAGTTCGCGCGCAGCTTCGGCCACACGCCCGTGCGTGCGCAGGACACGCCGGGTTTCCTGGTCAACCACCTGGGCCGCGGCTATGTGACCGAGGCGCTGCGCATCGTGCAGGAAGGCATTGCCGACTTCGCCACCATCGACCGCATCTTGCGCGAGCAGGTGGGATTCAAGCTCGGCCCGTTCGAGCTGATGGATCTCACCGGCCTGGATGTCACGCACACGGTGATGGAATACATCTACAACCAGTACTACCAGGAGCCGCGCTACCGCCCCAGCCCCATTGCCGCCCAGCGCGTGGCGGCCGGCCTGCTGGGCCGCAAGACCGGCCAGGGCTTTTACCGCTATGCCGAAGGCCGCGCCGAGCAGCCTGCCGAGCCTGCCGTCCCGCAGGTGCAGACGCTGCCACCGGTCTGGGTGTCCGCACGCGCGGCCCGGCGCAACGAGATCTACCAATTGCTCAAGAGCCTGGGCGCGCGCATTGAAACCGCGCAGGCACCGACCGAGCAGGCCTTGATCCTGGTGGCGCCGCTGGGCCTGGACGTGACCACGGTGGCTGCCGTGGAGCGACTGGACTGCACGCGCACCATGGGCATCGACATGCTGATCGCCGACGCCGACACGCGCCGCCGCGTGCTGGCCACCACGCCAGCCACGCGCACCGACATGCGCGATGCGGCCCATGCGCTCTTTGCCAGCGACGGCAAGGCCGTGAGCGTGATCCGCGACAGCGGCGGCTTCGTCACGCAGCGCGTGGTGGGCTCCATCGTCAACATCGCCAGCGACATCTGCCAGCAGGGCATCGGCAGCCCGGCCGATCTGGAAAAGGCCGTGACCCTGGGCCTGGGCTATCCCGTGGGCCCGCTGGCCATGGGCGACCGCTGGGGCCCCACCAACATGCTGGAGGTCCTGTTCAACCTGCAGACCGTCTACGGCGACCCGCGCTACCGCCCCAGCCCCTGGCTGCGCCGCCGTGGCGCGCTGGGGCTGAGCCTCACGCACGAGGAGCCATAAGCCCTGCAAAGCCGGCGACCCGATGCACGACGGGTCGCCTTTTTTTCGCCGCCCTGCCCCGTTTTCGGCAGGCCCAGACACCGAAGTGACAGGCCCGCCGGCGGCATGCTGCGCCGCGGCGGTCCCACACGCGACAATGTGACCGTCATCAGTCACGCAAAAGACAGGCCATGGACGACCCGATTCTTACCATCGAAGAACGTGAAGCGATCAATTCCGGTCGCTGGTTTTCATCACTTTCTCCATCGCTTCGGCACGACATTCTTCGATGCGCTTACGTCAAACGGTTCAAAGATGGCACGCTCATCTGCGCACGCGGAGAACCGCCCGAGGAATGGATCGCCTGCGCCCGGGGTGCGGTGCGCGTGAGCTCGACCTCGATCACGGGCAAGCAGATCACGCTGGACTACGTGGAGCCGGGCATCTGGTTCGGCGACGTGGCCATCCTGGACGGGGACAAGCGCACGCACGATGCCTATGCGCACGGCGAGACCACGCTGCTGTGCGTGTCCAAGACCGACTTCAAGAAAATCCTGTCCATGCATGTGGAGTTCTCGGAAGCCATGCTGCGCCTGCATGCACGGCGCATCCGCCAGCTCTACGGCCTGGTCGAGGACCTCAACACCCTGCCCCTGCGCGCGCGCCTGGCCAAGCAGCTGCTGCACCTGGTGCGCAGCTATGGCGTGACCAGCCTGTCGGATGGCAGCGAGATCCGCATCGGCCTGCACCTGGCGCAGGAGGAACTGGCCCAGTTGCTGGGCGCCTCGCGCCAGCGCGTGAACCAGGAACTCAAGGCCATGGAGCGCGAGAACGCCATCCGCATCGAGCCGGGTGGCCTGGTGGTCTGCGACCGCGACACGCTGCTGCGCATCGCCGCGCCCGACGCCTGAACCTGCGCGGCCCGCGCCGCGCCCTTTTCCCTGCCACATCCCTCCCACCGACCGGACGTTCGCGCCGGCCGGTGCCTTGCCGCGCCCGTGCCGCGCGGCCGCACCCCTTTCTAGAACCGGTTTCCGAACCGATCACAGGACTGACTGCCCCATGAGCACTTTCGACCATTTCGTAGGCACGCGCCCCGTCTCCGACCAGCACGCATTCGACGTGCCCGCGCTCACCGCCTGGATGCAGGGCCATGTGCAGGGCTTTGCCGGCCCGCTGCAGGTGGAGATGTTCAAGGGCGGCCAGTCCAATCCCACCTACAAGCTGATCACCCCGGGCCGCAGCTACGTGATGCGCTCCAAGCCCGGCCCCGTGGCCAAGCTGCTGCCCTCGGCCCATGCCATCGAGCGCGAGTTCCGCGTGATGAAGGGCCTGGCCGGCACCGACGTGCCCGTGCCCCACATGTATGCGCTGTGCGAGGACGAGTCCATCATCGGCCGCGCCTTCTACATCATGGAGTGCATGGAAGGCCGCGTGCTCTGGGACCAGTCCCTGCCCGGCATGGAGCCGGCCCAGCGCGCCGCCATCTACGACGAGATGAACCGCGTGATCTCGGCCCTGCACACCGTGGACTTCGCGGCGCAGGGCCTGGCCGACTACGGCAAGAGCGGCAACTACTTCGAGCGCCAGATCGGCCGCTGGAGCAAGCAGTACGTGGCCTCGGTCACCCAGCCCATCCCCGAGATGGACCAACTCATGCAGTGGCTGCCCGCCCACATGCCGGCCAGCGCGCTGGATGCCTCGCGCGTGTCCATCGTGCACGGCGACTTCCGCCTGGACAACCTGATGTTCCACCCCACCGAGCCGCGC
>Ga0066479_1000736_pt1 | contig 8098 bp, 5 predicted proteins | sample LakWasM117_HOW13_2_FD_59555 | JGI IMG/M metagenome (GOLD analysis project Ga0066479, IMG submission 59555) | Freshwater sediment methanotrophic microbial communities from Lake Washington under simulated oxygen tension - Sediment Metagenome 117_HOW13 | ecosystem: Environmental > Aquatic >... | reverse complement strand
TTTCACGGTACCGGGAAGGTCTCCGTCAAGAAAGCACTTCTCTTCCGCCGATTTCAGAATGCTTTCGATCTGCTCTGGGGGCCAGCCGATCGAGAGCGATAAAACCACCCAGTCCCGGTTCGTCCCAGCCAAAAGATCGGCGAAATCGCCGGCTCGGGCCTTAGTCAGCCATAGCCACCCCCATCGCCAATACTCTGGGGCTTCTGTCTCAAGCCAATCGACGATCTTGGGCAAGAGAGAGGCATACGACTCATTGTGATCAGGTCTCTCGCGGACCCAAGCAAACACGCTGGAATGGAACGGAACCATGCCAAAGCGACGCGGCTCGAGAAGGTGATCAATCTCGCTGAAGTCGCCTAATACTTGTCTAATACCGAGGCTGGGCCAATGAAACCCGGATCCCGCCAACATGTGAAGTGCACTCTTTGCCGTGGGGGTCAGTCGAACCCAAAGACCTTGGTAGTAGGTTCTGATGTCGCCGTCCGGGCAGGGGTCCAGGGCCCTCACCTCGTCAGCGGAAATCGGTACTCCAGCGCGAACGAGCTGCTCATAAGCGTAGATGAGATGCAGCGGATGCCCTTGGCTAATCTGGAATAGCGCATCAGCAACTTCACTCACCAACTCTGCTCGGCGATCTGGGGTTGGGTCAAATCGCAGCAGTAGTGGTCTGGCATCGTCCATGAGTGCGAGCCAACCATGAACAACTGTTTGCTCCATGGCAGGTATCTCCTGCCAGTCGTCATCCCTTGCCAGCGTCAATAGCTTGCTTGGTAGTTGCTCATCAGGGACTCGCTGCGTTCCGACGATAACGCTCACGTTCTCCGGAGCGGGAAGAAGCTCATTGAACAGATGATTGAGTTGATCTACTCGCCTGTTGTCCCGCCACACATGGTCAAGTCCATCGATAACGATGTAGAGGCGCTTGCCCTCCTTGGCCAAGTTGGCGGCAGCCGCTTTGATGGATCGCCGAAAGTCACGGTCGTTGTCCGAGACTCCGTTCATGGCCTCCGCATGCCTCGCGCCAAGCTGCTCGAGGAGGGAGGCTGCAATATCTGTAAAGGAAGTTCGATCGGAGTAGTCTTCCTCCGCCGGAATGAAATAGTGATGGCGGAGGACCGCAGCGCCCTCCTTCTGGAGTTCTAGCGTCAAGTGGCTCAGGAACGTGCTTTTGCCACGACCTGGCGTTCCCCAGAGAACGGTGGTGGATTTGTTTTCCTGAAGCCGGCCTCTGATGGTCTCGTAAAAGGCGCTACTCGGCGGCTGGTATCCCTCAGGAACGACAAAGTCCTGACGCAGGGGCTGAGGCCTGCGCTTGTTGATCACCTGGGTTACGTGCTCCCGAAGAATCTTTCCGCCAGGGGACGGTTGATTCTTGTTCGTTGCCCATGTGCGCACGTGGTGTCGAAAATAAAACCATCCAAGCGGGTCGGTATCCGCCGGCACAATTTGATCTCGAAGCAATCGCTCGTAGTCTTGAAATTCCGGTTGCTCACCCAAGAAATTGAACGAGCTGAAAAAGATCTCAGCTTCGGCTCGACCGCCGCATTCGTCCTCCACCGATTTCCGCAGTCCTGCGTCGAGCTTGACTAACGAGACTCGATTACCGACGAGTCCTTTCCGGAAATCAGCAGACGGGGGGCGGTTAGTCTTCAGACAAGCAGAGTGAATCCGCCCCATGGCAGCTACACGGGCGAATGAAGCCGCCCATTTCGCAAGCATGGAAGTCCCCTTCCCGGACTTCTCAAGAAGCCAGGGCCAGTCCAGCTCGTACCTTTCCGAGTCAACCGTAAACTTGACCTGGACGAACTCGTAGGACCCATCGACCCGCTCAGCCACAACGTCGTCGAGAGCTTTGAACTGGCTATCGTCCGCTTCTAGCTTTACCCAATTGAATAGGCCTGGGTCTCGGTAGTGCCTGAGTAGAACTTCGATTCCGGCCAGATCCTGATACTCATAACCAGCACGCGGAATGGCTGCCGTCTTTATTGCCGGCTTGACCCGCTTGGCGACAGATTGGATATCTTCAGGCGTGCTCAAGAGCCTACGTTCCCGCTGGTAATTTGACTAGGTGATCGACTTCTCAATCGCCGCTATCTGATTGTCGGCGACAAGGAGTTGGCCAGCATGCAATACGACATTCGGCCGTGTGAGCTTGTTGATGGTCTGAAAGTGAACTGCTCAAGCTTCCGTAGACACAACTCTACCGAGGAAAGATTGTTTTGGGTCGGAAGCCGCCCTAAGTGCTCGTCAGCGAGAACTCAAGCATGGCCCTCGTACGGTGGGAGCGGATCTTTGTTTCTCCCGTTCGAGCGCTAGAGATGACTGAGACTCATGAATCAAAGCTCGTTATTTGATCGCGGCGAGGCGCTTGCCAGCGTCGCGTTTACCGATGCCACGAATTGCAGCAAGCGCGGCCTGTTGCGACGCGCGAGGAACGGCCTTACCCGTCTCCCACTTGTATATCGATTGACCGCTAGCACCGACTAACAGTCCAAACTCCGCGGCTGAAAGGCCTAGCTTTGCCCGTAGAGACTTCAGACCCTTAACCGAGAAGCGGGTGCTAACGGACGATGTGTCACCCACTTCTGCCACAATCTCGGCCGGCCTGGAGGCGGCTTTCAGATCACGCTGCAGCAATGAGACCAGCCGCTTCAAATCTGCGATCTCCTTACGGTGACCCGCGCTAGCCTTCCGAACCGGATCGATAGCCGTCTTAATCTCTTTCCGGGCCAGGCGGGTGATCTCGGCTTTGAGGATCTTGCTGAGGTTTGGCATGAATCCCTCCATGGCAATGCAAATATTTCACATCCTAGCAGTGCCCAGCCTTGGATTCTTTCCATCGGGTGTCACCCTCGGGGCCGCATTCGATCCAGAAATGCCGAAGGAAGACTTACAACTCGGAGTGATGCGGCCACTCCGTCCGTCTTTATTGGGAATCGACCCGCGAATGACGCTCGCAGATCTCCCGAAGTTTTGGCAGGTCACTTATTAGTGCCTTGACGCATTCCGGATCCAGCATCTTGCCGCTCTGATGGGTGATGACATCAAGAGCTCGCTCAACGCTGAGCGACTTTTTGTATGGGCGCGGAGAGATGAGCGCATCGAAAACGTCAGCTCCGACGCCGATCAAGCAATCTGGAAAGGATGTTGCGTTTGATTAAAAACTCCGCCACAAGTAGGCATTCGCGCCGGAGGAATTACTCTCTACTGTGCGTGGTACAGCTATTGTGACTCTTCGCGTTCCAAGAGCATCAGACTCAATTTACTACAGTCCGCCCATACTCACGATTCCCATGAAACCCCGAAAGCCACCTGCTCAAAAGCGCCTCACTCGTCCACCCTCGGGGTTACCCGCTGCCACGCGTCCGGAGGCGGAAATCCTGGTCGCGCTCCAGGAAGTGTGCGCGGAACGGGGCTACATCCACGCGTTGGCCTACTTGTGTTTTCGCGACAACATGATCCTTTACAGCGGTGCGCTGACCGAGCAGGACATGCACGTCATGCACAGCCCGGAGCGGCTGTCGCGCACGGAGATTGCGACGCTGATGGGTCTGATGCTCAAGTCACCGATCGATTGGGCATTGCCGTCGCCGCATGCTCAGCAGCGCTATATCGAAGATAGCGACCGACTGCTCGGCGAGCTACACGGCGCCTTGTCCGCCGCCTTTTCGCTCCAGGACGTCATCGCTGGCCTTGAGCGCGGCGAAAAGGTCAACCCGTTTGACTCGGGGGCGGTGCTACGCGAACCGATTTTCTACGGCGCCGAATCCGCCTACAACTTCCAGTATCTGGACTTGGCGGCTCGACGTTATGCCGCCGACGCGGCGTGGCTGCAGAAAAACGTCGGCTTCACCATCGATCAAGCGTGCGCGGTGGTGGAGGCCATCGACCGCGTGAGTGCGGAGGGGTTCGAGAGGCTGGGCGAAGAGCTAGTGGGCCTGCGACCGGATCAGTGGACCATGTTGCCGGCGTTCTCAGTCACTCCCGCGCAGATCGCGCCTTATGCTGGGCTCGAGCCGAAGCTGGTCGAGCGCATATTGCTTGCCTTCACCGTGGCCGAAAGTGAGCTCAACGAGCGCTTCGTCGGGTTGCAGGATTTCAACGTGGTCGCCGCCAGGCCGCTCCTTCGGCGGCCGACGGGCGAGTTTGTGTGCTTGCAGACCTACGCTCTGGCCGAATCGATTTACGAATCCCCCTTCTTCTGGATGCTCCCCGACAAGCCGTACCAGCCCACGCGCGACAAGCATCGGGGCGAGTTCACCGAGAACTTCGTCGCCGAGCGCCTGGCTGTCGTTTTTGGCGCAGACCGTGTGCTGACAAACGTCGACATCTGGAAGGGCAGGACCAAGGTCGGCGAGATCGACGTGCTGGTGTTGTGGGCCGACCGCGCCATCATCGTCCAGGCAAAGTCCAAGCGTCTGACGATTGAGGCGCGTAAGGGCAACGACCAGATCATTCGAGATGACTTCAAGAAGGGCATCCAGGACGCTTACGACCAAGGCTTGGAATGCGCCAAGTTCATGGGCGTACCGGATTACCGGTTCGCACGGGTAGACGGGGTGGACGTCGAGCTACCGGAAGAAGTCACCGAGATCTTCATGTTTTGCGTGGTCAGCGACCACTACCCGGCGCTTAGCTTCCAAACCCGACAGTTCTTGAAAACGCAGGAGGTCCCGCGCGTTCGTGCGGCCTTGGTCACTGACGTCTTCCTCATCGACGTACTTACCGAACTTTTGGCGACGCCGTTGTACTTCCTGAGCTTTATCTCGCGGCGCGCGCGCTATGCCGAGCAACTCCTTGCCGCGCAAGAGCTGACGATCTTGGGCTACCACCTCAAGAAGAACCTTTGGTTCGAGGAAAAGCTGGCGATTGTGCAGATCGCCGAGGACTTCACGGCCGGCGTGGATATAGCAATGGCCGCCCGGCGGCGCGGGTTGCCTGGGCTTGCGGTGCCCGAGGGCATCCTGACGCGCTACGTGGGGACCACGCTTGGACGCATCCTCAACCAGATCGAAGCGCGGCCGGAACCTGCGGTGCTCGATCAAGGATTCCAGCTGCTCGAGATGGGGAGCGAGGCACTGGACGGCCTCAAGCGGATGATTGACCGGCAGGCCCAGCGCTCCGCGCAGGATGGCCAGCCGCATACCCTGGCGTTGATGTTTGCCGACCGCAGCGGGTTCACCGCCTTAGTCAGCGGCGAGCCCGATGCCGCGGCGACGCGGAACCTAGCCACCCTTTGCGTGCGCCGCAAGTACGCGCAAAAGGCAGATTCATGGTTCGGCATGTGCCTGACGCCGGGAGACGCCGAGCTGCGCTTCGGCCTGCGGCTGATCACGCCCTGGGCACAGGATGACGCGCTCGAGGCCGCCACGGCCGGGATGCCCGAACCAATTCAGCCTAAGGTGGCGTATGAGCGCATGTTCCGCGGGATGCCCGGCGCTTTGAAAGTCGGTCGGAATGACCCTTGCCCGTGCGGCAGCGGGAAGAAATCGAAGAAGTGCTGCAGGCAATGACCCGCCGCTAGCGTCAACTGCGCAGCCCGGGGGCCGCATCGGATTGGAATGCCCTTTACCAACACCAAGCGCTGATGGAAGCCGAAGAAGACATGACCTTCATGGTCCGGTTGCCAGCGGACTTTCCGCTGGCTGACCTCCAGCAGATTGCGACGATGCTGGAACAGGAAGACGTGTTCGTTCCCGGCTACATCCCGCCGGACGTCGGCATGTATGACCTTATGGGCCACTTCTACGGCAGCATGATGGACAACGTCAGCGTCGTCCTACTGCCCGACCGGAATATCGTTTCGCGCTTGGCCAAGGCAACCTGTGGATGCAAGACCGATGATCAGCTGCGGCTGGCAGCCGCCGTCCTCGCCTTCGCACATTGTCTCGAGATCCAGATCGAGCCGTCGATCGCCTACCACGAGTTGGGTCCGGCGCAAGGAAACGTGGCCGCGTATGAGGAGCTCGCCCGGTTTAGGCTGGCGGATAACAGCCACCCTCGCGGCTGGATCGATCTCGCACTTGGGCGAAGCGACAGCATTTCGTCCCTTGACGCCCCCCTCGTGGTTGCGGACAGCCGCGACCTCACCAAGCCATTGCACCGCTGGCGCTGCAACTACATCGCAGCGCTCAAGATCGGAGAATTGGAACTGCTCCCGCTGACACCCCTCGAGCGCACTCTCAAGCTGCTCGACTGGATGCACGACGACTTTATCTTGGCCGGCCCCGCGGTGATCTTCGCGTGCCACTACTTCGCTCCTAGCTTTCCGCGAAAGCGCCTATTCAAGGGCCTCAGATCAGATCAGCGCGAGCGCGCACTTGCTGGCGCCGCCAACGCCGCGTGGGATATCACTCACCTGAGTGAGTTCATCCGCCAGTCGAATGAAGCGCATGGGAGTAACACCCGATTCGTGTTCGCCTCGCTGGACGAAAGCCTGCGTCGCATCGCCAGGACGCTGTTCACTGCGACGAGCGAAGATCCAGCGCTGGATCGGCTGGGTACAGCACTGGCGGACTGGTGGCCGGGCGATCAGGCCCGGAAGATCGCGACCCGCCTGTCGGAAGTGACTCAACGATGCCGCGAACCGGCGTGGTACGAGCAGCAACGCAATAGCCCGAACGCCATCCCTGAGTTCATCGGGCGAGGCGAGGCCAGCCTGAGCGCATGGTCACCCGTGATTGTCGGCCCCTCTATAGAAGACACGTCGCTCCCAATCGAAAGGACGGTCAGGTGCACGGCGGGGACATCCCACCGCCGTGCATGACAGCCTGAGTTTCGGCCCCTCAGCTGGCGATCATCACGGCCTCCACGGTCTTGGCGTTCTCATCCAGCGTGACCGACACCCCGCACAGCGCGCGCTGGCTGTCATCCGTCTCCCGCCTCGCCGCGTCGGTCCGGAACGCGCGGCTCCCGAACACGAATCCGCCGTCGGCGGCACGGTAAACGTTGAAATACCGCGTCTGCGAGCGGTCGTGCTGGATCAGGTCGTAGTTGCTGTCTGCTGGGCATGTCAGTTCGACTGTCAGCAGATGAGCCCTGCCATTGGCCAAGAGGACGATCGGGCAATTGCCCGGCGCATCCTGGCTGATGACCTGGAAATCGCTGCCGTTACGCAGCGTGTAGGCATTCAAGTTCATTGCATTCCTCCTCGATGTAGTCACGTGTGATGTCGTCCAGCAGGTCCCACGCCCATGGTTCGGTGGGCGGTTTCCCGTAACAAGCGATCCATTCCCGCAAGATGTCTTGTTCCAACACCTCGTCGCGGTAGACGGTGCCGTCCGTGGTAAGGCGGGTCAGGGTCAAGTCGCTCTCCCATCGGAACGGGTCCAGGCCATAAAGCGCTGCCCCAGCTGGAACCCCCGGTTCGGGCAGAAAGGTGTCGTTGCTGTAGAGCGCCCCGTCGGCCTCGATCCACTCCTGCCGGTTGAACAGCAGGAACTGCCCGGTCTGGGTCAGCACCGCAAACCGGCTCCAACCCGTGCTGTGCTCCACCATCGGGCGCAAGCGCACGAGCTGGTCCACGGTCATGTCGAACAGCAGGTCGGCGAACAGACGCGTATCGCTATGCCCGGTACCGGCCTTGCCAAGCCAGCCGATGGTGCCGTTGTGAACCAGCGCGCCCACCGAGAGTGGGAAAGGATGGTGGTTGCCGATACCGTTATCGCCCCGGGTGGTGATCCGGAAGTGGACCAAGGCGGCGCGGTCGTCGACCCGATGGAGCCGATAAGCCGAGAGGAACGCATCAACGGTGGTGTACCCCTTGTGGATCTCGACTTTGCCGTCGATCGCGAAGGCGAAGCCCGCGCCGTCCGGGTTGTTCTCAAAACACAGTCGCAGTCGATCCTCCGCGAGGCTCACGCCGCGCGGCTTAACGATGGCAATGCACATGCCAGTGCCTCCTGGGTGAGGGTGGTGGTAAAGCGACGGGACAGGCCCGGGTAGCGCCCGGTTGCGTGGGTCCAAGCTCGGAACAACGCTTGGCCGACCGGCCCCTGTGTGGGATTGGCCGGATTGCGGGTCCACTCCGTCAGGGCGTCGACGTACTCGACGTAGGACAGCAGTACCTGCCAGTCCGGGGTGCCACGGAAGACCCGGA
>Ga0066479_1000735_pt1 | contig 8111 bp, 6 predicted proteins | sample LakWasM117_HOW13_2_FD_59555 | JGI IMG/M metagenome (GOLD analysis project Ga0066479, IMG submission 59555) | Freshwater sediment methanotrophic microbial communities from Lake Washington under simulated oxygen tension - Sediment Metagenome 117_HOW13 | ecosystem: Environmental > Aquatic >... | reverse complement strand
CGGCTTCCGCGACATTCGTGCTGGCGAAGGCATTTTGCCGCCGTCGCAGCGCCCGGTGTATGAGGCCAGCCGCAAGCAATGGCGTGAAAAGGGCGTGCCGACAGCATTGGCCGATCAGCTGGCGGCATTGCCGTATCTGCAAGCCAGTCCCGACATTATCGAACTGGCGCGTGAGCGCAAGATGCGCCCAATCGACGTGGCCAAGGTGTATTTCCGTCTGGCCGATGCCCTGCATGAGCCGTGGTTGAGCGAGCAAATCGACGGGCTCAAGGTGGATGGCCGTTGGCATGCCGTGGCACGCGGCGTGCTGCGTGACGAGTTGGCGGCACAAATGCGCGCACTGACCGGTTTGGTGTTGGCGATGCCGGGCAAGGATGCCGATGCCAAGGTCAAGGCGTGGCTGGAACGTGACGACAGCGGGCTGCGTTTCACCCTGGCCATGTTGACCGAATTGGCAGCGCAAAAAACCCTCGATTACCCCACCTGCTCGGTGGCGGTGCAACGCGTGGCACAGTTGGCGCAACGCGGCTAAGCGTCCTGTCGCAAGTTGCCCTCTCCCGTCCGCGGGAGAGGGCCGCTCTTGCTATCCTGCTGCGCATGACGAATCCCCGCATCGCCCTGCTGGCCAGCCCGACCGATGACGCGCAAGCCGCATTCGCGGCATTGGTCAAGCGCTACGGTACCCATTCCCCGCAAGACGCCGACGTCATCGTCCCCTTGGGCGGGGATGGCTTCATGCTGCAAACCCTGCACCGGCACGCCCATCTAGGCAAACCGGTGTATGGCATGAAGCTGGGAACCGTGGGGTTTTTGATGAATCATTTCCGAGAAGATGATGATTTGCCGGCACGCATTGATGCCGCCGAGCCCGCCGTGCTGCACCCGCTGGAAATGCTGGCGCAAACCGAGTCTGGTGCCAGCGTAAGCTCGTTGGCGTACAACGAGGTATCGTTGTTGCGGCAAACCCGGCAGGCTGCACATGTGTGTATTGAACTCAACGGTGAAGTGCGATTAGACGAGTTGATTTGCGACGGCGTGATGCTGGCAACACCTGCTGGCAGCACCGCCTACAACTTCTCCGCACATGGCCCGATTTTGCCGCTGGGGGCCAATGTGATGGCATTGACTCCAATTGCCCCATTCCGGCCACGGCGCTGGCGCGGTGCAGTGCTCAAGTCCGGCACCGAGGTGCGGTTTCGGGTGCGGGATCCGCACAAGCGCCCGGTCAGTGCCACTGCTGATTCGCATGAAGTACGCGATGTGACTGAGGTTTTGGTACGTGAGTCACGTGATCGACAGGTGACACTGTTGTTTGATCCGGAACACAATCTGGAAGAACGCATTCTGATCGAGCAGTTTGCAGTGTAAGGTTTGCCCGACAAAGAGCGCCGCATGGTTCCATCAGGAAGCACGATGCCATTTACCAGTGACAACACCAGCACCGGGCTAGACCCGACATCACCCTCGCGACGGGTCCCTGCGTGGGCGTGGGCATTGCTGGCATTCCTGCTGGGCATCGGCCTGACGTTGTGGTTGGCCTATGGCGAAAAACAACGTGATATCCGCGATGCGCTGCATGGGTTCACTACCGAAACGGTGAAAATTGCCGGCAGTATCCAAACCCAATTCGAGCAGTGCGAGCGCTTGATTCGTGCATTCCAATCGGTGTTCCTGGCATCCGACCAGGTGACTGCTGACGAATACGCACGCGCTTATCAAAACATGCAAACCAATACCGAAGCGCGTATTGGTTTGCTGGCATTGGCCTATGCCCAGCGGCAAGTGAAGCCCGATGGTGATCACTTTCTGACGTTGTTGTTTGCACCACAGACTGGAAACGAATCCATACGTGGGCTGGACGTGGCCACCCAGCCGATGAATCTTGAAGCTCTGTTGCGCAGCCGTGACAGCAATCAGGTGGCGATGTCGGCACCGTTTCGTTTGATGCAAAGTGGCAACGGCAACAAGCTTTCAGATGGCTTTATCTTGCGGTTGCCGGTGTACGCGGCGGGCCAAGTCCCGTCCACTGTCGATGCACGGCGGCAAGCGCTGGTTGGCTCCATCGGTGCATCATTCCGGATTGATGATTTACTCGTGGCGGCCATTCCCAAGGATCCGATCGCATTGGCGGATGTCACCATCAGTGATCTGACCGATGGCAAGCCTCGAACCTTGTTTGCCCGCCACTTTGATACCCGGGCATCGTTGCCTGCACATGTGGTGAAAGTGCAGTTTGGCGGTCGCTTGTGGAGTGTTACTGCCCATGCAAGGCACGATATTTATGCGGCAGGCAATTGGAAGACCGTACTGTGGGTGGGCGGCGTCATCAGCATGTTGCTGGCAGCACTGACGTGGTCGCTGGCCAGCACTCGCGAACGTGCCCTTGTGCTGGGAACCGCGCTGAGCCAACGGGTTGTCGCCAGTGAGGAACGCTTTCGCCGGCTCAATGAACTATTGCCGTGCCTGGTTTTACTGATTCGGAAAGATAACGGCGGAATCGTGTACCGCAATGCCGTGGCGCGGGAGCGGCTGGCGGACCGGCTCGATTTGGCCGGGTTGCCTCTGTCGGAGCCAGCCGCAAAGGATGTTGCCGCCGCATCACCAGTTGCCGGCACTATGGCCGGTACTGACATCCAGCTGCAGGCCGCCGACGGCAGCCTGTTCTGGGCCAGCACCTGGATCAGCAGTATTGAAATTGACGGTACCCCGATGTGGCTGCTGGTGGCCAGTGATAACACCGTGCAACGCCAGTTGACCGAGAAGTTGGGATATCAGGCCAGTCATGATTCGTTGACGCGTTTGTACAACCGCCGTGAATTCGAGGTCCGGGTACAGACCTTGTTGGCCAGCCCGGCACGTGACGACGGTGCATTGCTGTTTTTGGATCTGGATCAATTCAAGTTGATCAATGACACCTCCGGTCACCGCGCCGGGGATGAGTTGCTGGCGCAGTTGGCCGCGGTGATGGAGGAAAAGTTGCGCCCGGTCGATGTGTTGGCGCGCTTGGGGGGGGATGAGTTCGGGGTGTTACTGCCAGGCATCGTTGAGCTGGAATCCGCGGTACAGGCCGCCGAGCGGCTGCGACGCTGTATCGAGGCCTTCATATTCGGTTGGGAAGGGCGCACTTACACCATCAGTGCGAGTATTGGTGTGGTCATGCTGCGCAATGCGAGCTCGATGCAAGCCTTGTTTACCCATGCCGATGCTGCCTGTTACTTGGCCAAGGAAGCAGGCCGCAATCGCATCCATGCCTACGGCGAAGACGATGCCGCCATCACCCACCGGATGAGCGAGATGGAGTGGGCCAACCGGGTACGTGATGCGTTGCGTGACGATCGATTGTTGCTGGACTATCAAGAGCTGCATGCGTTGCAAGCAAATGCTGCCGGTGGCGTGCATATCGAGCTGCTACTGCGCTTGCGGGGCGAGGATGGTGGGGTTGTGCTCCCGGGGGCATTTCTGCCCGCAGCGGAGCGCTATGGCTTGATGCCGCAGATCGATCGTTGGGTGGTCGAAACCGCACTCAGTCAGTTGGATCGGCTGCACCCTGATGGCGCAGGTTTGGCGAACTGTGCCATCAATTTGTCGGCCGCCAGTTTGGAGGACGACGGGCTGTTTGATCGTATTGCTGAACTTCTGACCGAGCACCGCGTGACACCGCAGCGGGTCACCTTTGAAATCACCGAGACTGTGGCGATGCGTGATTTTGCTGCCTCCAGTGTGTTGATTTCGCGCCTGCGTGGCCTGGGCTGCAAAGTGGCGCTGGATGATTTCGGCGCAGGCATGTCCTCGTTCGGGTATTTGAAAAATCTGGAACTTGATGTGGTGAAAATCGACGGCAGCTTCGTGCAGAATCTGGCCGAGGATGCGATGTCGCAATCCATCGTGCGCGCGGTGACGGAAATTGGTCACCTGCAAGGTTTGCAAGTGGTAGCCGAATGGGTGTCATCACCGCAGCTGTTGGCCATGCTGACCGCGATGCAGGTCGACTACGCGCAAGGCTTCGCCCTGCATCATCCGCAGTCCGTGTGCTTCCAGCGTAAAGGCAATGATTGAATCGTCCGCGAGTGCTGCGGTTGCAATGCCGCTGGTGGTGGCGATCACCGCTCGGGCGTTGTTCCACATGGAAGACAGTCATGCCTTGTTCGAGCGCGAAGGTATTCAAGCCTTTGCCGATTTCCAGCGCCAGCGTGAAGATGACGTGCTGCCGCCTGGCATCGCATTCCCGTTGGTGCGCAAGTTGTTGGCACTCAATCAGGGAACTGCGGCGGATGCGCTGCGGGTAGAGGTGATCTTGCTATCACGCAACTCCTCGGATACCGGCCTGCGCGTGTTCAATTCGATCCAGCACCATGGCTTGGATATTCGGCGCGCCACCTTCACCGCCGGTGCTCCGGTGTGGCCCTATATCAAGCCGTTTGGTGCGCAGCTGTTCTTGTCGGCTAATCCGGAATCGGTACGTGCGGCGTTGGCGGCAGGTGTCGCAGCGGCCACCATTTTGCCGGAGCGCGCCAGCGAGCCGCGCCAGCGCCAATTGCGCATCGCCTTCGATGGCGATGCGGTGATTTTTGGTGATGAAAGTGAGCGCGTATCACGCGAGCAAGGCTTGGAAGCGTTTGGTCGACACGAGCGCGCATTGGCGCATGAACCACTGTCGGGTGGGCCGTTTCGTGGATTTTTGGCCGCATTGCACGGGCTGCAGGCAGCGTTTCCGGTGGGCGAGGATTCACCCATACGCACTGCCTTGGTTACTGCACGTTCGGCACCCGCACATGAGCGCGTGATTCGCACCTTGCGCGAGTGGAATGTGCGCCTGGATGAAGCCCTGTTTCTTGGCGGACGCGATAAAGGCCCGTTCCTGGAAGCGTTTGGTGCCGATATTTTTTTCGATGACTCACCACATAACATCGATTCGGCGCGTCGGCATGTCGCTGCTGGCCACGTTCCGCATGGGGTAGCCAACAACGCCGATTGATCGTGACGCCTCCATGCTTATGGGGGCAAACGCAAGCCGTCCAATTTCCACGCCAAACCGTGCCGATGGAACTCGAAGACCACTGGCTGACCCTCGGCATTTTGCACGGTTGCGGTGAGCAGGCTTGTGGATTCGAAATGGGTGACGGCGGTCTTCAACGGATCATTGGGGGGCGCCTTGCCGGACGCAGCGACAGGCGTACTTCTGGCCAATGAGCTGCCTTGCAGCAGCACGGCAAACCCTTGTGGCGAGGCTATGGCATCAATCGCCGGCTTGGCCAGCATGACGGTGACTTCACCCACGTTGCGCGCGCTCTGCGTATTGCCGGTACGGGCAAGAATGCTTTGTGCGATTTTCTGTTGCAGCTGCGGACGCACGCTTTCGCGCAGGCTGTCGAATTCGACAAAACGCCAAAGTTCCTGAGTCTGACCGCGCGCTACCAGATCGCGGATGCTGTGGATGGCAAGGAAAGGGCCGGCGACCACATAGCCGAGCACGGCAAGCAGCAGGAGCAGGAGCGGGCTGGCCAGTAACCAGCGGGTGCGAGGAGTGAGTTTCATGTGTGCATCCTGCAAAAATGCTGACGGCCGGGCAAGCCCGGCCGTCGCCTCAACCCATACGCCAATCAGAAACGTGCGGCGTGTGCGCGGATTTCCAACGGTGCCATCCGGCTTTGGTCATGCAATTCCAATTGCCGCAGTTCATACGGTGCGCCATAGCCGCTGGGCAGATGCGCCTTGGAGAATGGAAGTTGCAGCGTGTACCGGCCGGGCTGCATCCATGCCGCTGCATGGGCCTCACTCACCGCCCGCAGCTGGCCATCGGGTGCCGTCGCGTACAAGGTGCCCCTGGCTTCGTAACGCCCTGCAGATGCGGCTTGCACCGGCAGGCTGACGTGCAGGTCGGCAGATTGGCCAGCGCTGCCTGCAAATTTAGCCGTGGGCTGGCCAACTGCAAACGCGGTGCGCACATCGCGGGGGGTGTCACCGAGCATGCCAAACACTTGCAGCTCCCAAAGCCCCGTCACACGGTTGTTGCGCAGTGCCGGCGTGAACACCGCTTGCAGGCTGCCATCGGCGGCGCGCTGCACCTTGACGGGCGTATTGCTGCCATCGGGTGCCACCAGCAAGGCTTGCACCTGCACCGGCAGGGCCTGTGCAGCACGACTGGCGGCAATGCTTACGCGCATGGTTTGGCCAGCCAACACTGCATTTCGATTGGCTTGCGCGTTCAGGACGACATCGCTGGTCGGCTCGAACACATGCACCACGTAGTTGCCGCGGGCATTGGCGGCGCGCAGCTGGGCATGCCCGGCACCACTGCCTGCGCCCAGCCGCAGCACTTGCGTGCCATTGCTGACCGGCATGCCGGCTTGTTGCAGGCTTTGCGCAGCGGCCAGTTGCGCGATGGCAATGGAGCGACGACCGGCCATAACCGACAGCGCATCTGCTTGCAAAGGGGCTGCGCCTTGCGCCGGGCTGATGCGAATCAGTGCGCCGGCGGCGGTCATCGGCAAGTCCACGCCTTTGGCCAAGGCAGCAGCATCCACCGTTTGCCAATATTCGCGGCTGCTGGCGGCCAGTGGTGCTGGCTGGGTCAATGCAGCGGCGGGATCCAAGGCCCAGGCAAAAGACACCGGCTTGCGCTCGATGATGCCTTTCGGTGCCGGCTGGCTACTCAGGAGTGTGGGAACTTGGTCGCCAGTGGTGGTTGGCAGCAAGTGTTGCCCGGCATGGGCGGCTCGGGCCATGCCCAACACGAGGACGCAGGACAGGCTGAGGCGAGAGATTGTCAGGATGTGCATGGTGGTCTGGCCTCACTTCATGTCGTTGCGCAGGACGGTGTCGAGGCCAAAGCAGGCGCGCCGGCTTTGGTTATGGCTCAGCGGCTCCTTGCCTGCCATTTTCGATTTGTCGTTGAACCAGACCGAGCCGGCGGCCGATTGGCTGCTGCAATTGAGGAAGCCATCGGAACAGCTATCCAGCCACCATTGCGTGGTTTCCAACCCCAGATTTTCCGCGTAGCCCCCGCAGTAGCTATCGCTATCCCATACGGCAGTTTCCACATCGGTACCGACCACTGCGCGAAACAGCTTGGGCAGCGATGGCCGTCCGGCGGTGCCATACAGGTTGTTGGCGTTGTAGCTGGCCATCCAGCTGACTTGTTGTTGGCGTACCGCATCGGACTTGTAGCCCAGCAGCCAGCCCAGCGAAGTTTCAAATACATTGCCGTTCAGCACGGCATCGGCCAACGGCGTACCGGCAGAGGAAGGCGCCAATGCGTCCACCCGCACGATCTTGTTGATGATGTTGGGGTAGCGACTGTCATAGGTCGGATTGGACATGATCCAGCGCATCACGTTGCCGCCATTGGAATGGGTGATGATGATCAGGCGGGTGATGCTTTTGTTTTGAATGAAGCTGGTGAGCTGGCCGGCCAGGCACCCGGCGGCGCGGCTATCCCACATGTATTGGGTGAAGTCGCAATTGATCACCACGTAATTGGACGGATTGACCAAGCCGCCGCGGACGTTATTGACCATGGTGGGTTGCCAATAGTCCTGATAGGCATTGGTTTGCTTGCCGGTGCCGTGGACAAAGGCAACCCCGGTGACATCGGCGGCATGAGCGGTGCTGGCAGTGAATGCGGCGGCGCAAGCTAACAGCGCGGCCAAGGCGACTTTACGCATGGACTCTCCCCAAAGGATGCCGCGTGGCCTGCGGCGGGCTTTACCGACATTCCCGGCAGCACCCCCGTACTGTCCGGTACGGGGAGCATACGCATCGGTATGGCAAAGTCATGCCGCACTGCGGCATCGGTCACAGTTTTGACACCGGCTGGGGATTTTCGAGGCTTACGCCAGCTCGCGGGCGCGCTGCTGGCCCCAATCTTCTAATTTGTCCAGCAGCACTTGTTTGCTGCCATCGCCCACATGCGTGGCGCGCAGCTCGCTGATGTGTGCGAAGAACTGCGCCAATGTCAGCTCGGACTGGCCTGCATCGGTCAGCAGGCGTTGGCGGCGATAGCTGTTCCACTGTGTCTGTTCGGACGGCAGCAGGCTGTCTGGCCAGTTGCGGGCGCGGTAGCGCAGCAACAGCGCGGACAGGCGGGTATCACGGAATGCGAACTGTGCTTT
>Ga0066479_1000708_pt1 | contig 8347 bp, 8 predicted proteins | sample LakWasM117_HOW13_2_FD_59555 | JGI IMG/M metagenome (GOLD analysis project Ga0066479, IMG submission 59555) | Freshwater sediment methanotrophic microbial communities from Lake Washington under simulated oxygen tension - Sediment Metagenome 117_HOW13 | ecosystem: Environmental > Aquatic >... | reverse complement strand
CTCCCTCGCCCGGCGATTGCGATCACCCTAATTTTTGTGGCAAATGTCCGATACGCAGCGGTTGCAGTCATCCGACCTCTTGAATCGAACGCGTACGATCGGTCAGGAACAGCCACTGATGCCTACGGAACAATCCGTCGCCGGAAGCGGACATCTGACTCACTCCTCTACCGAGCTAGCCGACGACGTTGAAGACGCTTGCAGGAGTTGCAACTCTCGTGATGCCATCATTTCATCAAGCGTTGCGCCGCCATGGCAATCGCTCCCAACACCCCAACCGCCGCCACCACCGCGAAGTAGTCCAAGCATGCCATCAGCGTTGCCTGCTGTGTGACCATCTGCGCGAGCTGAGCCAATGCCAAAGCGTCTGCATTGGCTCCGGCACCGTTTGAGGCCAAGGCCTGGCTGACCGCATGCAGCGTCTGGGTGTAGGTCGGATTGCTGTTCTCAACGCGACTGGCGAGCGCGGTGTAGTGTTCGGCACTACGCCACTGGAGCATCAACGTCGACGAAGCGACTCCGAACGCGGTGCCGAACTGGGCCAGCATGTTCTTCAGTTGCTGCGCATGTGACAGAACGGTATCGTGGTGCTGCACATCGCGGAAGGTATGCATCGCCGTGGTTGCCATCACGAACATCAGGAAGATGCCGTTGAAGGCCAGTGCAGGCAGGATGTCGGCCCAGATGTGCACATCGCCCGTGAGCCGCGACAGCTGGGTGCCAAATATGGCCAGCGAGACAAAGCCAGCCACCAGAAACTTCTTCGGGCCTGGCCACTTGGGCAGTGCCCATATCATCACCAGCCAGGCCACCAGCGCGCTGGACAGGCCCAGCGTCTGCACCTTCCCCACAATCTCCCATGGAACACCCAGTCCCCGCTGGAACATCACCGGCAGGATGTAGTTGTTCGCTCCGAGCAGCACGTAGCACAGCATGAACAAAGCAACGCCGACGATGTATCGCGGACGCTTGAGGGATTGGAGACCCAATAGCGGCCGTTCATGCCGGTGGATGGCGCGGAAGAAGTAGAACATCGCCAACGCCCCGCATCCAATGATGGTGAGAAGCATCGTGGCATCGGTGAAGAAGTCGTACTGGCTCCGCTGGATGGAATACAGCACCAGGAAGCTGCCGCTGGCCAAGCTCATGAAGAGCACAGGATGGCTCTGGCTTCGCAGGTCGTCCGGAACCAGCTCTGTGGGCAAAGACAGCGTGGCGAAGACTGCGGCGGCAGCAGCAACCAGCATCAGCAGCACGAAGATGCCATTCCACTCATCGTGGGCGACCAACAGCGATGCCAGGCCTGGGGCAAAGGCAATGCCAGCGGCCAGGCCAGTCGCGAAATACTTGATGCCAACAAACCGCTGAGGACTGGGTGGAATCAGGTTCACCAGTACCCGCCCTGTAGTCATGAAGGCAGCGCCTCCGAGACCCATGATGACGCGACCAGTCACAAACGCCGGGTATGAGTCGCTGGAGGCACAGATAGCGCTCCCGAGAATGAAGAGGCCGAGCGAGGCCAGGACGAAGTTTCTCCAACCAAGGCGCTCGACGAGCCAGCGCTGCTTGGAGATGGTCGAGATGGCCACCGCCGCGTAGGCCACTGTGGTCAGACTGAACTCTTCGGGCGACGCTCCTATTTCACCCATGATGGGGCCTGCTGCGAAGGCAATCATCCCGGACTGGAGAAACTCAAGCAGAGTCAGCAAGAAGATGGTGGACAGCAACGCAAACGACGGTGCGGTTTGGGCAGCGGGGATGGTGGCGGGAGCCGTCTGGGAGGACATCCTCGGACTTTATGGATGCACCAATGGATTGATAAGATAGCAAATCAGCAAAGAATTGGTGCATCAACGCACCAATCAATCCATGAAAGACCTGAACGACCTCTACTACTTTGCGGCAGTGGTGCAGCACAACGGGTTCTCTGCTGCGGCACGTGCGACGGGGGTGGAGAAGACGCGGTTGAGTCGTCGGGTGGCCGAGCTGGAACGGCGCCTGGGGGTCCGACTGCTTCAGCGCTCAACGCGTCGGCTGGCTCTCACCGAGGCCGGGGAACGGTTTCATGTCATGTGCTCTGCAGCGGTTGAAGGCGCTGCGGCTGCATACGAGAGCATCGCTGAGATGCAAACGGAGCCCGCAGGGACTGTCCGCCTGTGTTGCCCAGTGGTGATGGCACAGAGCTACATCGCTCCTATCTTGCCGGGCTACCTCTCTCAGCATCCGAAGGTGAAGGTGTTCCTGGAGGCCACCGACCGTGCGGTCAACCAGATTGAAGAGCGTTTCGACCTGGTGCTCCGAGCCCGCCCGCAAATGGACGGCGATGGCGGCATGGTGGTGAAGACCCTGGGCACGGCACGGCGCATTCTGGTGGCCAGTCCTGCCTTTCTGAAGGCGAGCGGGACGCTCAGCAGCCTTGACGAATTAGCTCGCTATGACGTGGTGAGCCAGCTCAGCGACCAGCCGGACGGGGCCACCTTGTGGAGCCTCACCGATGAGAACGGCAAGTCGCTCGGAGTGAAGCTGAATCCTCGGTTGGTATCGAGTGACCTGCGCGTTCTGCACCAAGCAGCGCTGCACGGTATTGGCATCGCGCTCATGCCGACTCCTATCGTGGCTGATGCCATGCGTAGTCGTACGCTCGTGCAGGTGCTGCCCGAATGGACCGCGTCGGAGCATCTGATTCACCTCGTGTATCCGCCCCCTCGGGGAATGCTTCCGTCGGTGCGCAGCCTCATCGACTACCTGGTTGCCCATCTGCCGCCAGCCATCCAGGGAGCGCGGCCTTGAGGTTCGCGCTCAGCCGCTGGCCGCGTCGCTGCGTTGACCCAACCGCTCCTGCAGGAACTCGATGAAGCGCTGCACCTTGGCCGGTAGCAAGCGTGTCTCCGTCAGTGCATAGACCGGCGTCGGCTTGCCCTCCCACTCTGGAAGAATCCGCTGCAGGCGTCCTGCGACCACATCTTCTGCCACGATTTCCACGGGCAGAAGAACGATGCCCATGTCCAGTGTGGCCAAGCGGCGGAACATCCCGACGCTGTTGACCAGGAACCGCCCACCAACGTCCACCTGGACCGTTTCTCCAGCTCTGTGCAGCTCCCACGTTGCCGCCTTGGCAAACCCTAGGCATTCGTGTTGGGACAGCTCTGACGGATGCTGAGGAGCGCTGGATATTTTCAGGTAGCCCGGCGACGCATAGGCCTGTACCGACAAGCGAGCCAGCAGCCGGGCAATCAGATTCGAATCGCTTTGTTCGCCCATACGGATAGCCACATCGAAGGGCTCGGCGACCAAGTCCACCCGCCTCGGCGTGAGGTCGAAATCGAAGGTGATGCCGGGATAGCGGCGCGCGAATTCCGCCACCAGCGGGGCCATGTAAATGGTGGCGAAGTCGACCGGTAGCGAGGCGCGGAGCACGCCACTGGGCTGCGCGAGCATCTCGCCCAGTTGCTCATGCGCAATGCGTGCCTCGTCCACGATGCGCCGGCTGCGCTCGTAGTACAGCTGCCCAGCTTCCGTGAGCTCCACTTTGCGCGTCGTGCGATGCAGCAGCCGCAGGCCAATGGCCTTTTCCAGGGCGCTGATGCGGCGCGACAGGGTTGAGTTCGGCACGCCCGTCACATCGGCCGCGCCTCTGAAGCTGCGTGCGTGCGCCACCTCCACGAAAAGCGCCATGTCATTCAACAGCTCCATCTTGATTGCTCCATTTATGAATCAATGTTTGCCATTTTCATATATTTATCTCTTAAGAGGAATAATAAAGAATACCGACATCGCATTCACAGGAGAGATTCGATGTCCAAAGGAACTGCAGTTATTGCCGGCGCCGCCAACGGTACCCGTGCCCTGGCCAGCGAGTTCGGCGCCTCGGGCATCACTGCCAACGCCATCGCTCCCGGCCTGACGAACACCAAGTCGATGCGTGGCACGAACGAGGAAATCTTTGAGTTCCTGCCCAAGCTGCAAGCCATTCCCCGAACGCTGAAACCTACGGACCTGGTCGGCGTGGTCTCGTTCCTGTGTTCCCCGGACTCCGCTTTCGTGACCGGTCAAACCATCGTCGGCGACGGTGGGCAAGCCCACCTGTGATTCAGGCATCTCCACTTACCTCTCATCCACTTTCCAAGGATTCGCAATGAACCAACTTCTGACCCCCATACGCATCGGCCGCGTTGTCGCCCCCAACCGCGTTCTGATGGCCCCCATGACACGTTCCCGTGCAAGCGAAGATGGCGTTGTCGGCGACATGACGGTGGCCTACTACGCCCAACGCGCCAGTGCAGGCCTTCTCATCACCGAAGGCGTGTTCCCATCCGCCTGGGGCAAGGGCTACGTGAACACCCCCGGCATCGAAACGGAAGAGCAGGTCGCAGCTTGGAAGAAGGTGACCGAAGCCGTGCACGCGCGCGGTGGCCGCATCTTCATGCAGCTCATGCACTGCGGACGGGTCTCGCACCCTTCGCTGCTGAATGGTCAGACACCCGTCGCTCCTTCCGCCATCAAGCCCGAGGGACAGGCCTGGACGCCCGTCGGCCAGGTCGACTTCGAGACGCCTCGTGAACTGAACCTGAAAGAGATTGCCGGCGTGGTTGATGACTACCGCCAAGCGACCCGCCGCGCCATCGAAGCAGGCTTTGACGGCGTAGAGCTGCACGCAGCTTCGGGCTATCTGCCAGAGCAGTTCTTGTCCTCTGGAAGCAACCAGCGCACGGACCTGTATGGCGGCTCTGTGGAGAACCGCGCCCGCTTCGTTCTGGATGTACTAGATGCCATGGCTTCTGAAGCAGGCGCGGACCGCGTGGGTATCAAGATTTCTCCGGAGATGAACTACAACAGCATCACCGATGCGGCTCCCGAAGAGACCTACACGTACCTCGTGGGCCAACTGCGCGAATGGAACCTGGCCTACCTGCACGTCGCGCTGTTCGGCAACCCCGCCGTGGACTACCACGCGCTCCTGCGCCCGCTGTTCAACGGTGCCTACCTGATTGGTAGCGGTCTGACCCAAGAGAGCGCTGAGAAGCTGCTGCAAGAGAAGAAGGCCGATGCCGCCGTCTTTGGCGCGCCATTCCTTGCCAACCCCGACCTGCCAGAGCGCTTCCGCGTGGGTGCCGAACTCAACGCTCCGGACCGCAGCACGTTCTTCGCACCGCCCACCGCCAAGGGTTACATCGACTACCCCGCACTGGTGCCCGCAGAAATCGACTGAAGTGGCGTGACGCCACAAGGAGAAATCATCATGACCACTATCGCTCGTATGCAACGCGCCAACCGGGGAACACAGTTCCGCGCCTACCGCCTGCACGGTTCCGACCCCGCGCTGCTCGACCCCTTCATGGGTATCGACCATGCCTGGATGAGCGCGCCCACGTTCCCGCCCCATCCGCATGCGGGATTCTCTGCAGTGACCTACCTGTTCCTCGATTCGGAAACAGGCATCGCCAACCGCGACTCGCAAGGCAACAGGACATTGATTGAGCCCGGCGGCCTGCATTGGACGGCGGCGGGACGTGGGGTGGTTCATGAGGAGAACCCTGCAGTGCTCGGTAGTACGACGCATCTGCTGCAAATCTTCGTCAACCTGCCCAAGGACCGCCAGAACGCAGCGCCGTTCGCCCTGACCTTGCGCCCCCAGGACGTGCCGGTTGTGCAACGACCAGGTGCAAGGGTACGGGTTCCACTGGGCGCATTTGGCGGCGCTCGCTCGCCGCTGACGCCGCCCACCGAGGTCACGCTGCTGGACGTGACGTTGGAGCCCATGGCTGAACTTGAAGTGCCGGTGCCCGCAGGGCAACGCGCTTTCTTCATGCCGGTGTTCGGCAGTGCCGAAATCGACGGCAAGAGCTTTGGCCTGGACGACCTCGGTGCACCTGTCATGCCGACCGTTCCCGATGCCACCACCCACAAGCTGGTGGCCAAGGCCGACGACGCCAAGGTGGCCGTGTTCATTGGCAAGCCACTGCACCAACCCATTCTTTCGAATGGTCCCATGGCCTTTGCGAACAAGGAGAGCCTTGCCGCTGCGGCCGCCGCTTATCACCGTGGAGAAATGGGAAACCTGTAAGGGCCGCCACGCACTTCGGGGGCAAGTGACCCATCCGTCCCCAAATCAACTCAAAGGAGCTACACCATGTCTGCACAATTCACCGCCGAGAACACTGCCCTGCTGCTTATCGACCACCAGGTCGGCACCATGCAGCTCATCAAAAACATCGACAAGGAGCTCGCTGCCAAGCAGTCGATTGCCTTGGCCAAGATGGCGAAGATTCTCAACATGCCGGTCGTCATCACGTCCAGTCAAGAAGACCGTGCCCAGGGCCCCATCCTCCCTGAAATCGCACAAATCCTGCCCGAAGCGCATAAGGCACGCATCAAGCGTCCCGGCGTGGTCAACGCCTGGGCTTACCCCGACTTCAAGAAGGCTGTACTGACCACCGGCAAGAAGAACCTCATCATGGCTGGTGTGACCACCGACGTGTGTCTCATCTTTCCCGCCATCGATGCAGCCAAGGAAGGCTTTGGCGTGCAGGCTGTGATGGATGCATCGGGCTCGCCAAGCGACCTGTCCGAAGAGTTCTCGCGTCAGCGCATGCGCGACGCCGGCGTCGTGCTCACCGCCACTAACACCCTGATGGCTGAAATCGCACAGGACTGGGCCACCCCGAATGGCCAACAGCTGATTACGCTGTTGTTCACCGACGTGTTCCCAGCACTCGGCGCAGGCATCACCCAAGGCTGATGGAGTGCAAGTGGGTCGGAGCTGACTGAGCTCCCGCCCACATGCGGTCTTACCAACCCTCAGAAAGCGTCTCTTTGATACCGTCGAATCAATCCGACATCGTTGTGGTGGGTGGCTCCCTTGCGGGACTGACCCTCGCCTTGGCTTGCGCCGCACGTGGCGTACCGGTTCAGGTGTTGGAGCGATCGACGGAGAGGACGCAAGGTGGCGACAGCTTGAGCGTCGACTTGGCTGCGATTGCGAGAACCGTGGGATACGACCCTCAAGTCCATCCACGACTGCCTGTTGTCCCTGCGTACAGAGATAGTCGCTGGTCCGTTGGCCATTGTGGGTGATGCTGCCCACGTGGTTTCACCAATGACTGGGAGTGGCTTCGTGTCAGGGGTGGAGACGCTGCGGTGCTTGCCCGCATGCTGGCGGAGCGTAACGACGGAGAGCCCGTTTCTACAGCCTTGCAGAGCTATCAGGCTGCGCGATTGCTTTACGTCCGCGCGCTGGTCAACCACTCACGCCACCTGAGTGCGGAGTACGTGCACCACGCATCCTCCAGATCAAATCGGGATTGAATGTCCGCTCTGGTGAAGCTGAGTTTCGGCTTTGGGCGCACTGCCGTCAACTGAGCTGTTCCGCTGAACGTCTCAGATCAGCCTCTTGCAGTCATTGCGGCATGCAGGGCCTGCTCGAACCTCAAGAAGTTCTCGCAAAAAAAGAGCGCTCAAAGCGAGCGCTCTTCTTTATATAGCAACAAGCTCTTACCGGGCCGATGTTAGCTCCGAAAATCTAGCTCTTCTCTACTCGTTGATTTCGAGTTTACGACTTTACCGTTACAAATGACCACCCCGCAAACCCGCATGAATGCTGGTGGCTTGTTTACGACTTTATTTGCGTGTTTACGACTTTAATTACCCAGAATAATAGTGACTCCGACAAATAAAGTGCGTCGAGATCATCGCTCATAAGCTGTTGATTTCTCGACACTTGCGCATTGCGCGAAAGTTCGTCGGAGATTCCCAAACTGAAGGAAGACCTCGCGCCGTCGCAAATATAGTCCGTCGGAAGTTCAAGTCAGATCCGAGACGCCGTGCTGCGCACACCGACAAAGTTGATCACCCGAACCTTTTACTCGCTATCAGCGCACCGACGAAGGGCGCATTGAGCGAGTGGCGCTTGCATTTGAAGGCAGCTTCAGGCTGGGAGCGGGCCTTCAGTCTTGCAGCGCAAACAGCAGCTTACGACCCAAAGCTGCCGATGGAATTTGCCCTCAAAGCGGGCACTGGAACACGCTCCTCGGCAAGCCAGCGGCGTGAAAAGTGCGCTTTGGGAGCCCAGATTCCACCGCTGCGCAAGCTATAGTTTCCCGATTCCAAACGTGCAAGGTTCCACGGAATTTTTATACTTGAAGTTTGAACAGTGAAACGTTGGCAAGCCTAAACTACAAACCGCTGGGAGGAAGAATCAATGTCCTGGCTATTCCCAATCGCTCAGCTTTTCCCGCATGTTTTGCGGGAAAAATTACATTAGACGTCAGATGGAGCCCGCGCTGATCACTGAATCGCCCCGGATTCCCTAGACACTCGTGAGCCGTTGGGAATGGCGTCGTTCGAACTC
>Ga0066479_1000702_pt1 | contig 8391 bp, 3 predicted proteins | sample LakWasM117_HOW13_2_FD_59555 | JGI IMG/M metagenome (GOLD analysis project Ga0066479, IMG submission 59555) | Freshwater sediment methanotrophic microbial communities from Lake Washington under simulated oxygen tension - Sediment Metagenome 117_HOW13 | ecosystem: Environmental > Aquatic >... | reverse complement strand
CTGGCGCTGCTCGATCTGGCGCTGCTTGAAGGGCAGCACATGCTTCATGGCCTCTTCCTGGGCACGCGCCGCAATCACCTGCTCGCGTGCGGCGGCTTCGGCGGCCACTTCGCGGCGCACCTTGTCGGCATTGGCATCCAGCTCGGTTTCCTTGACGCGCTTGTCCTTGAGTTCCAGCGTGTAGCGCATCTTCTCGGAGGCCAGCTCCTCGGCCAGCAGGCTGTCCATGCCGCGCCGGTACTCGGCGGGCAGGTCCACCTTGCCGATCTGGATGCTGCGCAGCGTGACGCCGTCGGCCGCCAGGCGCGTGCGCAGTTCGGTCTCCATGATCTGGGCGATCTCGGCGCGCTTGGTCGAGAAGATTTCGCGCACGGTGTAGCGCGCAAACACCTTGTAGACCAGGCCCTGCACGGCGGGCTCCACGATGTCGCCGCCTATGTCCAGAGGCAGGTTGCCGGCCTTGACGGCGGGCGATGCGGGATCAAGCGCATAGCGCACGTTCAGGTCCAGACCCAGGGACAGGCCCTCGACCGACTGCAGGGGTGCGCTGCCATTGGCCTGGCGCATGGCCTCCGGGCGGTAGCTCTGGTCGCGCAGGGAGAACACGCGCACCGTGTGCAGGCCCGGCACCACCCATACGCTGCCATCGCGCCACAGGCTGACCGAGCCCGTGAACTGGTTCAGGCGCACGCCCAGCGTGCCCTGCTCCAGGTGCTGCACGGGCGGGTTGCGCACCACCACCAGACCTGCCGCCACCACCACGGCACCGATGGCCAGCCAGCGCACGGTACGTGCCGTGGGCAGCAGGACTGCCCAGTCCACGGGCTGGCGGCGGGGCGCGTTGCCCGGCAGCGTTGCAGCATCGGACCCGGCTGCGGGCGCGGCAGTGCCGGCTTCGTCCAGGCGGGCGGACTTGCGGCCCGTCAGGGCCTGCATGATGCGGTTCCAGGTGGCTTTCATGGTGTTCTCTCTCTCGGCTGTGATGGCTGTTGTTGGCTGTTGTTGGCTGTTTCTGAGGCACCGGAAACAGGGGTGGCTCATTGAGGACCGATTGTTCGGATCCACCCCGGAAGCAACAACGCAGCGCACGGACCAAAGCGCTCACACCGGCGGCGCAAACGCTCCGGCCCCGGAAGAAAAACTCACACCCGGGCCGGCGCAGGGCCGAGATAATCCCGCGAACACCGCCACGGCGGCCTCCCCCGACCCCACCACTGCACAGCCCCATGACCCGTATCGCCGTGATCGAAGACGACCTGCCCACCAGCAACCAGTTGGCGGGATGGATACGCAGTGCGCGCAGCGGCATCGTGATCGACCAGTGGTTCACGCGCGACGAGGCCGAGGCCGCCCTGGCCCGCGAGCACTACGACGCCGTGGTGCTGGACATCGAGCTGGGCCGCGAGCGCCACGCGGGCGTGGCCCTGATCAACGCCATCAACAAGCTGGGCCAGGGCACGCCGGTGCTGGTGGTGTCGGCCATGCCGGCCGCCATCTACCGCAGCATCATGAAAGCGCTCGACGCCTGGGACTACCTGCAAAAGACCACCTTCGAGGAGGCGGACTTCATCGAGACCTTCCTGGACATCCTGCGCACCACGCAGCGCGCGGCGCCCGTGGCCGCGCAGGCCGCCGCAGCGCCCGCAGGTGACGCCCTGGTGCTGGACCCGCTGTGGCAGCGCACGCCCACCTGGCGCGGAGAGCGCATCAACCTGCCGCTGACGGCCCAGCGCATCCTGGCCACGCTGCACCAGCGCAGCGGCGAAGTGGTGTCCTACGACGAGCTGTTCGAGGTGGTCAAAAGCGGCCGCAACCGCGACAACGTGCGCAAGCACGTGAGCACCATCCGCGAGGCCCTGCGCGAGGTGGACCCGGGCTTTGAAGGCATAGAGAACGTGCCCATGCGCGGCTTTCGCTGGGTGGGCCAGGCCGGCGCCGCCGTCCGCACATGAAGCGCCTGCTCAACCCCAGGCTGGAGCTGCCCCGGCTGGAAGTGCCGCGCCTGGGCCTGGCCGCCTTCCGCCAGCGCATCCTGCTGCGCGGCGTGTTCGTGCTGCTGGCCGTGGCGACGGTGGCGCTGAGCGTGGTGGTGCTCAAGGACGAGAAGGAACGCGCCTGGCAGGCCTACCAGCACGGCTTTGTGCGCAGCCAGGCCGAGGTCATGGCGCGGCTGCGCCATCCTTCGGGCCGGCTGGCCCTGCTCAACGCCGGCCACCTGGGCCAGGGCGTGACGCCGCTGGCGCCGCTGCTGCTGCCCTACGCGGCCATCGACTTCGACGATCCGCAAAAGTCCCAGCAGGCCGTGGAGATGGCCGGCTGCTCGGTGCAGTATCCCGATGGCGCCTCGCTGTGCGCGGCCATCGGCAACAATCCCTACGCAGGCGGCTTCATCTATCTGGTGGGCAGCTTCTTCGCAGGCGAGCTGACACCGCGCGAGCGCGGCTCGCGCGAGCCCGCCCAGGCGCACCGCGCCCGCATTACGCTGGACATGCGCGGCAGCACCTACCGCTGGATCGCGCCCTATGAGGCCATGCCGCAGCAGGGCAACAAGTCCGGCAACGGCGAGCACGGCCGGCTCACCGGCTTTGTGGACAACGGCACGCCCCAGCTTGACGCCCGCGCGCGGCCCGTGCGCGATTTCCGTGGCTGGCTCTGGCAGAACGGCCATTGCCGCGACCTGCCGCCTGGCGTGCAGGGCAATGCGGGCAATGCGGGCAATGACAAGACACCCCCTGCAGCCGACTGCCTGCGCCGCACGCACTACTCCATCCGCCTGCCGGTCGAGCTGTTCCGCGAAGCCCTGTTCCGCAGGGACGTGCGCCCCGTCTGGCCGCCCGAAGACCTGGGCAGCATGCGTGTGCGCGTGGAAATGCTGGCCCCCGGCGACACGGAGCCGCCGCTGTTCGACAGCAACACGCCTGGGGCGCAGCTTGCGGCCTCGCTCAACGACATCTCGCGCAGCCTGCTGCCCGGCGAGCGCGTGCAGATCCGCAAGGTGGGTGCCGACGAGGCCAGCGCCATCACCCTCAAGGGCGTGGATGTGCAGGCCGCGCCGTCGGCACCCTGGCTGCTGCGCCTGATCAGCTGGCTGCCGCTGGATGCGGCCGGCGTCTCCGCCGCCACCATGACCCCGGCCGTGCCCACGGGCCAGGACATTCTGGACACGCCCACGGGCAACTACACCGTCAGCTTCACCGGCCACCCGCGCGATGTGGAGCAGGGCCTGGCCGCCGTGGCCACGCGCCTGTCCTGGTACCTGGGCGCCATGCTGGCCGCCATTGCGCTGGCCTGGCTGATCGTCGAGCTGGGGCTGATCCGCCGCGTGACCGCCCTCACCCGGCGCGCCGCCGCCGTGTCGTACAACGTGCAGGACGGCCATGTCGGCCCGCGCCTGGGCGACCTCGAAGTATCGGACCTTCGTGGTTCCGACGAGCTGGGCATTCTGGCCGGCGGCCTGGCCGACCTGCTGCAGCGCGTGAAGGACGACCTGCAGCGCGAACAGCTGCGCGCCCAGCAGGAACGCGACATGTGGCATGCCGTGGGCCACGAGATCATGTCGCCCCTGCAATCGCTTATGGTGCTTTACGGACCCGACGACCCCGGCCACCGCTACGTGCAGCGCATGCAGCAGGCCGTGCATGTGCTCTACGGCACGGCATCGCCGGCCGAGGCGCTGCAGGCCGCCAACGTGCCCGAAGGCCGGCTGGACCTGAACGCCTTCCTGTCCCACGTGGCCGCCAACGCGCACTTCGCGGGCATTGCCAACGTGGTCTACGAAGGCGGGAGCGGGGAAGGAGGCTGGGGCGGGAACAGGGACGTCACGGGCGCCGTGATCGTGCGCGCTGACGAGTTTGCGCTGGAGGACGTGGTCACCCACATCCTGCGCAATGCCGACAGCTACCGGCCCGCGGGCACGGCCATCACGCTGTCGCTGTCGGCCTCGGAGTCCGCCGCCAGCGCCACGCTGCACAACCAGGGCGCCACCATTGCGGAGGACCTGCTGGAGCGCATCTTCGAGCTGGGCGTGTCCGCCCCCCAGGAGCCGGCGGCCGCCGGCAGCGCCGAGCACCGGGGCCAGGGCCTGTTCGTGGCCAGGACCTACATGGCGAAGATGGGCGGCACGATCAAGGCGCACAACACGCGCGATGGCGTGGCCTTCACGCTGACCTTCCAGCGCCTGGGCTGAGGGCCGGGCACCGCCGGCCAGTGCCCCCGGGGCACGGCCGGATGGCCCCGCGAAGGCACAATACGCGGGTGTCCATTCCCCAATCGTTCATCCAGGAATTGCTCTCGCGCGTCGACGTGGTCGATATCGTGGGACGCTACGTGCAGCTCAGGAAGGGCGGCGCCAACTTCATGGGCCTGTGCCCGTTCCACAGCGAGAAGTCGCCCTCCTTCACCGTCAGTCCCAGCAAGCAGTTCTATCACTGCTTTGGCTGCGGAAAAAATGGCAACGCCATCGGCTTTCTGATGGACCATGCCGGCATGGGCTTCGTCGAAGCCGTGCAGGATCTTGCCGGCCAGGTCGGCCTGCAGGTGCCGCAGGACGACATCAGCCCCGCCGAGCGCGAGCGCCAGGCCGCGCAAAAGCAGAAACAGGCCACCCTCACCGACGTGCTGGAGAAGGCAGGCGACGCCTACCGCAAGCACCTCAAGGCATCGCCCCAGGCCATCGACTACCTCAAGCGCCGCGGCGTCTCGGGCGAGACCGCCAAGCGCTTCGGCCTGGGCTACGCGCCTGCGGGCTGGCGGTCGCTGGCCAGCGTGTTCCCGCAGTACGACGATCCCCAGCTCGAAGAATCGGGCTTGGTCATCGTTGGCGAGGGCGACGACAAGCGCTACGACCGCTTCCGCGACCGGCTGATGTTTCCCATCCGCAACGTCAAGGGCGAGTGCATCGGCTTCGGCGGCCGCGTCTTCGGCGACGAGAAGCCCAAATACCTGAATTCGCCCGAAACCCCGGTCTTTCACAAGGGGCGCGAGCTCTACGGCCTGTTCGAGGCCCGCACCGCCCTGCGCGACATGGGCTATGCCCTGGTCACCGAAGGCTATATGGACGTGGTGGCCCTGGCCCAGCTGGGCTTTGCCAACGCCGTCGCCACGCTGGGCACGGCCTGCACGCCCGACCATATTCACAAACTGTTTCGATTTACCGAAGCCGTCGTCTTCAGCTTCGACGGCGATGCGGCGGGCCGGCGCGCCGCGCGCAAGGCGCTCGATGCGGCCCTGCCCTATGCCAGCGACACGCGCAGCGTCAAATTCCTCTTCCTGCCCGCCGAGCATGACCCGGACAGCTTCATCCGCGAGTACGGCAGCGAAGCCTTTGCCCGCTACGTGGGCGACGCGCTGCCGCTGAGCCGCTTTCTCATCGAGGCGGCCAGCGAAGGCTGCGACCTGGGCCAGGCCGAAGGCCGTGCCCACATGGCCAGCAATGCCCGCCCGCTGTGGACGGCACTGCCCGACGGCGCGCTCAAGCGCCAGCTGCTGGGCGAGATCGCCGAACTCGTGCAGCTGGATGCGCGCGACCTCTCGGACCTGTGGTCGCAGGAAGCCGCCCGCAGCGGCCCGGCACGGGGCTCCATGGCCGGTGGCGCCCACCATCCGGGCCAGGCCAGCCATGCACCGGCCGCGCCCGAATGGGGCCAGCCGGCCGAATACAACGCCCCATCGGGCTGGCCCGAGGGGGGCAGCCAGGGCGGCGGCACAGGCGGCTGGCGTGGCGGCGAGCCCGGGCGCGGCGGCAAAAAGCCCTGGCCGCGCAAGCCCTGGGACAAAAATGGGCGCAGCGACTTCAACCCGCCGCCCATGGGGCCGCGCGTAGCCCCCGCCACACGCACGGACCAGGCGGCGCGCCTGCTCATGGCGCACATGGAGTTCATGGAAGAACTCACCCACGAGGACTTCGAGGCGCTGGCGCGCTGCGCCGCCGGGCACGGCGCGCTGTTCCGCTGGATGGAAGCACAGTTCCAGGAATCCGGCCCCCGGCCCTTCGCCGTGCTGCGCGAGCAGCTGCGCGGCCTGCCCCATGAGGTGCTGGCGGACAAGCTGATGAGCGGCCCCCACGCCCATCCCGAAGGCGAGCTGTCCGAGCTGCGCCGCGAGCTGCGCGGCGTGCTCAACCGCATCGTCATCGACCACATCAAGGCCCAGATCGACGAAGCCGTGCGCGACATGGCACGGGACCCCAGCGCCGCCCAGCGCTATCGCGATCTCTTTGCCCGACAGCAGGTCCTGGAAAACCAGATGCGTACTTCCTCTTGAAATCGAGGTAAGCAGATATAATTAGGGGCTATCGGCAAGAGCGACAGCAGCACCTCCGGACCGGGCCCCGTGAAGAACTCACGTGATTGCAGCAACTGCACGGCCCAATTTCCCGCAAGGACTGCACACCAAATGTTCGCCCAGACATCTTGCCTGGAACGTTTTTCGCTTCCCTGGCGGACCTAGTCCGTCCGCGCGTGCGCCTAGGCGGCGCTTGTTTGAGTTTCCCTTTGTGTGTGTTCGCTCCTGACCGTGAGGTGTTCATGCCCGTTTCAAAGTCCGTGAAGTCCAAGCAGGCCCCCGAAGCTCCAGCGAAGCCCAAGACTTCGACAACCTCTTCAGCCCCGGCCAAGGCCGGTGCCGGCAAAGCCGCTGCAGGACCGAAGAGCGCCGCATCTGCGGCCAAAGCAAAGAAAGATACCGACGTGGTAACCAAGTCCCAAGCCGAACTCAAAGCCATGGCCGACGAGCTGCTCGCCGCCGCGACCCCCAAGCGCGGCCGCAAGAAGGCAGCCGAAGGCGACGACGCCCCCGCCCAGACCGAAAAGAAGCCTGCCGCCGCCAAGAAGGCGCCGGCCAAGGCAGCCGCAAGCTCCACCGCCGCTGCCAAGACCCCCGCCAAGCGCGGCCGCAAGCCCAAGGCCAAGGAAGGCGGCGACGACATCGATGATGCCGACCTGTCCGATATCGATGGCGACATCGACGGCGAAGGTGAAGGCGAGTCCGAGGTCGAGACCGAAGTGGAAGTCGAGGTCGAGACCACTTCGGCCCCGGCCGAAAAGGTCAAGCCCCTGCGCATGAAGATCAGCAAGGCCAAGGAACGCGCCTTGATGAAGGAATTCGGCCTGGACGAAACCGTCCTGACCGAAGAGGAAATGTCCACCCGCCGCCAGCGCCTGAAGGCGCTGATCAAGCTGGGCAAGACGCGCGGCTACCTGACGCACAGCGAAATCAACGACCACCTGCCCGACAAGCTGGTCGATGCCGAGACGCTGGAAGTCGTGATCTCCATGCTCAACGACATGGGCGTGGCCGTCTACGAGCAGACTCCCGATGCGGAAACCCTGCTGCTGAACAACACGGGCCAGTCCGCCACCACCGAAGAGGAAGCCGAGGAAGAGGCCGAAGCCGCCCTGTCCACGGTGGACTCCGAGTTCGGCCGCACCACCGACCCCGTGCGCATGTACATGCGCGAAATGGGCACGGTCGAGCTGCTGACGCGCGAAGGCGAAATCGAAATCGCCAAGCGCATCGAAGGCGGGCTGATGGACATGATGGAGGCCATCTCGGCCTCGCCTGCCACCATCGCCGAGATCCTGGCCATGTCCGAGGAAATCCGCGAAGGCAAGGTTGTCATCTCCACCATCGTCGACGGCTTCGTCAACGCCAATGAGAACGACGACTACGTGGCCGAAGAAGACTTCGACGAATACGACGAAGAGGACGACGACGACGGCAAGGGCGGCTCCAAGGCGCTGACCAAGAAGCTCGAAGAACTCAAGAACGAGGCGCTGCGCCGCTTCGACGCCATGCGCGAGAACTTCGACAAGATGCACAAGGTGTACGACAAGGACGGCTACGGCACGCCTGTGTACATGAAGGTGCAGAAGGCCCTGACCGAAGAGCTGATGACCATCCGCTTCACGGCCAAGACCATCGAGAAGCTGTGCGACCTCGTGCGCGCCCAGGTGGATGACGTGCGCAAGAAGGAACGCGAGCTGCGCAAGATCATCGTGGACAAGTGCGGCATGCCGCAGGAGACCTTCATCGCCCAGTTCCCGCCCAACCTGCTGAACCTGCAGTGGGTGGTGCAGCAGGTCGCGGCCGGCAAGCCCTGGAGCAACGTGCTCGAGCGCAACATCCCGCCCGTGCAGGAGCTGCAGCAGAACCTGATCGACCTGCAATCGCGCGTGGTCGTGCCGCTGGACGAGCTCAAGCGCATCAACAAGCGCATGAACGATGGCGAGCGCGCCAGCCGTGACGCCAAGAAGGAGATGATCGAGGCCAACCTGCGCCTGGTGATCTCCATCGCCAAGAAGTACACGAACCGCGGCCTGCAGTTCCTGGATCTGATCCAGGAAGGCAACATCGGCCTGATGAAGGCGGTGGACAAGTTCGAATACCGTCGCG
>Ga0066479_1000692_pt1 | contig 8497 bp, 4 predicted proteins | sample LakWasM117_HOW13_2_FD_59555 | JGI IMG/M metagenome (GOLD analysis project Ga0066479, IMG submission 59555) | Freshwater sediment methanotrophic microbial communities from Lake Washington under simulated oxygen tension - Sediment Metagenome 117_HOW13 | ecosystem: Environmental > Aquatic >... | reverse complement strand
TCCCACGCCAGACCGGTGCCTGGGTCGGAGTTCCACACTTCCAGACGATCCAGCAATACGAAGGTCTGGATGCTGTTGTCGTGCACGGTGTGTCCGCCCGAAGGCGGGACTGCCGCAGCGTGGTCTGCCGGGGTCAGCGTCGGGATTGCTTCGCGCGGCTCGGTCGGGGCCATCGACATGCCGGCGTGGTCCATGCCGGGCATCATCGAATGATCCATGCCTTCCATCGACGCGTCGCCCGCAGGCATCGGCATCGGCATCGACGAGTGATCCATGCCTTCCATCGAAGAGTGATCCATGACGGGCTCGGGCGCTGAAGCGGGCTTTCTCCCGGGTTGAACAGGTTTGTCCGCCGCTTTCCTGGCAGGTGCTTTCTTGACCTGTGCCTTCTTCTTGACCGGTGCCTTGACCGCCGCATCTTTCACGGGGGCCGGCTTCTTCACTGCCGGCTTCGGCATCGGCATCTGCATGTTCATCTTTGAGTGATCCATCTCCTGCGCCGAGACGGGGTTCGCCACCAACGCGAGACACAGTGCAATCGCAACTGTGATCGGATGCTGGCCGGAGGTCTGGATGCTGTTCATGGTCATTCCTCCACCCGGACTTCGCGCATCATTCCGGCCTCCATGTGATAGAGCAGATGGCAGTGATACGCCCAGCCGCCAAGCGCGTCGGCGCGCACCCGGTAGCTACGCTTGCTGCCGGGTGGCATGTCGATGGTGTGCTTGCGCACCAGGAAATTGCCCTGTTCGTCTTCAAGATCGCTCCACATGCCGTGCAGGTGGATTGGGTGGGTCATCATGGTGTCGTTGACCAGCACGATCCTCAGTCGCTCGCCATACGTAAGCCGCAACGGCTCCACTTCGGAGAATTTCTGGCCATTGAATGACCAGGCGAATTTCTCCATGTGCCCGGTCAGGTGCAGCTCGATGTCGCGACCGGGGTCACGGCCATCAGGATCTTCAAAGCTGCTTTTGAGCATCGAATAGCTGAGCACCTTGCGCCCGTTGTCGCGCAGGCCGATGCCGGGATCGTCCAGCTTGGCCACCGGCGCCATGGTCTGCATGTCAACCAGTGGATTGCCAGTTTCGCTGGCCGGGTGCTGCTGCATTCCACTGGCACCGTGATCCATCCCGGCCATCGATCCGCCCTGCATCGCGGACATGTCATGGCCACTGTGATCCATGCCTGCCATCCCGCCCATATCCTGCGAAGCAGGTTCTGCAGGCGTCGCTCCGTGATCCATGCCCGCCATAGCGCCACCCATGCCGCCGTGGCCCATGTCGGCCATTGTCAGGATCGGACGCGCATCAATCGGGGGCACGGGCGCGCGTAGCCCTTCACGTACGGCCAAGGTGCCGCTGACATAACCTGTACGCCCCATGTCCTGCGCGAAGATGGTAAAGGCGTCCTGCCCAGAAGGCTCTACGATTACATCGAACGTTTCGGCCACCGCGATGCGGAACTCATCGACGGAAACCGGATGCACATACTGGCCGTCGGCGGCTACCACGGTCATCTTCAAGCCGGGGATGCGCACGTCGAAATACGTCATCGCCGAGCCGTTGATGAAGCGCAAGCGGATCTTCTCGCCGGACCGGAACAGGCCTGTCCAATTGCCTAGCGACGTGTCTCCGTTCATCAGGTAGGTATAGGTATTCGCATTGACGTCGGACAGATCGGTCGGCGACATGCGCATCTCGCCCCACATTTTGCGATCTTCGATGGTGGCATCCAGGCCGTCGCGCTGCGCATCGCGAATGAAGTCGCCCACGGTGCGCATGTAGTAGTTGTCGTACATCGACATCTTCTTCAGACGTGAGAACAGGCGGGTCGGATCCAGATCGGTCCAGTCCGACAACATCACCACATAGTCGCGATCAAACGAAAACGGCTCCGGCTCGATCGGATCGATGACCAGCGGCCCATACAGGCCCGCCTGCTCCTGAAACCCGGAATGGCTGTGGTACCAATACGTGCCGCCCTGCTTGACGTGGAACCGGTACTGGTACGACTCGCCGCGATGGATGCCATCGAAACTGATGCCCGGAACGCCGTCCATGTTGGCAGGCAGCAGAATGCCGTGCCAGTGAATGGATGTCTGGTGCCCGTGTATAGACCCCTTCGGCAGCGCGTTGGACACCCGCAGGTTGACGGTCGTGCCTTCGCGCCAGCGCAGCAGGGGCGCCGGCAAAGAGCCGTTGACAGTGATTGCCGGACGCGTCAGTCCGGTGAAGTTCATTGGGGTCTCGCCAATTACCAGATCAAAATCGGTACCGGCTAGAACATTGGAACTACCTGGCGACTTCAGCGCCCAACTGGGCTTGGACCACAGGCCCAGGCCGGCGATGGCCCCACTTGCCGCCAAACCCTGCACAAACCTGCGCCGGGCCGGCTGGAAGCCGCCACCCTTGTGACCGAACGAATCGAATTTCATGACAACTCCGGAAAGCATCTGACGACATCGCTGAGATGCCGCAACGTGCGCGTGACGAGCTCCGCGCATGGTTAACGAGCGCCGATGGCGCTTGCGGACGCCTAGCCGATGGGAGGTCGAATCAGATGCGGGAGCTCAGGCGATGCATGGCCCAGATTGAGTGTTTGAAGACTGACGCCTTGGGGATTCATCATGCGCGTCGACATCGCCACCGTAAGTACGGCTTGAGCGGCGTACATGCAAGCACACTGACACAGACCTGACTTGCAGCAATCCGGCGTTGGCTGTCCATCTGGTGCTGGCTTCTGATCCACGTTCGATATGGCGTCCGCGATCTGCACTGAAGAAGCCTTGGTGCTTTGATGCCCATGGCATGGCATGTCGTCAGAGCCTTGCTCGGCACTCTCAAGTTGCGTGGGACCCGAAGCAGCCGGCATTCCTGGCATGGACATGGATACGGACACAGCCGCTGTCGCTACGCCATTGAGGGCGAGCGACAGGCTGAGGATTACCCTTATCAGGAGCGACCAAACCGTCATGCGCAAACTTTAACCTGAGGCGCGATGGCAGAAGTATACGACGCCCCCCCGGTTTTGAGTAGCACGGTGATCTGGAGTCCAATTCCTAGACTCAAGGAGATTGGACGTGAAGAAGCGCTTTACCGAAGAGCAGATCATTGGCTTCCTGCGTGAAGCCGAGGCCGGATTGCCGATCAAGGAGCTGTGTCGCAGGCACGGCTTCAGCGAGGCGTCGTACTACCTGTGGCGAAGCAAGTTCGGCGGCATGAGCGTGCCCGACGCCAAACGCCTGAAGGAGCGGGAGACGGAGAATGGGCGTCTGAAGAAGCTCCTGGCCGAGTCGATGCTCGAGAACGAGGTGACCCGCGAGGCGCTGCGAAAAAAGTGGTGAGCGCACCGGCGCGAAGGGCGCTGGTGCGGCACATGTTCGAACTGGGAATGAGCCAACGTCGGGCATTGGCGGTGGTACGCATGAGTGCCAGTTCGTATCGCTACGAGCCCAAGGCTGACCGGAACGTCGAGCTGCGCGAGCGCATCCTGGCGCTGGCGCAGCGATACAAGCGCTACGGCGTCGGGATGATCTACCTCAAGCTCAGGCAGGCGGGAGTGCTCGTGAACTACAAGCGCGTGGAGCGGCTGTACCAGGAAGCGAAGCTGCAGGTGCGGCGCCGGAAGCGGAAGAAGGTGCCGGTGGGCGAACGGCAGCCGCTGCTGCGGCCAAATCGCGCCAACCAGGTCTGGTCGATGGACTTCGTGTTCGACCGGACGGCCGACGGCCGGGTGCTCAAGGCGCTGACCATCGTGGACGACGCCACGCACGAGTCGGTGGCCATCGAGGTGGAGCGGGCGATCTCCGGTCACGGGGTGGTGCGCATCCTGGAACGCCTTGCGATCCAGCGGGGCCTGCCGGAGGTGATCCGCACCGACAATGGCAAGGAGTTCTGCGGCAAGGCGATGCTCGAGTGGGCGCACGTACATGGCATCGCGCTGCGCCTGATCGAGCCAGGCAAGCCCAACCAGAACGCCTACGTCGAGAGCTTCAACGGTCGCCTGCGCGACGAATGCCTCAACGAGCACTGGTTCACCAGCCTGCTGCATGCCCGTGCCGTCATCGAAACCTGGCGTCGCGAATACAACGAAGAAAGGCCCAAGAACGCCCTCGGCGGGATGACACCGGAGGCCTATGCCAAAACGTTGCCCGGCTCGGATACTCTAACCCCGGACTCTAAATCGACCCGCTACTGAAAGCGGGGGGACGTCGCTCAGGCAGTACTTCCCCAAGGGAATCGACCTGTCCGCGTTCTCTCAGGCCAAGCTCAACGAAGTGGCAAGAAAGCTAAACGAGCGGCCACGCAAGACGCTGGGTTTTGAAACACCAATCGAACGATATCGACAGGCTGTTGCATTGACCGGTTGAAACCGCCGCCAAAAGCAGACATCAGCGTTCCAAGGGTCTGTCAGTAATGAAGCCAAGTGGGTTACGGCTCAGGGTTGATTGGCGATCAGCGGACTCTTCCGTGACTTGCTGACGCATGGTCCGCTGTCTCGATCAGGTTCTCGGGCGAGCCAAAGTACCAAACATCGCCGTGGTGTCCGTCTCCTGTAATTGTCGCTGCCATCGCCGCAGCTGTGCATTTTCGGCCGAAATCTTTCGATTTTTTGTTCGCAACCGGATGGTGAAGGGCTAATAGCACCGATCAGCCAAGCCCTACGCTCCCCCCACTACGCGGCTTTAAAGAAAACAGATCGACGGTGGGCCGAATAGGCTTCCTGGCTTTCCTCGCGTCGCCAGGTGGTTATTGCGATGGACCAAGCCAACTCTCGTTTCGTGTGCTTTTGCGCAACATCAAGCGCAGCTGAGTTGAGAAATGCAGCTACGCCGCACCGTGTCCTACCTTCGCGCGGGTACAGCGGGGCCCAGTGATCGTTCCAGGTGATCGTCCTTCCGATGACCGCCCCTGAAGCGTCTGTCAACTCGATCGCATCCGTAGTGCAACGGAGATTACCTGACGCCACATGCGGCTCAGGGACGGGCAATCCGACGCTAATCAGATCAGATTGCCAGGAACCGAAGGGCAAGGGCGTCAGGTCCACGCAAACGGCAAATTCGGAACCAGACTGCCCCTCGGTCTCTATCGACTGTAGCGGGAGCGCCGACAGTTCGCCCTCTAGTCTCAGGTTGTTGGCCGGGAGAATTCGCCTCATCTCGTAAAGCTTTGGGTCGGCTTCTGGGCTGTAGTCGGAAGTTATAAGGTGAGAGCTGATGTCCAATATCGCGTAGTTGTCGACGGAGGATTCGAGAGGCACCCTAAGGGAGGCGAGCCGCATTCCATCTATCTCAATGGCAGCGATGAACTCGCGAGCAACTGTCTTCAATTCGTCTCCTGACGCTAGAGCCTTTTCCGGAAAGTCGCCGAGCCACTCTGGCCGACGGGCGGGCGTCAGTTCATGCAGGCCATGGATGCCGTGAATCATTTCTAGGCACCGATTCTCTGCAAACTTTTGGGGAAAGCCCAATTCCGAGACGGCAAATGCGAGCGTTCTCAGGTAGGCCGAAAGATATGCATCGCGCATTCTTTGCCAGAACTGTCCAATGATGCCCTCACGGAACTCAGAGAAGTCGCCGAAGTAGTACGGGTATCGTGTGTAGTGAGTGCCGAGTGATTCGCAAATGTTTTTCCATTCAAATGCCCATTGCGTTCCGAATGGAAAGCCGCTCTGCCGCTCGAGCTCCAAGAAGTGATTGCGATACACCGGAGGGACGTGCGATGTCTTGTGCTCTTCGAAATAGGCACTCGGCTCAAAATCGTGAGGAAACGCCGTGGAGTACGTTTGCCTCCACCCGCCGATTGCCTTTCCGTCCCCATAGGTCTTCTCAAGCAGGAAGTCAGCAAGGATGGAAGGATGTTTGACGCGGCACGTCACAACGCTATGGGGTGGGCGAGCGTCATCGGGCGTGAGCATCAGCAGGTTGAGTACCTCGCAGGTCTCGGATTCATATTTGCAGCGCTCAAGGTGCTCAAGCAGGGCGGCCGTAGTCGCAAGTCTTGTTGGCCCGCTTTCGAACAGCTTTCGAATTTCCCTCGCCACGCGAAAGCGGGCCATGGGAACTGGCCACTTCAGCCGTGTGAACAGCATCGAGAGACTAATCGAGATCCCAGGGCTGTTGGGCTTGAACCAAGATGCCGACGGAATCGGCTGGTCTTGCACCTCATCGGCCAAAGTTCGCACCAAAGCGTCGGTTACGGCGCTCGCGACCTCAACCTGGCCAGCCAAGACGAGGAATCGCACCAAGTACTTGTAGCCGATGACCAACCCGTGGCCGCGCCGTCGGTAGTAGGGCGCCGGCACTGACGTGTCTCGGATGTAGGAAAGCCAGCGGTCCGCGAAGTAGGTTGCAGCCAATTCAAGCCGGTCCATCGCCTCCTTCTCGGATGTGAACCAGCTCTGCCAACCGCTACGATGAATGTGCGCCTTCACCAACCATGGATATGCCGCGTCCTTACCTTCTACCTCTAGGCTAAGGCGAAACGCCTCATCTAGAACCTCGTCAGCGCCGTATGTTTGATCGGAGCTCTCGAAGTAGGACCAAATGCAATGCAATGCTTGTGTCGCGGCCCCCTTTTCACGGCAGTAGTTGAGCCAGGAGGCGAAGAAGCCGCCCCGCCGCTTGTAGTCAACGGCCTCCGAAGCGATCAGGACATCTGCGAAAGACTCTGGCCCGAACAGGGTCGCATCCGGCAGCTCCTTACTTTCGTTTTCGGAAACAGAGTTTGGCGATTCAAATCGTTTTGGCGGCGGCGGGCGTCCACCAAGAAATGCCAGTTGCTCATCAACAAGCCTCCTTGCCACCCCATCGTCGACCGCCCGTTTCTCGAGCGCCCCCAACGTCTTGGCGTCGATTAGAGTTCCGGCGAGGGCGCGCGACTCCTCCAGAGACAGGTCCATGGATCCGACGTATTCGATGACGCATTCATCTGCGTACCTGTGCTCGTCCTCATCAACGTGATGCTCGAAAAGACTTGGCAGGAACTCCGAAAGACATTGGTTCACGACCTCAATGAGCTCCGATCTGACGTGGTCAGTCTCATCCCCATCTGTAAATTCCGTGATCTGATCAACTATTGGCGCAGCCGTTTCCAGCCATTTTCGTGTGTTCGAAGGATCCTTGGAATGAACCCACGAGATGGCGTCCAACACTTCAAACGCACCCAGGTCCTTCCTCCACCCGTACCCGACCACGCATTCTGCTGCGTGGCGCAGATAGGCTTGCTGATCTTCATCGTCATAGAGCCTCGCCACATCGGCCAAGAGAGTCCATCGCTCGGCCCTTTCGCTAAACTCCACAACCTTTGATTCAAGTCGGTTGGCCTCATCCGCCAGCATCGTCTTAGCTGCAGCCGGCTCTAGAACGGGAACCCGGAATGCGCTAGTGCGCGCAACCCAGATTTCGTCGGACCAATGGACGGAGCCTCTCGCGATCTCGAAAGTAGTCGCCGAGACTCGAGCGCCTTCACTAGTCGCAAGGTGGAGATCTAACGCAATCCTGCGAAGCGCCTCGCAATACGCGATGTACTGTGTGTAGTCTTCCTCCGGCGACGGACCATGCAACACCGCTGCAATATCTGCTGATCCCAAGTACACGGCCGAAAAGTCCGCCTCTAGTTCGCCTGTAGCAATCGAGGCTGCAGCTTCTTCGAGCTGAGCCAATCCCACTCCGATCCAGCCTTCCTCACCCCCTAGGTTCCGTGGGATCAAGGTGTAAGGCGCCTCTCCAGCACGCATCGCTACGTATAGCGCTGACCAGAATGAATCCCAAAAGAAGGCGACCACCTCCTCCCTCATTCCGTACGCGTAGCGACCCTGTACGAGCCCTGTCGGCACATCTGCGTGCCGCACTTCAGATGGCAGATCGAAGCCTCTACTCAGAAACCAATAGGCAGCGAAGGGTGAAATGGGCCCGTTCCCGCTTAAATTCAGCTGGCGAGCATCTGCTCCGTTAATTCCGGCGATCCTGATGATTTCATCGCAAACACGGACCCGAAGTTCGTTCCAGGCATGATCCTGCAGCTTCGTTAGTGCAAGCTGGAGCCCCCCTATGTTTCGAGCGCCCCCTAACAAGCGAATCAATTTGGCCACGTACGGCTCAGGGTCTTTGAACCCGAGAAGAAAACTCAGTACTCGTTCTACATCGGCAGGCCCCATCTGCGCGCTAACCGCGATCAGCTCATCAATGAGTTTGGTGAACTCTCCATGCGGGCGGTGGCGCAGTGAAATCCAGGTATTGATGCGTCGCCCCAGCTCCCCTAGACATGCCGGCTGAGTTTCCGATGCCAACTCGGCAAGACCATATCGCCCAATTGCACCCACCTCTTCGTCTGAGAGCTCGAAGGGGGCGTCAATCAAATTGAGCGTCTGCTGGCGATTCTTAGAGATTGCTAACGCTGTAGCGAGAAATAGAGAGAAGTCTCGGGCCTGGTAATCTCGACCGTTCGAAACGCGCGTCTTAAGACTGCGACGTTTCACGGTACCGGGAAGGTCT
>Ga0066479_1000683_pt1 | contig 8619 bp, 7 predicted proteins | sample LakWasM117_HOW13_2_FD_59555 | JGI IMG/M metagenome (GOLD analysis project Ga0066479, IMG submission 59555) | Freshwater sediment methanotrophic microbial communities from Lake Washington under simulated oxygen tension - Sediment Metagenome 117_HOW13 | ecosystem: Environmental > Aquatic >... | reverse complement strand
CCTGAGCGGCTGCGCCGCTTCCCCCTCTCTCGCTTCGCGGGAGGGGGACGACACCCTCGGTGCGGGGCGGCCCTTCCTCGGTGTCCCTGGTGTGAGGACGCGCCAGTTTTTAAGGTATTGCTGACTAGCTTTCAACTTTATTCGCGTAGGGGGGCTTGACAGCTTCTGTAGGCTGAAACCGAGGGCACCCGACACCGTGGCCTGCTTCCTTCATGGGATCGCAGGCCACGGCTGCGATGGGGCCTGTCTTTCTGCGAGAATTCGCGGGTTTCGCCTGCAAGGGCATACGGTTGAAGCACAAATCGCTATGACATTGGTAGCAATCATTCTGGCCACCCTGGCCGCCGGTATTGGCAGCGTCTGGGTGGCCGCGTTGTTGATGGGGCTGGGAGGCAATCGCTCGCCGGGCATGATGCCGCAGCGGCTGTTGAGCCTGGCGGCGGGCGCGCTGCTGGCCACGGCCTTCATGCACCTCTTGCCCGAGGCCTTCGAGAGCGAGGCAGGCGCGCATGACCTGTTCGTGACGCTGCTGGTGGGCCTGGTGTTCTTTTTCCTGCTGTCCAAGGCCGAGCTGTGGCACCACGGGCATGAGCACGGCGCGCCGCCGGCCCATGAGCACGATCACCACGAACATCACGATCACCAGGGCCACGCCCATGACCATTCCCATGACCACCATCACGGCCACCGCCACGGCGGCTGGGCGGTGCTGACCGGCGACAGCGTGCACTGCTTCGGCGATGGCGTGCTGATCGCCTCCGCCTTCATGGCCGACATGCGCCTGGGGCTGATCGCGGCGGTGTCGGTGCTGGCCCACGAGGTGCCGCACCACATGGGCGACATCGTGGTGCTGCGCCAGTCCAGCTCCAACCGGCGCGTGGCGCTGATCAAGGTGTCCATGGCCGGAGCCGTGACCACGCTGGGCGGCATTGGCGGCTATTTCCTGGTGGGACAGCTGCAGGAACTGCTGCCGTACTTCCTGGCCGTGGCCTCCAGCAGCTTCATCTACGTGGCGCTGGCTGACCTGATTCCCCAGCTGCAAAAGCGCCTGAGCGCGCGCGAGACCGTGGCCCAGGTGGGCTGGCTGATGCTGGGCATCGTGCTGGTCACCGTGGTCAGCCGCGCGGCGCACGCGCACTGAGGCTGATGTTGAGGCTGAGGCGCGGGTCCTAGCCTGCGCGGGCCTCCTGGGGTGCCGGCCCCAGCAGGTCGGCGTAATCCACCGCGTACTTGATGAAGGCCGCATGGCCGTCGATGCGCAGCTTGCGGCGCAGGTGCAGGCGGTGGGTTTCCACGGTGCGCACCGAGGTGCCCATGAGCGCGGCGATTTCCTTGTTGGAGCGGCCCTCCGAGATCCACTGCAGCACGCTGGCCTCGCGCGGCGTGAGGGCGCGCCGGGGCCCGGACGCGCTGCCGTCTTCTTCGGCCACGGGCTGCAGGCCGGGGCTGAAATACAGGCCGCCGGCGTAGACCCGGTCTATGGCCTCGATGAGCTGCTGCGCAGGCGCGTCCTTGAGCACATAGCCGCGCGCGCCCAGCGCCACGGCGCGGCGCACGTATTCGGGATCCTCATGCATGGACAGCACCAGCACGCGCACCAGCGGGAACTGATCGCGGAACAGCGCGGCCAGGTCGATGCCGCTGGCGCCCGGCATGCGGATGTCGGTGACCACCAGGTCGGGCGACAGCTCGCGGGCCAGCGGCAGGGCCTGGTCCACGCTGGCGGCTTCGCCCACCACACGGATATGGTCCGTGGCCTGCAGGCGCATGGACACGCCGTCGCGCACGAGAGGGTGGTCGTCCACCAGGAGGATGCGGATCATGGGGTTCATGCAGCGGCCCGTGGGAGTTCGAATTCCGGTGAGGGAGACAGCGGCATGCCGCCATCGCGGTAGAGCACGGCGACCAGCCGGGTGCCCCGGCGCCCCGAACTGATGGACAGATGGCCGCCCAGGCCTTCGATGCGCTCGCGCATGTTGCGCAGGCCGATGCCGCCCTGGCGGTCGCGCTGCACGCGGCGCATGTCGAAGCCCTGGCCGTCGTCGCTGACCTGCAGCACCACGCGGCGGCGCTGAAAGTGCAGGCTGACATCAATGCGCGTGGCCTGGGCATGGTTTTGCGCATTCGTCACGGCCTCCTGGGCCACGCGGAACAGGGCCGTGGCATGGCTGGGCGGCAGAAAGCGGGTCTCGCCGCGGCAGCCGAACTGCATGCGCAGGCCGTCCTCGGCCTGCATTTGCTGGCTCATCAGCGCCAGGGCCGGGGCCAGGCCCAGGTCGTCCAGCAGGGCGGGGCGCAGGCCGTGGGAGACACGCCGTATCTCCACCAGCGCGTGGTTGAGCTGCTCCAGGCCCTGGTCCACCATGCGCTGGGCCGTGGCCGGGTCCTGCGCGGCCAGCCGCCTGAGCTGTGCCTGGGCCGTCTCCAGCAGGAACTTGGAGGAGACCAGCACCTGCACCACGCCGTCATGCAGGTCGCGCGCCACGCGCGTGCGTTCCTCTTCCTGCGAATGCACCACGCGCTGGGCCAGCCGCTGCAGCTTGTTGCTGGACACGCGGTGATCGCTGAGATTGAAGACCAGCCCCGCCACGCCGATGAGCACGATGCACAGCGCCGCAATGCCGAAGATGCGCCAGCGCGTGGCCGCGATGTTGGCCTGGGCGCTTTCGTCGATCTGGCGCAGCGCCTGCTCCACATCGTCCAGGTACAGGCCCGTGCCCAGCGACCAGCCCCATTCGGGCACCGTGGCCACGTAGGCGAGCTTGGCCTCGGTACGCAGCGATGACGGTTTTTGCCACTGGTAGCGCACCAGGCCGCCGCCGCTGCGCGCGGCGTCCAGGATGATCCTGGCGGGTCCTGCGCCGCCCGGGCTGTTGGGATCGCACAGGTCCACGCCCGACAGGCCCATCTGGCGCGCATCCAGCAGCACGTTGCCGTGTTCGTCGTAGACAAAGAAGTAGCCGTCCTCGCCGAACTGCATGCGCGCCAGCGTATCCAGCGCCTGGCGCCGCTGCACGGATTGCTCCTCGCCGCTGGACTTGATGCGCGTCAGCGCCGTGGTCGCCAGCTGGACGTAGTGGCGCAGCTCCGTCTCCTTGCTGTGCAGGTAGGCGGTCTCGACCAGTTCCCGTTCCTGGTGGGCCAGCTCCAGGGTCTGGTGCTGCACGGTCGCCGCGACCAGGCCCAGGGCGAGCGCGATGGCGGCAATCGACAGAAGTGCAAGTTTCAGCGGAAGTTGCATGGGAGCCTGTGTGGGGTGCACCGACGATCTTTTCCGCCCAGTGGCCGGGCCTTGTCAACAGGGCTTGCGCGCATGCCGCCAGCGCCAGGGCGGCGGCCTTTGAATGGCAGGCGCTGTATTTTCCAATGGCCTGCGCGCCCCGTATATCCACACGGATTCACGCGCGCGTGAAAAGGCGTTTGAATATCCCAAGGGAAACACCATGGAAAATGGTTTTTGGGCGCGAAACAATATCCCATGGATACTGGAAATCCGAGATGCATTTTCTTGGTGCGTACTCCCCTTTTTGGGGTTTTGGATAATCGTTTTGCCGTATTGTGGTGCGCCGTCCCTCTGATGCCTGATGTGCTGCTTGCTGTTGAGCAGATTCCGTGCCAAACCATTGTTTTCAAAGAATGTTGAAGGGCTGCGTAGCACTGCGTGGGTCCGTGTGCGTAGTGGTGCGTAGGGGAAAATTCATTATCGAATGCCCCAGATCCCTGCCTAGAATTTCTTCGTGAAATCACGAATTCGAATCATTTTGTATCGATGATTCAGGTCACCTCTGAGGACTGGGTTAATGGTGACAAAGTGTTTCCATAACGCCAATGCAGTAATGCGTGGCACGGCAGTGGCAGCTTGTATTTTTGTTTGAGAAGGGCAATACCATGGATATTCGAACGAACCTGGGGCGCATGGCGCTGGCATGTGGGGTGGCGGTGACGGCGGCGGCGCTGGTGGGTTGCGCTGCGCCCAACAAGCGCGAGGTGCTGTCCACCACGCAGATCTACCCGGCCATCGGCCCGTACTCGCAGATGGTGGCGCATGGCAACACCATCTACTTCTCGGGCGTGCTGCCGCTGAACGCACAGGGCACGGCCATCCAGGGCGCCACCATCGAAGAGCAGACGCGTGCCGTGCTCGACCACATCGGCGCCAAGCTCAAGTCCCAGGGACTGGGCTACGAGGATGTGCTCTCGACCTCGGTCTTCATGAAGGACCTCAACGAGTTCGCCGCCATGAACAAGGTCTATGGCGAGTACTTCAAGACCGGCGCCCCCGCTCGGGCCACGGTGGAGGTGGCGCGCCTGCCGCGCGATGTGAAGATCGAAATCTCGGCCATCGTCGGCCGCCGCTGACCGCTTGCGCAACGACAGGAGGACCGCATGAACGCACGACACCCCCAGATCGCGGCCGAGCAGGCCACATCCCTGACCGCCACTGCGGCCGCCGGCGAATCCGGCTATCCCGCGCGCTGGACTTCCAAGCGCCGCGACTTCCTGCGCATGCTGGGCTACGGCACCGGCGCCGCCACGCTGGGCCCGCTGCTGGCCGCCTGCGGCAGCGGCAACGCCCAGACCTCGGCCGCCGCGCTGCGCGAGCAGCTCATGCGCGACGAGGCCTTCTGGACCGACGTGCAGAGCATGTTCATCCTCAAGCCCGAGAAGACCTACATGAACATCGGCACGGCCGGCTCCATGCCCAAGCTGGTGCTCGATGTGTTCGATACCGAAAACCGCAAGAAGGCCGCCGACTCGGGCAACGGCTACAGCAACCTGCTGGACCTGCGCAAGCAGGTGGCGCCGGGCTTTGGCGTGGATGCCGACGAACTGGCCTTCTCGGCCAATACCTCCTCGGGCATGTGCCATGCCATCCTGGGCATCGACTGGCAGCGTGGCGACGTGGTGGTCACCACCAACCACGAGCACGGCGGCGGCGACACGCCGCTGAAGATCGCGCAGGACCGCTACGGCATCGAGGTCTCGCGCATTGCGCTGCCCGTGGGCAACAACCAGACGGCGGCCACCTACGTGAACCTGTTCGACGAGCGCATCCGCGCGCTCAAGGCCCAGGGCAAGCGCGTGCGCGCCATGATGTGGTCCTCGCCCACCTACAAGACCGGCACCATGCTGCCCATTGCCGACCTGATGGGCGTGGTCAAGGCGCATGGCCTGATCAGCATCGTGGACGGCGCCCACCTGCCGGGCATGATGGCCTACAACTATGCGGAGCTGGGCATGGACTTCATGTCCGGCGCGGGCCACAAGTGGCAGTGCGGCCCGGGCTCGACGGGCATCCTCATCATCCGCAACAAGATGCGCGCCTCCAACCCGCTGCCCCTGCCCAAGTGGTACCCGGTGCACACCAGCGCCTACCCGGCGCTGGAGCGCACGACCACGGCCAAGGAGACCTACGACATCGCCGCCTCGGTCACCTCCTGCGGCAGCGTGCACACGCCCATGTTCATGGCGCTGGCCCAGGCCTGCGCGCAGTGGGACAGCATCGGCCGCAAGAAGATCGAGACCTATGACCTGACGCTGTCGTCCTACCTCAAGGAAAAGATCGTCGAGCGCTGGGGCGTGGACTCGCTGTACTCGCCCAAGGACGATCCCAAGCTGCTGTCGGCGCTGACCTGCTTCAACCCGTTCCAGAACAAGGACGACGTGATGAACGGGACCAAGTCATCGACCTTCGTGGCGCGCATGCTCAGCGACTATCCGCAGGGCTTCGTGATCCGCAACTCCAACTTCCCCGTGATCGGAGCGGCGGCAGACCACTACGGCGTGCGCGTCTCCACGCACCTGTGGCATGACGCGCGGGACGTCGATCTGCTGGTGGATGCGATGTGGGATCTGTCTAGAAAGATGGCTTGACCCCCTGAGCCGCTTCGCGGCTTCCCCCTTCTCGCTTCGCGGAGGGGGACGACACCCTCGCTGCGGGGCGGCCCTTGCTCGGTGTCCCTCGCGTTGGGCCATGCTTGTGTTGGGGGCGCGCTTTTAGGCGCGGAGCGCTGTCCTCAGCCTTTCATCGTCAGCCGGGCTGTCCTTCGTCGCGGATGGCGGCGCGGACCTGGGGGAGCTGGCGGCGCGAGACCATGAGCAGTTCGGGGATGCCGTGCAGGCGCAGGGCCCAGCCTTCGCCTTCGGTGGGGTCGTCGTGGCGTTCCAGGGCGCGCAGGGCGCTGCGGGCCACCAGCGCGTTGCGGTGCACGCGCAGCAGGTGGTCGGCGTGTCGGGTTTCCAGGTCGGCCAGGGCGCCGTCGAGGATGTAGCTGCGGCCCACGGTGCGCACGGTCACGTATTTCTGTTCGGCCTTGAGGTAGAGCACTTCGGACAGGGGCAGGCGCACGGTGGTGCCCCGGTCCTGTATCAGCAGCACGGGGCCGCTGTCGCGCTCGGCCGTCTGGTGCACCGCCGTGCGTGCGGCCTTGGCCAGGGCCTGCTGCAGGCGCTCGCGGCGCACGGGCTTGGTCAGGTAGTCGGCGGCGTCCAGGTCGAAGGCCTCGACCGCATGGCCGGCATGGGCGGTGACGAAGACCACGGCAGGCGGCAGCGGCAGGCGGCGCAGTGCGTGCGCCAGGGCCAGGCCGTCCTGGCCCGGCATGTGGATGTCCAGCAGCGCCAGTTCCACGGCGCGCGGGCCCGGCGCCTGCAGCACGGCCATGGCCTGGCGCGCGTCTGCCGCTTCACTGACCTGGTGCGGGCCGGTGCCCGTGCAGGCTTCCACATCGGCCAGCAGGGTGCGCAGTCGCGCGCGGGCCAGGGCTTCGTCGTCAACGATCAGGATGTGCATGGTCCTTCTTCTTCGATACGGCCTTCATGGGGTGGCTGGCAGGCGCAGCCAGCGGCAGGCTGATGCGCACCACGAAATGGCCCTTGAGCGTGCGCGCCGTGAGGTGGGCCTGCAGGTCGTGCAGCAGCGACAGCCGGGCGCGCACATTGGCCAGCGCAATGCCGTTGCCGCGCGTGCCAGCTGCGCTGGCGGAATCGATCTCGGTGGGCAGGGTGTTGGTGATGCGCACCTCCACCAGATCGCCACGGCGCTCGGTGCGCACCTGCAGCTTGCCGCCGCGTGCGCTGGGCTCCACGCCATGGCGTATGGCGTTTTCCACCAGCGGCTGCAGCAGCAGCGGCGGCAGCAGGGCGCCGTGGGCGGCAGGGTCCAGTTGCCAGCGCACCTGCAGCCGTTCGCCGAAGCGCACCTGCTCGATGGCCAGGTAGCGCTGGGCCAGCTCGATCTCCTCGGCCAGCGTGGTCGTGCTGTGCGGCTCGGCCAGCGCGTAGCGGAACAGGTCGCTGAGGTCTTCCAGCAGGGCCTCGGCCTTGGCGGGCTCGGCACGCACCAGGGCGATGGCGCTGTTGAGCGTGTTGAACAGGAAATGCGGGCGTATGCGCGACTGCAGCTCGGCCAGCCGCGCCTGCGTGTCGGCGGGGGTGTGGCCGCGTGCGCGCAGCACCAGGGCGGCCACCAGCAGGGCCGCCAGCAGTCCGCCGGACATGGCGCTGGCCAGCCAGGGGGCGCTGTTGCCACCGGCCAGTTGCAGCATGGCGCAGGCATACAGCCCGGCCGCCATGCCCAGCAGCACGCCGGCTGCGTACTGCCCGGTGGACGGCAGGCGCTGCAGCGGATGCTTGAGCAGGCAGGCCGCCACCAGCCAGACCAGGGTGCCGGGCAGGCTGGCGCCGGTCAGCAGGGCCATGTTCTCCAGCCACTGCAGGGGCGAGTCGGCGCCGAACATCGCAGCCGTGGCCGCCACGGCCTGCACGAAGAGCACGGCGCGCAGCACCACGCCGACGTTGCAGGCGTCGAAGACCAGCGCCGCAGGCAGGGGCGGAGGAGCGGTGGTGGGGGGCGGCTGGGTCGGCAAGGGGCGGCAGGTAGTGTTTCGGCGGGTGGGGTTCGCGCCGCATGCCCGGATTATGGTCATGCCGGGCCGGCCTGCACAGCCGCTGGCCGGCCCCTGCACGGGCGTGGCGCCGCCCAGGTCGATAGAATCTTCGCTTCCTGCCCGCGCGGGGGCGTGCCGCCCGCCGCCAGCACCGCCTAATCGAAGATCGCGTCCTCACATGTCTGCCAATCAACCAACGTCCGCCTCGCACAACCAGCTCGACACCAAGGCCCAGGCCTGGTCCGCTCTCTTTGAAGAGCCGATGAGCGATCTGGTCAAGCGCTATACCTCCAGCGTGTTCTTCGACAAGCGCCTGTGGCAGGCCGACATCACGGGCAGCCTGGCGCATGCCGAGATGCTGGCGGCCCAGGGCATCATCGCCGCCGCCGACCACGAGTCCATCCGCAAGGGCATGGCGCAGATCACGCAGGAAATCGAGTCCGGCCAGTTCGAGTGGAAGCTCGACCTGGAAGACGTGCACCTGAACATCGAGGCCCGCCTGACCCAGCTGGTCGGCGACGCCGGCAAGCGCCTGCACACGGGCCGCAGCCGCAATGACCAGGTGGCCACCGACGTGCGCCTGTGGCTGCGCGGCGAGATCGACCTCATCGAAGGCCTGCTCGGCGAGCTGCAGCTGTCCCTGGTCGAAGTGGCCGAGAAGAACGTTGACGTGATCCTGCCCGGCTTCACCCACCTGCAGGTGGCCCAGCCCGTGAGCTTTGCCCACCAC
>Ga0066479_1000665_pt1 | contig 8830 bp, 6 predicted proteins | sample LakWasM117_HOW13_2_FD_59555 | JGI IMG/M metagenome (GOLD analysis project Ga0066479, IMG submission 59555) | Freshwater sediment methanotrophic microbial communities from Lake Washington under simulated oxygen tension - Sediment Metagenome 117_HOW13 | ecosystem: Environmental > Aquatic >... | reverse complement strand
CTGGGCCTTCCAGCGGGCGGTCACGTCCACGGCGCTGCCGGCAAAGCCCACCAGCCGGCCCTCGCGCAGCAGGGGAACCACGGCGATGTCGCAGAGTATTTCCCTTTCGTCGGGAAGGCGAAAGCGCGCCTGGCAGTTGCGCAGGGCCAGCTTGGCCTGGGGGTCGAGCAGTGCCTGGATCTGGGGCCTGCAGGCTTCATGCACGATGCCCTCCAGCGGCTGCCCTACCGCCTCGGCGCTGGGCTGCCCGGTCCACTGCTCCCAGCGGGCGTTCACGAAGGTCAGCCGGCCGTGGCTGTCGGTTCGGAAGATCAGCTCCTGCACGCTGCGCATGAGCACGGCCATCTCATGCTCGCTGCGGGCTATGCGCGCCTGGGCCTTTTCCATGGCCTGTTGGGCCGACTGCTGGACCCTGCGGGTCTTGAGCACCGATCCGCTCAGGCCGAGCACCAGGGCAAGAAGCGCAAGTCCGGCAACGAAGAAGGCGAAGGCATCGTCAAGCCAGCGCGCGATCACCGCCGCGTAGGGCTCCTCCACCACCAGCAGCAGGGGCCAGTTGCGGACCGTGCGAAAGGACACGATCTCATGAGGGCCGAGCAGGCCGGCGCCAATGTAGGAGCCGAATTCGCTGCCTGGCAGCCATTTCTGGAAGATGGGGGTCTTGCGTGCAGAGGCCGTCTGTACGCCCCCGCCTGCGTTCGTGCTGGCCAGCGGTTGGCCGTCGTAGCTCAGCAGCACCGCCTCGTAGCTGAGGGTTTCCAGCGTGGCCTGGTAGAAGTTGGCCACGGCATCGGGATTGATCAGTCCCACCAGCACGGCGGGTGCGCCGCTGTCGTTTTTGAAGGCCAGGATCTGGGGCAGGTAGTGGACGCCCCGCGGTGTTGCATGCGGGGCCAATGTCAGGGAAGAGAGGCTGCGGCCGGTGACAAGGCGTCCCAGTTGCACCTTGCCCAGGACTGGAGCCGATGCATTGTCCGGCAGCAACTGCTGCACCTCGATCTGCAGGCCGGCTTCGCCCGCCTGCGTGCTCGCCAGGATGTGGCCCTGGCCATCGAGCAGCGCCATGCTGCGCAGAACCGGAAGTTGGGCGACCACTTGCGCCATGGCCGCCTCGCGCGCGGCGCGCGGGCTGTCGGCGGACAGGATGACCGGATTGTGGGCCAGGCTCGCCAGGGCCACCTCGCCGGTCTCGAAGGTCTTGCCGGTCTGATCTTCCAGTACACGGCTGAGCAACGCGGCCTGGGATCTGCTTTGCTCGGCCTGGGTGTGCAGTTGGCCCCAGATGAAGAGCACAAGCCCCGCCAGCACGCACAGCGCAAAGCTCAGGATCAAGGCTTTGATGTGGGCGCTGCGCCTGGCCCCCAGGAAGCGATGCATGGCGGCTCTGTGCGGCATGGTGATGGGCTTCCTGCGCAGCAAGGAGGGTCAGGGGGCAACGATCTCGGTCAGGCCGTTGTTGCGCGCCGCCCGGGCCAGGCGGCCGTCGCGCCGGATGTCGGAGACGAACTGGTCCAGGCGTGCGAGCCACTGGGTGTCGGCAGGACTGGTCGCGTAGCCGTAGGGAAGCACATGGAACGGCTTGGGCGGCGCGATCAGCCGGGCCCAGTCGGAGCTGTCGAGCAGCCTGCGGCTGTAGGGGTAGTCGGTCATGAACACGTCCACGCGCCCCGCCATGAGTTCTTTTTCCCGGCTCTGGGGTGGCTCGATGGGCACGAGGCGCGCATGCCTGAGCGTCTCGCGCATCACGGGCTCCATGAAGGTGCCGCGCTGCACCGCGACCTGCACGCCAGGCTGGTCGATGTCCGCCCAGGATTGCACGGTCTGATTGCTCTTGGTGGTCACTCCGTAGATGTCGCTGCTCAGATACGGCTGCGTGAAGCGCAGCTGCTTTTGGCGCTGGGCAAAGATGCCCACGGCGAACATGGCGACATCGCAGCGCGACTCCAGCAGGTCAGGTATCAGCCTGGGAAAGGAGGAGTCCACATACTGCACCCGCACGCCCAGGTCCTTGGCCAGCTCCACCGAGAGCTCCGCATCGATGCCCGTCAGCCTGCCTGTGCGCGCGTCACGGAACGTGATGCCGTAGTAGTCTGGCCATATGCACACACGCAGGGCGCCCGTGGATGCAATCCGCTCCAGCACCTCGCCAGCTGCGGCAGAGCCGGACCATGGCACCAGACACAGCAGCAATCCGGCAGCGGCTGCCAGACGGGCCAGCACGCGCCGCTGAGGCGGTGCGCCGAAACAGGTCGATGATGGGCGCATGGCGGGCTTTCAGGGGGTGTCGATCAGTTCGGTGAAGGACGGAGCCTGCCGGGTCAGCGCCAGGCGCAGCGCATCGAGCTCTTCAATGTTGTCCATGAAAGCGTCGACGATTCCGGGATCCAGGGCCTTGCCCCGTTCCGCCGCGATCATCTCCAGGGCCTGCTCCCGCCCGAACGCCGGCCGGTACACCCGGTCCATGGTGAGCGCGTCGAAGATATCGACGATGGACGTGATACGAGCCGACAGCGGGATCTCTTCGCCTGCCAATCCCTGCGGGTAGCCCTTGCCGTCGAAGCGTTCGTGGTGGCTTGCGGCGATCTCGGCGGCCATCTGGAACACGGGGATGCGTGACTGGCCCAGCAGGCGTGCGCCGATCTCGGCATGCCGGTTCATGACGAGGCGCTCCTCGGGACCCAGCGGGCCCTCCTTCTTGAGGATGGTGTCCGGGATGCCGACCTTGCCTATGTCATGCATCGGGGCCGCCTTGCGCAGCAGGCTGGCGAATTCGATGCGGCAGCCCAGGCGCAGGGCCAGGGCCTCCGACAGGTAGCCGATGCGGACGATGTGCGAGCCGGTATCGTCATCCTTGAGCTCTGCGGCCATGGCCAGGCGCAGCAGGGTCTCGTGGTGGGCACGTGTCACTTCCTTGAGAAGATCGTTGCGCTCGCGGTACATGCGGCCGAAGTCCTGGATGAGCAGCTCCATCTGCTCCACGGCTGCAGGATCGAAACGTCGCGATGGCTCCCTCGGGGTGCCGGTCTGGTACTGGGCCATCAGGCGATCCTCTGCAGGCTTTCGATCGTCTCCAGCAGCTTCAATGTGCTGAAGGGCTTGACCAGGTATTCGTCGGCTCCGGCGAGGATGCCCGCCTTGCGGTCGTCGGCGCTGCCCCGGGCCGTCAGCAGGATGACCAGCGTATGCAGCAGCTCGTAGGAGCTCTTGATGCGGCTGCAAACCTCCAGGCCATTGATGGTGCCCGGCATCATGATGTCGAGCAGGACGATGTCGGGCCTGAGCCTCTGGGCCATCGTCCAGGCTTCATCGCCGTCACAAGCCTCTACGACTTCGAAGTCACGGAATTCCAGCGTCATGCGCAGCAGCTTGCGGATGTCTGCATGGTCTTCGACGATGAGTATTTTTTGCATGGGGAGATCTTTCATGCCGAAACGGAAATTTGATCCGACATGTGAATCATAAATATCAATTTCATCAAATTTTATTGAATTTTTCTATCAGATCAGTGCCGGGCAAGGTGCTCCGGTGGGCGCGACCCATGCACGATCGCGACAAGTCGCAGGCAGGCAAAACGCTTGGGGCGGCAGAAGGCGCAACTGAGCCGCCAGCCGGGCAGGTGGCAGCCCTGAGGCAGGTTCGTCGCAGACCTGCCGCTGCGCCTGTGCGCAGGGCCCGTTCCTAGGCCTCGTCCTTCCACAGTGCATCGAGATCGGTGAAGCCCCATTTCGCAGGGTCTTCCCGGCTGACGATCTTCTCCGTGCACCCAGGCCGGGCCAGGTCAACGGTCTCCGGTGCCATCCGCATGCCGCTGGCCGTGGAATAGAACACCTTGACCTGCGGACAGGTCAGGGACTGGCGGCCCGGGTCGATGACCACCCCCAGCCTGCCCGTGGTCAGCCGCACCAGGGAGCCCACCGGATAGATGCCTATGCTTTTGACGAAGGCCTGGAAAACGGTCTTGTCGAAGTGGCCGGCACTCCATTCGGCCATCTTGTGCACCGCCTCCGCAGGATCCCAGCCGCGCTTGTAGGGGCGGTCCGAGGTGATGGCGTCGTAGACATCGCAGACCGCGCCCATCTTCGCGAACAGGCTGATGTCCTCGCCGCGCAGCCTGTGGGGGTAGCCCGTGCCATCCACCTTCTCGTGGTGGTGAAGGCAGACGTCCAGCACGACCGGGTCATCGACGCCGCCGGCCTTGAGCAGCTCCAGGCCTCGCGCCGGATGCTCACGGACCTCGGCAAACTCCCTGTCGGTCAGGCGCCCCGGCTTGTTCAGGATGGGGGCGGGGATCGCCATCTTTCCGATATCGTGCAGCAGGCCCGCATAGCCCGCCTCGCGCACCTGCTGCGGTGGCAGGTCGAGTTGGCGTGCCAGCACGATCATCAAGGCGCAGACCGCCACCGAGTGCATGTAGGTGTAGTCGTCGCTGTTCTTGAGCCTGACGATGCTGATCATGGCGCTGGGATTGCGGATGATCGAATCGGACACCTCGGCGACCACGTAGTGGGCCTCGTCCTGGTTGATCTCCCTGCCCATGCGCACCTCGCGGAACATGGCGGTGATCGCCTGCCTGGACTGGTGGCAGATGCGGGCGGCCCGCTTCACCTCCTCCTCGAAGGCAACGGGCCGCAACTCGCACTCCAACTCGGCCAGCTGCGAGATCTCGGACAGTTGGGCGTCGATCACGGTGTCCACCTGCTCGCGGGTGAAAGACGGCCCGCCTTGCGCAACATCCAGGCCCTTGGCGGTATCGATCCACACTTCCTGGATGGGGGACTGCAGGATCCTCGCCAGGTCGGCAGGGTCTTCCAGCTTGAAGCGGCTGCGCCAGAACGGGTGTTCCATCCAGCTGCCGCAGAGGCTTTCCAGAAACATGCCCAGCCGCAACTGGCGCACGCTGATGCGCTTGATCATGAACTCGGACCCCGCAACGGTTCACATGGATGCACCATCTTGCCGCCTTTTGCCTGCTTCTGTACGAATCCAGGTCAGAAGGCCGCCCATTCCTCATCCTTGACCTGCGGCTGCGCACGGGCAGGCGACAGGCGTGGCGGCCTGGAGGGCTGCGCTTGCCTGGGGGCCATGGCCTGGGCGGTCGCGGCGCGCGGCGCGCCAGGCTGGCTTGCGCCATGCTCGGGATGCATCTTGAAGGTGGAGACGATCTGCGCCAGGGCGGCGGCCTGCTGCTCCAGGCTGCCTGCAGCGGCCGAGCTTTGCTCGACCAGCGCCGCGTTTTGCTGCGTCATCTGGTCGAGCTGGCTCACCGCCTCGCCGACCTGACGGATGCCCACCGCCTGCTCGGCCGATGCGCTGGAGATCTCGCTGATCATGGTGTCCACGCTGCGCACCTGCTCCACGATGCGGCCCATCTGCTCGCCGGCCCGGGTGGCCACCTCGGTGCCCTGCTCGACCTTTTGCAGGTTGGCGCCGATCAGCTCCTTGATCTCCTTGGCCGCCGTGCCCGAGCGCTGGGCCAGCGCGCGCACCTCGCTGGCGACCACCGCGAAGCCCCGGCCCTGCTCGCCGGCCCGCGCGGCCTCCACGGCTGCGTTGAGCGCCAGGATATTGGTCTGGAAGGCAATGGCGTCGATGACGTTCGTGATCTCGGCAATCTTGCGCGAGGCCTCCGAGATGTCCTGCATAGTATGCACCACCAGGGCCACGGACTTGCCCCCCTCGACAGCGGAGGCCGAGGCGGCCGAGGCCACCTTGTTGGCCTGCTGGGCCGTGTCTGCATTCGTGCGCACCGTGGCCGTGAGTTCCTCCATCGAGGCAGCCGTTTCCTCAAGGTTGCTGGCCTGCTGCTCGGTGCGCTGGCTCAGGTCCAGGCTGCCAGAGGCGATCTCGCTCGATCCCGTGGCAATGGAGTCGCTGCTCTGGCGTACACGGCCCATGATTTCACGCAGCTTGTCGTTCATGCTGCTCATGGCGGAGAGCAACTGGGCTGGCTCGTCCCTGCCCTGCACCACGATGTTGGCCGTGAGGTCGCCGTGCGCCACGGTGTCCACCACCGAGACCGCCATGCGCAGGGGCTCGGTGATCGAGCGCGTGATTGCCCAGGCCAGCACGGCGCCCAAGACCACCGCCAGGGCGGCCAGGCCGCCGAGCAGGTACAGCGCCAGGTGGTAGTCCTTCTCGGCCTGCTCGGTGGCCTTGCGCCCGCCTTCCTGGTTCAGCGCGATGTCCTGGCCGACGACGTCCATGAGTTGGGTGAAGGACTGAGCGGCCGCGCCCGTGGCCATTGCGCGCGCCTGGGCTGCCTGCTCGGGCCCCCCACTGGACAGCTCCACCATCTTGCGGTCAGCGGCGCGGGCCGCCTCCCACAGCACCACCATCCTGTCATACAGCTGCCGCTCCTCGGGTGAGGACACCAGCTTTTCATAGACGGCCAGCTCCGACTCCAGGGTTTTTTGGGCCTGCAGCAGCAGGTCCTCCTGGGCGCGCTTCCTTTGCGCGTCCTCCTCGATCACGTGGCGCAGCCCCGCGCGCCGTGCCGCGTTGGCCGTGGCCCGGATCGAGGCCAGCACATTGGTGGAAGGCAGCCAGTTGGTGCCCAGGTCGTTGGCATTGAACTGGACCCGGGCGATCTGCAGGGAGCCGATGGCCGCCACCGTGCTGAGCAGCAGCAGGAGCAGGGTGAAGGCAACGATGAGCCGTGTGCGGATGGACAGAAGTCGGAGGAACATGGGGTCTCCTGGGGGGCGGTTGGAAGGAGCTTCGATCAATATGATGTAAATGATTGTTTCCCTGGCTTAAACGCAGCTCAAGAAATCAAATTTATCAATTTAATTCTGTGTGGCCCTTGCCACCGAGATCCGGTTCCGCTGGAGCCGCCACGCAGTCCTCTTCCTCTGATCTGACCAATCGCCGCAGCCCTTTGGCGCCGGGCGAAGCCTTCCGCCTGACGTGCACGACGAAGCATCAGCGACCAAAGTTGTAACAGTAGGTTGTGTTCGTTGGTGCTCTCTGCTAAATTTTTATCAAATTCATCAAATAAATTTGATTGGAGTGATAAAAATGTCGCACACACTGAAAACCGAAACCACCAGGCAATGGCTCTCCTTCCGCGTGGACGATGAGGAGTTCGGCATCGACCTGCTGCAAGTGCAGGAGATCCGGTCCTATGAGTCGCCCATGCGCATTGCCAATGGCCCCGTCTACTTCAACGGCGTGCTGGAACTGCGCGGAGAGGTCATCCCCGTCATCGATCTGCGGCTCAGGCTGGGTCTGGCGCACAAGCAGTACGACGCCTGCACCGTGACCATCATGCTGCGCCTGCCTGGCGGAGTGACGGGCATGGTGGTGGAGGGGGTCACCGACGTGGTGACGCTCATGCCGCAGGACCTGCGCGCCGTGCCCGATATGGGCGGGGGCCTGGTCAATGACTGCCTTCTCGCCCTGGGCGTGCTCGATGAGCGTTCGCTGCTGCTCATCGATGCCCACCGGCTCTTGTCGCCGGCAACAGCAACAGCAGCCCTGCCGGACTGCGCTGCGAGCTGAGCCATGTGCTCCGGCACGCCCCTTTTCCCCGCCCGTACACCGCAATTTGCCCATCCCACTGGAGACGTGTCATGAATCCTCGCTTCTGGACTGTCAAGACCAAACTTTCCGCGGCCTTCACTTGCCTGGCGCTTGTCACCATGGTGGTGTCCCTGCTGGCCCTTCAGGCGTTGAGCGAGGCAAATCTGAATCTTGTCCGCTTCGTCGAAGGCATCAACGCCCGTGCGCACCTGGCAGAGAAGGTTCGCACAGCCGTGGACCGCCGGGCGATCGCGGCGCGCAACCTGGTGCTGGTGTCCTCCCCTGAGGACCTGGCGGCGGAGAAGGAGGCGGTGACCTCCGCACAAGCCGACGTTCGCACCTGGCTGGCCGAACTCCAGGCCAAGGTGGCTTCGCCGGAAGTTGCGGCCGATGCACGCGATCTGGTCGCCAAAATTGCGGGCGTGGAGCAGCGCTATGGACCGGTCGCGACCGACATCGTGGCCCTGGCTCTGCAAAACCAGAAGGAGGCAGCGATCCGCAAGATGAACGAAGAATGCCGGCCCTTGTTGGCGCAGCTGATCGAGGCCACCCGCCAGTACAGTGAACTGACCCGCCTGCGTTCACAGCAGATGATCGAGGAGGCCGCGCAGGCCTACGCGCACCGCAGAAACATACTGATCGCCGCCAGCGTCATGGCCTTTGTCCTGGCTGTGCTGATGGGGCAACTGATAGCACGCGGCCTGACGCGCGCCCTGGGTGCGGAGCCGGCACAACTGGGCGACGTCGCGCAACAGATTGCCCAGGGCAATCTCAGCCCTGAATTGCTTCGCCACCAAGCCCCTGAAGGCAGCGTCCAGGCATCGCTCAATGCCATGCTCAAGAGTCTGGTCTCTGTCGTCCATGAAGTTCGCAACAATGCCGACGGGGTCGCCGGCGGCAGCACGGAAATCGCCAATGGCAATGCCGACTTGAGCCAGCGCACCGAACAGCAGGCCAGTGCCTTGCAGGAGACTGCAGCGTCGATGGAGCAGCTGTCGACCACCGTCAAGCAAAACGCGGACAACGCCAGGCAGGTCAATCAACTCGCCTTGGGAGCAAGCCAGGTGGCCACCAAGGGCGGCGGCTCCGTGCAGGAGGTCGTCAATGCGATGCAGGACATCAGCGAAAGCTCGCGCCAGATCGGCGAAATCGTGGGCGTGATCGACGGCATCGCGTTCCAGACCAACATCCTGGCGCTCAACGCCGCGGTCGAGGCGGCCCGCGCGGGCGAGCAGGGAAAAGGCTTTGCCGTGGTGGCCGGTGAGGTGCGCAACCTGGCGCAGCGCAGCGCGCAGGCAGCCCGGGAGAT
>Ga0066479_1000655_pt1 | contig 8937 bp, 7 predicted proteins | sample LakWasM117_HOW13_2_FD_59555 | JGI IMG/M metagenome (GOLD analysis project Ga0066479, IMG submission 59555) | Freshwater sediment methanotrophic microbial communities from Lake Washington under simulated oxygen tension - Sediment Metagenome 117_HOW13 | ecosystem: Environmental > Aquatic >... | reverse complement strand
CCGCCACCTGTGGGCCATGGTCTACCTGCTGCACAAGCACTTCGGCCGCGACGGCCGCGAGGAGGCCGAGGCCCTGCTGGAGCGCCAGTCGGGCGACGAGAACAACCCGCGCATCCTGGGCGCCTTCAACGAGAAGACGCCCGACTGGCTGTCCTTCTTCATGTTCACCTACTTCACCGACCGCGACGGCAAGTTCCAGCTGGCCGCGCTGGCCGAAAGCGCCTTCGACCCGCTGGCGCGCACCACCAAGTTCATGCTGACCGAGGAGGCCCACCACATGTTCGTGGGCGAGTCCGGCGTCTCGCGCGTGCTGCAGCGCACCTGCCAGGTCATGAACGAGCTGCGCACCGACGACGTGGGCCGCCTGCGCGCGGCCGGCGTGATCGACCTGCCCACGCTGCAGCGCTACCTGAACTTCCACTACAGCGTGACCATCGACCTGTTCGGCGCCGACCAGTCCAGCAATGCCGCCACCTTCTACAGCAGCGGCCTCAAGGGCCGCTACGAGGAAGGCAAGCGCGCGGACGACCACCGCCTGCACGACCAGCACTACAAGGTGCTGGAGGTCGTGGACGGCAGGCTGCAGGAAAAGGAAGTGCCCATGCTCAACGCGCTCAACGAGGTGCTGCGCGACGACTACATCAAGGACTCCAACGCGGGCGTGGGCCGCTGGAACAAGGTCATGGAAAAGGCCGGCATCGATTTCCGCCTCACCGTGCCGCACAAGGCCTTCAACCGCCAGATCGGCGCGCTGGCCGGCGTGCGCATGAGCCCCGACGGCCGCGTGGTCAGCGAGCAGGAATGGCGCATGCGCGAGGCCGAATGGCTGCCCACGGACGCCGACCGCGCCTTCGTCGCCTCGCTCATGGGCCGCTGCGTGGAGCCGGGCCAGTTCGCGGGCTGGATCGCGCCGCCGGTCATGGGCATCAACCGCCAGCCCGTGGATTTCGAATACGTGCGCTTCAACTGAAGCGCCGCGCCAGCAGGGAGTCGCCCATGACAGTCGCCTTGGTAGAACACGGCATCCTCACGCAGCACCTGATCGACCCGGAGATCTGCATTCGCTGCAACACCTGCGAGGCCACCTGCCCCGTGGGCGCCATCACGCACGATGACCGCAACTACGTGGTCCTGGCCGAGCAGTGCAACGGCTGCATGGACTGCGTCTCGCCCTGCCCCACGGGCGCCATCGACAACTGGCGCAAGGTGCCGCTGGCGAGCGCCTATCCCGTGGCCGAGCAGTTGCTCTGGGACGAGCTGCCCGAGGAGCTGCCGCCTGAGGCGCTGGTTCAGGCACTGGTTCAGGCACAGGACACAGGGGACGCACCTGCCGCCGAGGACCTGAGCCAGGCCCAGGCCGTGATCGCGGCGGCCGCCACGCGCGGTGCGGATGCGGCCCGGCCCGACGACCAGGCCGATACCCAGGTGTTGCGCAGCGCCAGCTACGGCGCCACCGTGCCGCCCTGGTCGGCCGCCCATCCGTACACCAACCTGCATGGCCCCAGGAGCCCCGTCACGGCCACCGTGGTCGGCAACCTCAACTGCACGGAGGCGGGATTCGACAGCGAGACCCACCACATCGTGCTGGACTTCGGCAGCCAGCCGTTCCCCGTGCTCGAAGGCCAGTCCATCGCCGTCATCGCGCCCGGCACCGACGCCCAGGGCCGCCCGCATGTGGCGCGCCAGTACTCGGTGGCCAGTGCGCGCAATGGCGAGCGGCCCGGCTACAACAACCTGGCGCTGACCGTGAAACGCGTCACCCAGGACCACCAGGGCCGCCCCGTGCGCGGCGTGGCCAGCAACTACCTGTGCGACGCACGCATCGGCGACAGGGTCCAGGTCATAGGCCCGTTCGGCCAGTCGTTCCTGATGCCCAACCATCCCCGCTCGCACATCGTGATGATCTGCACGGGCACGGGCAGCGCCCCCATGCGCGCCATGACCGAATGGCGCAGGCGACTGCGCAGGAGCGGCAAATTCGAGGGCGGCAAGCTCATGCTGTTCTTCGGCGCACGCACGCCGCAGGAGCTGCCCTACTTCGGCCCGCTGCAAAGCCTGCCGCGCGACTTCATCGACAACAACCTGGCCTTCTCGCGCGTGGCCGGCCAGCCCCGGCGCTACGTGCAGGACCTGCTGCGCGAACGTGCGGCCGACCTGGCGGCCCTGCTGCGCGACGACAACGCGCACTTCTACGTCTGCGGGCTCAAGAGCATGGAGGAAGGCGTGGTGCTGGCACTGCGCGACGTGGCGCAGCAATCGGGACTGGACTGGGAGCAGGTCGGGGCGCGCCTCAAGCGCGAAGGCCGACTGCATCTGGAGACTTATTGAAACACCCCCTGAGTCGCTTCGCGCCTTCCCCCTGAAGGGGGACGACACCCTCGGTGCGGGGCGGCCCTTCCTCGGTGTCCCTGAGTTGAGCCGCGCCAGGTTCCTAGGCAGTTATTGAATGGCGCGCAACACCTTGAAAAACTAATGCGCTGGAGTTCGGACCTGTCCATAGGCATCGCCGGCCAGGGCCTGGGCCAGTATCCAGGCAGGGTCCACCAGCTCGGCACCGCGCGCCAGCGGCGACTGCGGCAGGGCCAGCGGGATCTCGGTGCAGCCCATGATCACGGGCACATCGCCATGGCGCTGCAGCAGCGGGGCCAGCACCTCGCCGAAACAGCGCGCGGCCAGGTCCATGTCGCCCTGCTTGACGCCGTCGTAGATGCCCTGCATGAGCCGCGCGCGGCCCTGCGCATCGGGCTGCAGCGCGGTGATGCCGCACTCGGCCAGCGCCGCGTCGTACAGGCCGCTGTCATAGGTGCCCTGCGTGGCCAGCACGATGGCCTGCTGCGCGCCGCCGGCCTGCAGGTGCAGGGCAGCCTGGCGCGCGATGTGCAGCACATGCAGCTGCGGAAACAGCGCCTGCAGCTGCCCATGCCAGGCATGGGCCGTGTTGCAGGCCAGGGCCACGCTGCGCACGCCCAGCGCCGCCATGCGGCCCACGCCCTGCAGCAGGTGCTGGGCCGGCCCCGTGGGCGACTGCGGGTCCTGGCGCAGCGCCGCGCTGCGGTCGGGCATGGGCAACTGCACCAGCCAGTGCTCGGGATAGGCCTGGTCATGCACGGGCAGGCCCTGCTGCTGCAGGTGCGCCGTGCAGGCCTGCACGAACAGGCGCACGAAATCCGCGCCTGCGGCCGGCCCCATGCCCCCGAGAATGCCCACCGCGCGCGGGGGCTGAAGCTGCTGCTGCATGCTGCGATCCGAAATCAAAAAGCGGGTTTGTCGCTGAGGTCCTGCAGGTTTTTCTGCAATTGCTCGCTCATCGGCAGGCCCAGGGCCACGTTCCTCGGGGCAATGGGCTGCATGAACCACTTGTCATACAGCCTGGCGAACGCGCCCGACTTCATCATGTCGCCGATCACGCCATCGACCAGCTGCTTGAACTGGGGGTCGTCCTTGCGCAGCATGCAGGCATAGGGCTCGACCTGCAGCGAGTCGGCCACCACCTCGAAGTCCCCGGGGTTCTTGGCCGTGGGGATCAGGCCGAAGAGCAGGATGTCGTCCATGCCGAAGGCCGCGGCGCGGTCGTTCTCCACCAGCAGGAAGCCGTCCGCATGGTCCTTGGCCATGACGATGTTCATGCCCCAGGCCTTGTCGGCATTGGCCTTGCGCAGCACCTGCAGGTTGGTGGTTCCCGTGGTGATGGCCACGGTCTTGTCCTTGAGGTCGGCGTAGTTTTTGATGCCCGAACTCTTCTTCACCAGCAGCCGCGTGCCCGTGTAGAAATGGTTGATGGCAAAGGCCACCTCCTTGCCGCGCACCGTGTTGTTGGTGGTCGAGCCGCATTCCAGGTCGATGGTGCCGTTGGCCAGCAGCGGCATGCGGTTCTGCGAGGTCACGGCCTGCCACTGCACCTTGAGATCGGGTCGGTTCACCGCCTTCTTCACGGCCTCGGCCACGGCCTGGGACATCTCCACCGTCATGCCGATGGGCTTGCCGTTGTCCAGGTAGCTGAAGGGCACGGAGGACTCGCGGTAGGCCAGCGTGATGCGGCCGCTGTCGCGCACCTTGGCCAGCGTGTCGGCATGGGCCGCAGCCAGGCCTCCCAGGGCCAGGGCCGCGCACAGCGCGGTGGTGTGAAGTTGCATGCTTGTCTCCTCGTCTTTGGTGGATGTGCGGCCAGTGTAGGAAGGGCGGCGGCCTTTGCGGAATGACAATATCGGGCCGGTCCATGCCCGCCGGTTATGGGCTGGCCGCCTGCCCGCAGCAGCAGCCCCCGGCCATAACCTGCGTGCATGGCCCGTGTGCCAAATGCCATGGCCCGGCCTGCCGCGCGCGGCCTACAGTGCGGCTGCATGGAGAAACGATCAATGCATGTCTGCATCGTGGGCGCCGGCATCGTCGGCCTGGCAACGGCCTGGGCGCTGCAGCGGGCCGGCCACCGCATCACCGTGCTGGACCGCGCACCGGGCCCCGCCCAGGGCGCCAGCGGCGGCAATGGCGCGCAGCTGAGCTATTCCTATGTGCAGCCGCTGGCCGATCCCGGCATCTGGAAGATGCTGCCCCGCCTGCTGCTGCAAAAGGATTCGCCGCTGGCCTTCCGCCTGCGCGCCGACCCCGCGCAATGGGCCTGGGGACTGCGCTTTCTGGGCGCCTGCAATGCCCATGCCTCGGCCGAAGGCACGCGCGCCCTGCTGGCCCTGGCCGCCGAAAGCCGCCAGGCCTTCGAGTCGCTCCAGGCCGACGAAGCACTGGCCTGCGACCTGCACACGCCGGGCAAGCTGGTGCTCTACCCCAGCCAGCAGGCGCTGGATGCCGCCGCGCAGCAGGTGGCACTGCAGGCGGGCCTGGGCGGTGCGCCGCAGCGCATCGTCAACGCCGCCGAAGTGGCGCGCATCGAGCCCGCGCTCGCCGGCTACGCCCAGCGCATTGCAGGCGCCGTACACACGCCCAGCGAGGCCGCAGCCGACTGCCGCCTGCTGTGCGAACAACTGGCCGCCCGGCTCACCGCACGCGGCGCCGAACTGCGCTACGGCGTGGAGCTGCAGGGCTTCGAGCGCGAAGGCGACGCCATCACCGGCCTGCGCAACGCCGCAGGCCTGCTGCCGCTGCGCGCCGACCACTACGTGCTGGCCAGCGGCTGGGAAAGCGCGGTCCACGCGCGCCAGCTGGGCCTGCGCATTCCCGTCTATCCGCTCAAGGGCTACAGCATCACCGCCGATGCCGCCGCGCAACTGCCGCACGCCGCGCCCCGGGTCAGCGTCACCGACACCGCACGCAAGGTCGTCTTCGCACGCATCGGCGAACGCCTGCGCGTGGCCGGCATGGTGGAGATCGTGGGCCGGGACACGCGCACCGACCCGCGCCGCATCGCCAGCCTGCGACGCTCCACGCAGGAGGTCTTCGCCGACCTGCCGCTGGACGGCAACCTCCACCCCTGGACCGGCATGCGCCCCGCCACACCCACCGGCCTGCCCCTCACCGGCCGCCAGCGCGGCGGGCCGCGCAACCTGTGGCTGCAGACGGGGCATGGCGCGCTGGGGCTGACGCTGGCGTTCGGGTCGGCGCAGAGGCTGGTGGGGCAGATGGAGCAGGCCTGAAACCCGCAGGCCTCAACCAGCCAGCAACTCGCGCAAGGCCTTGCGCATTTCCTCGGTCATTGCCCGCGCCAGCACGGACCCCGGCCGCTGGGGCAGGCTGAGTGCATTCACACCCACCGTGATGCGCGGCAGCAGGGGAACGACATGGACCTTGCGGCGGTCGGCGGCCAGGGCGGTGCAGCCGTCCATGATGGCGGCGCCCAGGCCGTACTCGGCCATGGACAGGGCCGCGTGGTAGGTCTGCACGGTGACCACGGGCGACAGGCCCACGCCGTGCTCGCGGCAGGCCTGGCCCAGGCGCATGCCCAGCGGATCGCGCGCATCGAGAGCGACCACGGGCAACTCGGCCAGGTCCTTGAGCTCCATGCCCTCTTCGCGCACGCGCGAGGGCGGCAGCAGGCCCTTGGGCAGCACGCAGAACATGTCCACCTCGGCCAGCAGTTCATGCTCCAGCGCGGGCTGGCCCACGGAGCTGATGACGAAGCCCACGTCGGCCTCCTGCAGCAGCAGGGCCGAGACCACCTGGGGGGTGTGCAGCGCCTGCACATGGACCTGCACCTGGGGGTGGCGGCGCCGAAATCCGGCCACGGCGCGCGGCAGCACCTCGCGGCTGAGCGCGAAGACAGTGAGCACCGTCAGCCGGTCCGCCGCCTGGCCATGGCGCAGGTTGTCGGCCAGGCGCTGGACCTCGTCGAGCTGCTCGAACAGCTTCTCGATGTGGGGGAACAGCGCCAGCGCCTCATTGGTGGGTGTGAGCCGGCCGCGTGCGCGCTGGAACAGCGCAAAGCCCAGCTGCAGCTCCGCGTGCTGCAGGGTGCGGCTGACGGCCGGCTGGGTGATGTTGATCAGCCGTGCGGCAGCGCTGACGCTGCCGGTCTGCATGACGGCATTGAAGACCTCGATGTGGCGCAGGCGCATGGGCCGTCCTAAACGCGGGATTGGCGCAGGTTCAGCGCGGGTTCACTCTTCGGCGGACTGCGCGCGGGCCATCCGCTCGCTCTTCCAGTAGACGTCGTCGCCGCCATCCATGCGGTTGAGCACGCGCGCCAGCACGAACAGCAGGTCCGACAGGCGGTTCAGGTATTGGCGCGGCGCGGGCCGCATGGCCTCGCCCTGCTCCAGCGCCACCACCATGCGCTCGGCGCGGCGTGCCACCGTGCGGCAGACATGGGCCTGGGCCGCGGCGCGGCTGCCGGCCGGCAGGATGAATTCCTGCAGCCGGGGCAGCTGCGCGTTGTAGTGGGCCAGCGCTTCATCGAGCTGCAGCAGGGCGTCGTCCTTGAGCAGTTCATAGCCGGGAATGGACAGCTCGCCACCCAGGTTGAACAGCTGGTGCTGCACATCGACCAGCAGTTCGCGCACGTCGTCGGGCAGGGCTTCGCACAGCAGCAGGCCGATGTGGGAATTGAGCTCGTCCACATCGCCCATGGCGTGCGGGCGGCCGCTGTTCTTGGAGACGCGCGTGTTGTCGCCCAGGCCCGTGCTGCCGTCGTCTCCGGTGCGCGTGGCGATCTGTGTCAAACGGTTGCCCATGGGGGTTCTCCTTGGCGATGCGGGGGTGGGAAGTCGGACCCGTAACGGCCCAACACCCAATTGTGCGTTACAGGCGGCACGCAAATGTTGTAGCAGGCAACAGCCGGCAAAAGTGCTGGCCCTGCTGCGCTGCAACAGGTGGAATGCAGTCATGTTCCACGTTCGACAAGGAGTTCGACACATGACCTCTCAACTGCGCAAAGTCTCTGGTTTTGAAATCCGCAGCGTGATGTTGTTCGCGGCCATTTCGCTGGGCAGCGTTGCTGCCATGGCGCAGGCTCCGTCCCCACCCAAGAGCGCGCCTGCAGATACCGTCCAGTTTGGACCCAGTGCAGGCTCTGCTGCTGGCATCCAGCCAGCGCCTGCCCCGGCAGGTACCAACGACGTCCAGGCCGCATTCGACCGCGCCGACACCAACAGGGACGGCAAGCTGAGCAAGAAGGAAGCCGAGGCCCTGCCCGCCGTGAGCAGCAATTTCGCCCAGATTGATGCCGACAAGAACGGATCGCTGTCGCGCGATGAATTCAGCAAGGCTGTCCAGCCGCGCTGACACCCGGATGCCTGGCGGCTGACCTACACGGTTGGGCGACAGGGCCGGTGGTATTCTTTCCAGTTCCCCCTGGAGAACACCGATGAACGCCCCTGTCGCCCCCGTCCGCCTGCAGCCTGACTTCGCTCAGCGCCCCATCCCCGAAGCTTTCCTCCAAGCCCTGGCCCAGCGTTTCGGCGCCCAGTGCTCCACGGCTTTGGCGGTGCGCGAACAGCACGGCCGCGACGAGGGCGCCATCCAGGCGCCCCCGCCTGCGGCCGTGGTCTTTGCCGAAAGCACGCAGGACGTGCAGGACGCGCTGAAGCTGGCCGACCAGCATGCCGTGCCGGTCATCCCCTACGGCGCGGGCTCCTCGCTCGAAGGCCATCTGCTGGCCGTCGAAGGCGGCATCAGCCTGGACCTGAGCCGCATGAACCGCATTCTCTCGGTCAACACCGAGGACCTGACGGTCACCGTGCAGCCCGGCATCACGCGCAAGCAGCTCAACGATGCCATCAAGGACACGGGCTTCTTCTTCCCCATCGATCCCGGCGCCGATGCCTCCATCGGCGGCATGACCGCCACGCGCGCCAGCGGCACCAATGCCGTGCGCTACGGCACCATGCGCGAGAACGTGCTGGCGCTGGAACTGGTCACGGCCAGCGGCGAACTGATGCGCACCGGCACGCGCGCCAAGAAAAGCAGCGCGGGCTACGACCTCACGCGCCTGATCGTGGGCAGCGAAGGCACGCTGGGCGTGGTCACCGAGATCACGGTGCGCCTGTACCCGCTGCCCGAGGCCGTGAGCGCGGCCATCTGCTCCTTCCCCAGCATCGAGGCCGCCGTGCGCACGGTGATCCAGACCATCCAGATGGGCGTGCCGATTGCCCGCGTGGAGCTGGTGGACGTGAACTCGGTGCGCATGGTCAATGCCTACAGCAAGCTCACGCTGCGCGAGGAGCCCATGCTGCTGATGGAGTTCCACGGCTCGCCCACGGGCGTGAAGGAGCAGGCCGAGATGGTGCAGGACATCGCAGGCGAGTTCGGCGGCAATGCCTTCGAATGGGCCGAGCGTCCCGAGGACCGCACGCGATTGTTCACGGCCCGCCACAACGCCTATTTCGCGGCTGTCTCCAGCCGCCCCGGCTGCCGCTGCATCACCACCGATGCCTGCGTGCCCATCAGCCGCCTGGCCGATGCGCTGCTGGACTCGGTGCGCGAGGCCGACGACAGCGGCATCCCCTACTTCCTCGTCGGCCACGTGGGCGACGGCAACTTCCACTTCGGCTA
>Ga0066479_1000653_pt1 | contig 8971 bp, 8 predicted proteins | sample LakWasM117_HOW13_2_FD_59555 | JGI IMG/M metagenome (GOLD analysis project Ga0066479, IMG submission 59555) | Freshwater sediment methanotrophic microbial communities from Lake Washington under simulated oxygen tension - Sediment Metagenome 117_HOW13 | ecosystem: Environmental > Aquatic >... | reverse complement strand
ACGTCCATGCCCTCGGCGCCCTGCAGTTCCTCGCCCACCGAGGCGCCCAGCGCCACCACGGCCGCGCGCCGGCCCACCAGCAAGATGATGTCGCCGGCCTCCAGCGCCAGGCTGCCGTCCACGCCCACCAGCGCGTTTTTGCGCTGTATGCGCTCCACCGTCACCGTGCCGCCGTTGGCGGTGGCGCTGGCCTCCAGCTCCGCCACGGTGCGGCCCGCCTGTCCCACGCGGAAAATGCGGCCCACCAGATCCGGCACCGCCGGTGACTCGCCGGCTCCGTACACGCGCACGCCCTTGAGCAGCTCCTGCTCGGCCTGGATCGCGTCCTCTCGGATCTTGCGGCCCGTCAGCCACTGCAGCACGTTCACGCACATGATGATGGCGCCGAAGGAGCCGAAGATATAGGTCACCGCATAGCCGATGGCCACATTGGCCTGCATGCGCTGCACCTCGTCGGGCGCCAGCCCCAGCTTCTCGATGGCCGAGCCCGCCGTGCCGATGATGGCCGACTGAGTCAGCCCGCCCGCCGCCAGCCCCGCCGCCAGCCCCTTGTCCAGATGGAACACCCGGGCGATCACCACCACCGTGACCAGCCCCGACACGGCCACCACCAGGGCCATCAGGATCTCCTTGACCGACTGCCGCCCCAGCGAGCGGAAGAACTGCGGCCCGCTCTCGAAGCCCACGGCATAGATGAACAGCGCGAACAGCACCGCCTTGATGCCCGAATCAATGGTCACCCCCACCTGGCTGATCAGCACCGCCGCCAGCAGCGACCCCGCCACGCCCCCCAGCTGGAACGACCCGAACCTGAACTTGCCCACCCAGTAACCGAGCGCCAAGGCCGCGAACAGCGCGATTTCCGGAGCCTGATGAAAGATGCTTCTGAGAAAGTCCACAGCCACCTCTGCTTCTGGGTTGAGGTCCACGGCGGCGCAAGGCAACGGAAGCGGCTGCCCCGGGAGGGCAGGGGGCATTGCGTGCGCGTGGACTGGGAAACGGCGAGTCGCTATTGGAAATAGCTATCGAAAATACTTCTGCACAAATGATTGTGACCAAGAAATATTCAATCGAATATGGCTATTTCATTGGCTTCTTTTGGTCAATCCTTGTTGAGAACAGAGCCACTATTCACGACAAATACCAACTGCAATGTAGGACTGCGCCGTCAGCAAAAGCGGATACATATACAGGTCTGCCTTGCATGCAGGCCATGGGCGCCAGTTTTCGGATGAAATCTATTGGCGGCGAGATGAATTCATCAATTACGCATCTCGCGACCAGATGAGGTGGAGCTCTCCATCCACAAAACCGGCGCTCACCGCTTGCGACTGGCGCAGCCGAAGGGCTCCTGCCGCTTCCGAGGCCACGTAGGAGCCAAGCAGTTTCCTGGCAGCAGCAAGTCCCTTCTCCCACTCGCTTCCCACGACTTCGTGCGGCAACTCGAAGTGAGGGTCGTCGGACATGAATATGTCATCGCACGCCCAGTCCGGGTCCTGCGGGTCGTAGGTCGGGCAGCCCACAATCTGGAGCTCGTGCGATGTGGGCGAGTCATACAGATTGAAGTGAAATGCTGCGATTCCTTCTGGCAGATCGCCGGAAAGTGTTTCGCCGACCCATTGGGAAAATTGCTTTTCAATTGCTTTCATGGTTTCAATATTCTGATGCAATGTGGATCAAAAAATCTTTCCATCATATAGGGAAGTCTGAAAGAAAGAATTGATTTGCATGCTTCAAAAAATATCCGGCTCCGGCACAGCCCGCCCAAAGCCCGTCTCCAGAAAATCAAAATCGCATCCCTCATTGGCCTGCAGGATATGGCGGCCGAACAGCCAGCCATAGCCGCGCTCGTAGCGCGCGGGCGGGGGCGTCCAGGCGGCGCGGCGGGTGGCGAGTTCTGAGTCGCTGACTTCCAGGTGGATGCGGCGGGCGGGCACGTCCACCGTGATGCGGTCGCCCGTGCGCACCAGGGCCAGCGGCCCGCCCACGGCGGATTCGGGTGAGCAATGCAGCAGGCAGCCGTAGGACACTCGCTGTTTTCCGACATGCTGCAATCCCTGATCCACACCCTTGCCGCCCAGTGCTGCGAAAACTCATTGGGCATCTCCACCAATGATCCCGCGCAAGAGAAAGCTTGATCAGCGGAATTCGACGTGCTAGGTTTTGGCGACTAGGCCTTAGTGCTTGGCCCGCCTTCTCGGCAGTGAACGTGGGCAACGCCACCATCGGGCGCCTGGGCTCCGATTGCGCGCATGGCCGGAGGCGTGACGGTGTCTGCGCAGGATGTGGGGTTTGAGGTAGTGGGAGGGTGAATACGCGGGGGATTGCTGATTCCAGCGAGTTTTACTATTGGGTGGAGCAAGCTGCAGAGTAAGTTTATCGGAAAACAGCATTCGACTGTTGCCATAAAAGAAAGACCCACATCTGTGGGCCCTTCTTTTGTTAAAGAGAATGCAAATATCAAACAATCAATGTTCTTTAAAACTGTCTTTACTGCTAATTGCTAGAGTATATCTGAATATTGCGGATTCCAAAACCGATCGAAGAGTTTTTGCCATTTCTCTGAGATGCTTCTGGTCCGGTGCCCCAAGCTCTAACAACATAGTCGCTGGGTGTTTTTGAGAAATTATAAGCCGGATCAATTGCATTTAGCACGTTCTGGAACTGATTGATGTCAAGGCTCCATTGGTAGTGTCTGAAATCAGAGAAAGTCAGGTGGGTAAATGTCATGGATTGAGGTCCAAGCGTACCAAATTGACTGGTTGCTGAGGTGAATTTTTGACCAACAATCGGCATGTCCGTATACCCTGAATCAGCGAAGCTATAGGTGTCCGTGAAGCCCCTGGGATCGTACATATACTGGCTGTAATAAAACCATTTGCTTGGATTGTTTTTATCAACAAATTCGTAAGCAAATCCAACTGCCCCTATGGCAGAGTTGGCTGCATCAAATGTTGAAACTGGTATTGCTGCCTCAAATGAGGTGATCAACTTGGATCCATTCTGGAATACCTGGAGTGGCTGATTGAATCTCTCTCCAAAATTAATATTTGCCGATCCGGTCACCGTTGGCTGTTTTGATGTATCTAGGTACATGCCATTATTTACCCCTTGTGCCTGAGCAAACGTTGCGCCAGGTACATCTGCCAGCCCTCTCTGAAATTGCGAATACTCCGCTGGACTATTGGTATAAATAAGGTTGGAGGTGATTTGATATTTGTCGCCGGATATCGGTGTTTTGTCAGCGCTTTGACTTCCAAAAGGGTTGAGATAATTCATGGATATATAATATCCATTTGGCACTGGTTGATCCAGGGTTGTAATAAATTGATCGATATTGGAAGATGTGGCTAGACCATTCCTGTGATCAAAGATGGAGTTGTAATAATTTCCTGGAGAGCTTGGGAAGGTGACAATCTTTGGGGACGACCTTAGTTCAGAGACATCGCCTGTCCCATAAGCATCTATTGCATATGCGCGTAACTCCCTTGTTGTGCCATTCCAAAAAGACCTTGGAATTGTGATATTCCATTGAACATATGAATTGTTTCCGCAGAAATTCGCCCATGGCATGGGGCGGTAAGAGTTTGCTACAGTTCCACCAATAAACTCACCATTTCCCGAGTAAACATGTACATGCACGTTCCTTGGGTTCCCGTTTATGCATGCCCATCCAGATATGTGATCTGGATTTGATGTCTCGAACTCTCCAATGATTGGCACTGCTGCTTGCAGATTACCCACTAAAAAGATAGCAGTTGATAATATGATATTTTTCATGAAAAAATCTCTTGAATTCCAAATTGGTAAGGAAACTTTGATGGAGTCTTGCTCCGAATTTTAGCGGCCTATATTTCTAATAATCTCGTGTCTCCTCCTTTGGTAAAATATTAGTATTAAACACCGTTGCGGAATTCATCTCATTGCGGCTAGATGTGACGATATTCCAGTTGCCTCATCTATAGTAAGGCTCTATCTTATAGTGCGGAATTATTCAGCGCTGCGACTCTAGTCAACAAGTGCGCTACAAACTGCGCGATTCAGTTGTACCACATCTCACCGTATGTCCACTAATAGTCTAGTGCGGGACAGTTTATTTCCTGGGTCTGTGGCTAAAAGGAGCGAAATCCGTCGAGTCAGAGCGTTGGCTGCCACGGTGTGGACGTGTCAATAATTCCTGATATATTGATATGTCATCATGAATACATCATGAGCGCATATGCACCTGTGGCGCTCTCCGACGAATTGAACCTGTAGACAACTGTTTAGTTCAACCGCGCAGGCCAGACCTATTGCGGGCCTCTGGTTCCAGCGCGCTTGTTCGTAGCCTATCCAATGCACCTGCCAACCCATCGCGCCTCGACGCGGTACAAGCCATCAGTGCGGTGCCTGTTGCGGTAGCCATCAGACACCCTGCGTCGCTGGGCTGTCCCCGGGCCCAGCCCAGGCCCAGCAGGCCGGCGCCCAGTACCAGCCAATGCTCGCCGGCAAGGCCGGGCCGGATCCTGTTCCCCTGCCATGAGCGCGGGCGCCAGGGCGACGGCGGGCCGGCCCGGGCGCCTGCGCCAAGGGTAGGCGTATTACGACGCACAGGAAGGCGTTGGCCCGATGGCTGTACCGAGGGCCACACCGCATCCTGAAGGCGTTACGGACCAAAGCCCCACCATGAACACAGAACTGCTGGACCCCCCACGTACCGAACTGGCCGCTGGCGCAGGCACGCTTGAGCCTTCTTTCCTGCATGTGCCGCTCTACGAGCGCCTGGCCAATCATCTGCCCACCGAACAGGAGCGCCAGGCTGCTGCGGGCTTCCTGCACGGCGTGATCGCCGAGACCTCTGTCGATGCCGATGGCCTGCCGGACAACCCGGAGCACCTGACCGACTGGATGCGTGCCAATGTCGAAAAAGTGCACGCCCAGTACCAGGCCTACCTGGCAGAGCGCAAGGCGGGTGCGGCACGCCGCTACTTCGGCAACCGCGCCCATGCCCTGTACTTCCTGCGCAATGTGGCGCCTACCAAGCTGGTGGACGGTTCCTGGCTCTACGGCCTGTGCGCGCATGCGGGCAACTCACGCATGTCGGACCTGGTCACCACCTATGTGGAAGAACTGGGCGACGGCATGGCCGACAAGAACCACGTCAAGCTCTACCGGGAGCTGCTGGCCAGGTATGGCCTTGATCCCGTGGAGGACCTGCCCGACGACCTGTACCGGCAGGGGCTGGTACAGCTGGCGCTGGGCTGGAATGCGCAGCAGTTCCTGCCCGAGATCGTGGGCTTCAACCTGGGCTATGAGCAATTGCCGCTGCACCTGCTCATCACCGCCTACGAACTCAATGAACTGGGGATAGACCCCTACTACTTCACGCTGCATGTCACCGTGGACAACGCCGACACCGGCCATGCCCGGCGGGCCTGCATTGCCGCCTGGGAGAACGCGCCGCGCATTGACGATGGCGGCGAATACTGGCGCCGCGTACGCGCAGGCGCCCGGCTGGCAGACACGGGCACCAGCACGCTGGACGTGATCAGGTCCTTCGACATCGAAGCTGAGGTGGTGCGCATCCTGGCGCGCAAATCGCCTTCCGGGCATGGCGCGCACTCGGACTTCTGCAAGGTGGCCGGCCGCAGCGTCAATGACTGGCTGTCCCGTCCGCAGGACATGCCCGCCTTCCTGGCCGCGCTGGAGCAGGCACGCTGGATACAACGCAACCGGCCTGCGGAGGAAAGCCGCTTCTGGCAGCTGCTGCAGGGCGAGCGGGCAGAGATGTTCGGTGTTTTCTCTCCCTATGAGCTGCAAGTCATTCATGACTGGCTGCGTGGGCCGGCCAGTGCGGATGGCGCCTCCTTCGAATCCGTGGCCGAGCCCGGCAAACCGGCGCGGCGCATGAGCTTTCGCGTGGCCGAGCGCCTGCGCACATCCCGTGGCGCGCGACCGGACCCGGGCCGCAGCGCGCAGGAACTGGACACCGACCTGATGCTCTTCGAGCAGCGCTACCCCACGCTCGATCCAGCGGCCCAGCATGAGTTGCTGGTACAGGCCATGTCACCGGGCCTGCACTGGACGCCCCTGGGCCTGCGCGCCACCCGCCTGTTCCTGGGCCGGTAGGCCATTCGACCCTCTTTACCTACCCGGGAAAAATCATCTGGTCATTGGGCAAGACGGGCTTGCTCTTTGACCCATTCCCGGCTTTTGCCGCGCACACACCATTCTGGGTTTTTGACCCAGTCCATAGAATCTTTATTTGGGTGGCCTTCTAGAATATTACAGTGTGTATATCCGAGTTGGGGCATGGCGTAGTACTGCAAAGGTAGTATTGCAAAAAATCCGACAGCGGCAAAGAATATATTGACGCAAGTGGAAGAGAGGAGAATGCATTCCACCTTTTTAAGTGTTTGCTTTTTGAAAGGAATTGCGTTGGCAATAACTGCCACTATCAATGTCAATGGGATTGCCCAGAAGGAGCCTATCATTGGAGATAGCGGTGTTATTCTAACGACTGGTGAAAGATTAAGGAGATCTAGAGTCTCCGGTATAACAATTTCACGGATAAGGTAAAAATCGGCAATAAGCAGCACTATGGCAAAAGGAATAGCCCAAATAGCATTTTTTCTGTTCTGCTTGACGCGATCTTGCATTGTGTATTCCTGGATGCTAATTTTTGCTGCATTTTCTGCACGGCAAGACTGCTTGGTCTCTGATCAATAAAATTGAGCCAATTTCGGTAAATATAATGACTGCAGCCGTTGCGTTCAAAAGAGTACGGTTGTCTTATTTCCCCAAACGAGCTTGCTCATTGACCCATTCCCGGCTTTTGCCTCGCACACACCAATCGGGATTTTTGACCCAGTCGGTGAAATATATGGTGGGATGATCTTCCAGAATGTTGCACCGCGTATAACCAAGCTTTGGCATGGCATAATATTGTAGAGGGGCGATGACAAAGAAACAAAGAAGAACAACGCCGGTCCCTGTGAATACAGAGAGCGCAAAGATACGCTCCGCTATTTTTAAAGTGCGCTCTTTGCATGGAATTGATTTTTGTATCATGGCAATAATTCCTGTGGCTGCAATTACTGGGAAATATACAATTGCCAGATGAAGTGGTGTAATTCTCACTGACGCAGAAGAATTCTTCAAGTCAATGATGGTGTTGAGAAAAGAGTATTTGATGCTCCAAATTGATAGGGACAAAATAAGTAAAAATGATGGGATACTCCATATTAGAGATCTTCTGATTTGGGTTGTGTTTGTTGCTTGCATTTTAAATTGGATTAATTATTTATTAATAGGGGATAGTCTATTGCTAGACTGTCGCGAAGGGAAGTCATTATTTCTTGTTAATTCTTCACTGTTATTGAGTTCTTTGGGTGTGATGTTGTCGGTTCTTACGCGATATATCCCTGGGGCCGTACTATCTGTTATAGTCTTTAGTGCATCTATTACGTTATTTTTTATTTGCCATGACTTATCTGCTTCATTCAAAATCGCACTTGTAATAAGTACACTCACAGCCATGGCGAATAAAGGAATAATGGCAATTGTTGTTAAGCCTGAGGCTATCACCGCCATACCTATACTTGCACCAACCATCGTCGCCAACCCAGCCTTGACCGCCTCCACCCCAATCCCTCCCACCAGGTCATGCATGGTCTTCTCGTCGTTGAAGATGAAGTCCAATGTCTCCACGCCGATGCCAACGACCAAGCTCAAGATGAAGCCCCCTCTGGCCATGCCCTGAAGGCCGCGCATGCCCAGACCCATCTGGACCATGCGGGGATTGGTGGTGAGAAAGCGCGTGCCCTGCAGCAGATTGCCGCGAAACCCGGCTCGGCCCGTGATGATGATATAGGTGCCTTTGGGCGTCGCCTTGACATAGGTGCGCGCACCGGCAAGGCGCAATGCAATCAGCGTTCTGGTGAACAGGTACGCGTCATTGGCCAGCATGGAGGCGGGGATGGTCCAGGGTTTGCCGGCATTGGGGCTGGCCGTCTGCGTCCAATACCGGCCCAGGGCGCTTTGGGCCAGGATGGCGCGCAGGCTGGCCTCCAGGCGCGGGTCATTGCGCGACCTGTCTTGCAGGACGCCTATGAACTCTTGTGGCGTGAGTACCACCACGTCCACCTGCTGGCTGTCCATGGCGCGGGTGATCTGCCTGTTGAAGGCCTTTTCATAGCTGATATACGGGCGGGTGAGATCTGTGGATGTTGCCATGTCCTGCAAGCGAATGGTTAATGGAATGAATAAGGAAATGGTGGTTTGCCAAATGCCAGAAAAATCACAAACGCAGGCCTACCCTCGGTCCTGTGAGAAATCAGGTCCGATCAAGGTATGGGAGTGGGAATTGCGCGTTCGCAATCATTCCCAAGGCTAATGTCAACCAATGGCCTGGGAATTCCGTTGTGGGAGTCCGGCTATTTGATTTCTTGGGTATCTGGAAGTCAAGCAGAAAGGCTTGTGGCTGATTATTTTCAGATTATTCCTAGATGCATATACGAGATGCATGCCTTGAGTGCAGTCGATATGGATTTGGAATGGGGAAGAGGGCGGTGACAAGGCTTTGCCAGTCAGTGCAGCCATTTGCGCCAGTGGACGCAGGCCAGCCGACACCGCCGTGCTGCGGGCCTTTGCGGCCACAGGCACGGCACCGTGGTGATGCGGTCATGAAGACCCGGTACAAGGACACCGCGCGCAGTGGGCTGGCGTTCCATATCATCGAGTGCTGCGCGGGCCTTGCGGCGCAGCACCAACGGCAACAGCCGGCCGCCATCATCCAGTCCGTTCACAACCTCGCACATCCATGACAGCCGGTGAAAAATTGAAGACCTGGGCACGACGCATCAAGCGCGATGGCGTCACCCTGTGGTTTGCCTGCAAGAGCCCCCAGACGCCCTGGTACGGTAGGGCCTGCTCACACTAATGTGGGGTCGCGAAGCTGCCTGCCAGCCCGCCAATCAAGGCGCGCGACGCC
>Ga0066479_1000631_pt1 | contig 9221 bp, 3 predicted proteins | sample LakWasM117_HOW13_2_FD_59555 | JGI IMG/M metagenome (GOLD analysis project Ga0066479, IMG submission 59555) | Freshwater sediment methanotrophic microbial communities from Lake Washington under simulated oxygen tension - Sediment Metagenome 117_HOW13 | ecosystem: Environmental > Aquatic >... | reverse complement strand
CGAGTCCTCTCCTGGGCACCAAACATGAAAAGGCCGTTGCACATGCAACGGCCTTTTTTCTTGGGCGCTGCAGACGCATCGACCCCAGAAGGTCGCATCCATGGCTCAAAAAAAGGGAGCCAGCGGCTCCCTTCCTGGATGAGAGGATCACCTCCCGTGCATCACTTGCGCAGCAGTTGCTTGAGCACGTTCTGCAGGCGGCGTGCGCTGGCATCATCGCGCGGCGATGCCAGCACCCGGGCGGCATCGTTGCCCCAGGTTTCCTGCGGAGCAGGATCGTTGCGGCGCGTCAGCAGCTGCAGTTGCAGGGCACGGCGGGCGCTCAGATGTTCCGCAGGCGTGGGAACGTCGGCGGCCATTTCAAGGCGCAGCAGGGCTTCGCCCGCATCTCCCTTGGGTGCCTGACCCAGGGCCTGCGACCAGGCGCTGCGCATTTGCGCAGACACGCGGCCGCCAAGCTGCTGGGCAGCCGGCATCTGGGCAGCATCACGCGACTCCCACGCCGCCATCAGCTGGGTCAGTGCTTCACCATGGGCCTGGGCCGCGAGCTTGCGCAGGGCGTCCTGGGCATGCTCCATGGCTTCACGCTGGGCGCGGAAGGCGGGGTCCGCCAGGCGCGGTCCGCGCTCTTCGCGCGGCTCGCGGCTGAAACGGCCACTGTCGCGGTTGTCTCGGCCATCCCTGCCGTCGCGACTACGGCCACCATCGCGGCGGTCGCCAGGACGGGCAGCACGTGCACCGCCCTCTTCCTTCTTCATGCCAGGACGATCGTCGCCGCGCACGGCAACCACGGGGCGCACCGGCACCGGCTTGGCTTCGGATTCTTCCGAACCCGCTGCAGCAGCGGCAGGCTCCTGTGCTGGCTGGGCCGCATTCACGGAAGCATCGGCACGGCCACGCAGCGCTTGCTCCAGGGCCTCCACCGCAGCGCGGATTTGCTGCACGTCACCCGAGGTGTTGGCAGCTTCCACGGCCTGAGACGCTTCCAGCACGCGGCGATCATGGTCGCTGAGCGCCACGGCTGCGGCACGGGGGCCCCGCTCGGTGCCCTTGCGGTTGAAGGCTTCGTCCAGTGGCTTGCGGAAGGCATCCCAGAGCTTTTGCTCATGCTTGCGGTCCAGAGGCACGGCTTGCGCCTCGGCCTGCCAGCGCTGCTGCAGGGCCTTGACGGCGTCGATGCGCAGGCTGGGCGCTGCGCCCAGCGCCGTGGCTTCGTCGATCATGGCATGGCGACGCTGCAGGCTGGCCTTTTGCGCGGCATGCAACGGAGCCTCGGCCAGGGCCATGGCCTGCTTGAACTGGGGTTGCAGTTCGGCAAACAGCTTCTCGCCGATGTGGCCGCTTTCACGCCAACGTTCAGCGAACTGGCGCAGTGCGCGCGCCGCGCCCTTGAGATCTTCGCTGGCGGACTGCTGTGCTGCCCAGGCCTTGATCTCTTCGATCAGCGCCAGGCGCTGTGCCTTGGACTGGGTGGTTTCGGTGCGCAGCTTGTCGTGCCAGGACTCGACCACCTTGTGGGCCGTGTTGCAGGCTTCGTCAAACTTCTTCCACAGTGCGTGGTTGGCTGCGCTGCCCTGATCGGCCAGCTTCCATTGCTCGCGCAGGCTGCGCAGCGATTCCTGGATCTTGCGGCCACCCAGCGCCTGGCCTTCAGGGCGGTTCAGCAGGGCTTCGGCCTTGGCAACCAGTTCCTCGCGCAGCTTGTCGGCGTTCTGGCGCGGCCAGCCTTCGGACTCGCCAGCTGCCAGAAGGGCCTCATGCACCTTGGTGACCAGTGCATCGTCCACCAGGCGGCCATGGGCCTTGATGGCGGCGCGCACGGCCTGCACGGCGGCGGAACCCGCCTTGCTTTCGCCGGCAGCCGTCTCGGCCTGGAGCTGCTCCAGCGCCTGGGTCAGTGCACTGCTGGCGGCAGCCACTTGCTCAGGCGATGTCTTCGCCTTGGGCAGGGCTGCGCTGCGGGCAGCGGGAGCGGGCTTGGACGGCTCGGCAGCCGCTGCCTCGGGAGGCAGGCCACGTGCCACGCGCAGTTCATCGGCCCACACGGGCACGGTGGGCAGCGGAGCGGCTTCGTCGGCGGCGGCAGCTTCGGTCAGCGCCAGTGCAGACTGGAAGGCATCCCAGACCAGGATCAGTTGTGCGCTGGCGGCTTCCAGCTGGGGCGGGAAACGTCCGTCCACGCTGGCCCAGTTGTCATCGCCAGTCAGTTCGCCGGCCTGCTCCTGCCAACGGGCCACGTCGGCGCGCAGGTTGTCGAGCACAGCCTGGGCATCGCGCCAGGGCTTGGTGGACAGGACCTCGATGCGCTGGGCCAGCAAAACGGCGACTTCGCGCTGGACCTGCACGCGGTGCTGCAGCTCCTCGATGGCCTTGACACGCTCGGCCAGCTGGGCCTTGTGCTGCGACAGAGGTTCACGCGACAGCGGGGCGCCCGCCTTGGCGGCGTCGCGCTGCCAGGCGATGGCGTCGGCGGCATTGAAGGGCGATGCGACCAGCAGCGCCTGGGCCTTTTCAGCCCACTCCACTGCGATCTTTTCCTGGTCCTTGGTGCGGCGGATCTCGTCCAGGCGCTCACGCACGGCACGGGCCGCGCCCTTGTCGCGCGCGCTCAGTTCCTTGAGGACGTCCTGCAATTGCTCGACCGAAGGCTGGGTTGCCAGCCAGTCGCGGATGCGCGCGGCGCGATCACCCGAGGTTTCGGCGGAGAAGGCACCGCCCGTGAGCACATCCAAGGGGTGTTGTTCGGGATTCTTGGCAGAAGCAGGGCTCACTTCAGGTGCATCGGACATGGTGCTGCGGGGGGAAAGAGAAGACATGAATCAATCGTTGAATGTCTGGCTGCCGCGGGCCGCCAGACGCGGCCGGCCAGGCCGCATGCGGGCATGCTAGCCGGACCGGGAAAACCATATTCTCGCCGTTATTTGAAGCGGAGCCAAAACCGGGCTACTGCGTGGACAGGCTGAGCTGGGCGCGCGGACTCCATTCCTGGTCGTCGGAGTCCAGTTTTGGAGCCCCCAGAAACAGGCGCTCAAGCGGCAACTGCTGCTGGGCAAGGTAGTCGCGCACGGCCACGGCGCGGGCCAGCGCCAGTTCGCGCATGGCGTCGTCGGGCACGGCAATCTGCTCCAGCAGCAGACTGCGCATCTGGTCGGTGGGCAGGTCCTTGGCCATGCCGATGACATTGCGCGGCTTGGCAAAGTCGGCGCGACTGTACAGCGCCTTGGTCAAGGCCGGTACTTCGGAGGCGGGCAACTCGGTCACGGACTCTGCCGATTTGCCGTCGCGCAGCACCTGGCGGCGTTTCTGGGCGAGCAGCAGGCGATCGAGCTCCGCCTGCTTCCAGGCCTCTTTGTCCTGCGCCTCGCGCGCCTCGCCGATCACGGTGAGCTTGAGGGCCGGGCGATCCTTGAGGGAGGCAACCACCTTGTCCAGGCTCTCGCGGGCCTTGCCGTCGATCTGGGCACGCCCCGGCGCAAAGGCCACCACGCCCGATTCGCTGCCGCCCCCAAAAGCGCCCGACAGCAGCGAGAACGGCGAGGTGATGGCCTTCATGATCAGGTTGCCAATGATCTTGAAGATGACCGGCGCCAGCCTGAATTGCGGGTCGTTGAGCGAGCCGCTGACCGGCAGGTCCAGGTCGATGACTCCGTTGCGGTCAGCCAACAGCGCCACCGCCAGGCGCACGGGCAGCGAGGCGGGCGCGCCTTCGACGGCTTCGCCGAAGGTGAGCTGATGCAGCACCAGCTTGTTGCGCGCCGTGAGCTGGCCATCGGGCTCGATCTTGTAGTTGACGTCCATGCTGAGCTTGCCGCGCTCGATCCCGTGGCCCGCGTACTTGATGGAGTACGGCGACAGCGGGGGCAGTTCCAGGTCGCGCATCTGGGCACGTATGTCCAGGGCCAGCGGCTTGGCCAGCGGATTGACCTGGCCGGTGATCTCCAGCGAAGCCGTGCCCTGGGCGCGGCCGCGCAGTTCCACATCCGCCAGTTGCGGCGCCTGCTGGCTGGCAGGCTGCTCGGACGAGAAGGCGCTCAGGCGGCCCGCCAGCTCGCTGAGGTCGGCCGAGTAGTTGGGCTGGATGAAGTAGTCGGAGAACTGCACCCTGCCGCCCGTCAGCACAATCGGCCCGATCTTGATGACGGGCGCAGGCCCGGAGGCAGCCTGCGGCGGCGCCGGTTCGGCGGAAGCCGCCGTGCCATCCGCGGCCTGCGTGGCGTTCTGCTCCAGGGACTGCTGGGACTTCGCCGATTTGACGATGTCCTGCAGGTTGATGCGCCCGTTGCGCTGCACGATGACGCGCGCAAAGAAGTCACTGAGAGCCGTCTCGCGCACGCTCAGGCGCAGCGGCTGGGCGGGCTGCATCTGCAGGTCAAGGCCGCGCACGGCCAGCGTCTTCCAGGCCACGAGTTCATCGCGCAGGCCGAGTCCCAAGGCAACCGACTGGGCCTTGGCCCGGTCGGCCGTGGACTCGCTGAGCACGGCAGCCACGGCGCCTGCCGCCGTGCGTGGCGCACCCTGCCCTGCCTCGCCCGCCGCTTGCACGGGAGAGGCCAGCGCGGAGCGCATGCGCAGATCCACGAGCTCGACATCCCCCTGCACCGCCAGCTCGGGGCCGGCCGGTTGGCTGACAAAGCGCAGTTGTCCGAGGAAATTGCCGTCGGCACGCACCAACTCCACATTGAGCATGTCGGCAAAGTAGGGCTCCAGCGCATGCAGCGGCAGGCTGCGCGCCTGCAACTTGCCCTGAAGCGACAGCGGCGCCAGCCCCAGGTCCCCCCGCAGGTTCAGCGAGCCCGCCTGGACGCGCCGGCCCGAGCCGACCTGGGCGGACAGCTCCAGCGGCGTGGGCGCGGATTTGGCGGCCAGCGGCTCGATGGCGCCCATGCGAAGGCGCAGTGAACCCAGGTCCAGCGACACGGTGCGCGCCGAATCCGCGTTGCGCACGGGCGCTTCGTCACGCAACGCAATGGCGCCGCCATCGACCTCCACCGCCTGCAGCTTCAGGCCCCAGGGCCGGGACTTGTCCTTGCCGGCGTCCTGGGATGCGGACGGCGCTGAGGCGGGCGGCAGCCATTGCTCGTACATCCACCGGCCCTGGGCATCGCGCAACACGGCCAGCTGCGGCTTTTGCAGTGCCAGGCGGCCAACGGAGACCTGCTGGCTGGCCAGATTGACCTGCACCTGCTCCAGCTGCAGATGCGCGATATCGACGGGCGCGGCCTTGTCCTTGAGGCTCAACTGCTCCACGCCCAGCCCGGCCACCTGAACCACCATGGCGGAACCGTTCCAGCCCAGGCCGGCATCGGTGCTCAACAGACCCGTCAGCTCGGGTTTGATATGGGCAGACAGGTACGGTGCTGCCAGTTGCAGCGGCAATTGCCGCGCGGAGATGGCCAGTTGGCCCTGCTTGTCGGTCAAGGCGCCGCGCAGCTGCAACTCGGCAGGTTTCGCCCCCTCCCCCGCCGATTCGGGCTGCACCTGCATGCTGGCAGCAAGCTGCAGCGGTTGCTCCAGGGGCCAACGGATATCGCGCACCTGCAACGACAGCTCGCGCGCCTGCAGCGCAGCGCCCGACTTTCCAGCGTCGGGAGCGGCATCGCGCCAGTGCACCGTGGCATTGGCAACGGACAGCCTGTCCAGGCTGACCTTCCATGGCTGGGGCGCGTCGGAGGCAGGCTTTTCCGCTGCCGGCCGGGCATCCGGAGAGGAAGCACCCCCCATCGCCGTCCAATTGATGCGGCCTTGCGCATCGCGGGCCGCAAAAATCTCGGGGGCGCTCCACTGCACGGACTCCAGCTCCGCAACCGATTGCAGCGGCTGCACGTTCTTGAGCACGGCGGCCAGGCGCTCGAAGCGCAGCAGGGGGGCGCCGTCGCGGTCGTGCAGCTCGGCGCCGGACAGGCTGACCTCCCCGGTGATGCGGACCACGGCCTGCTCGGCCTGCTCAAAGGAGATATGCAGGTTGGCATCCAGCACGCCGGAACGCGGCTTGACAGGCGCGGTGACGGGCACATAGCCCAAATAAGGTGTCAGGTCCACGCCCTGCCAGCTCAGATCGACAGCGGTCTGGCGCTGCTCGGTGAAGGGCGTGCTCTGGGCGCTGGATTCAAACCGGCTACCGTTGAGCGCAAAGGACAGGTGCGGGAGCACCTTGATCTCGCGCTTGGACTCCAGGTTGCTGATGAAGGGCAGGCGCAGCTGCAACTGCTCGAGCATGTGCTGGCGCTGCTGGACCTCGTCCTGCAATTCCACGCGGCCGTCGCGCAGCGCAATGTTGTACAGCGCAAAGCCCACGGGCCTGGAGGGCGGCGTGTCGCCGGGTTCGGCCAGCCTGGCCAGCACATCGTCCACATCGAAATGCCCCAGGCTCTGCTGGGTCAGGCGCAGCACCGGCGCATCGACCTCGATGGCATCCAGCACCGGCGCCAGCCGAAACAGCGACTGGATACTGGCATTGACATAGATGCGGTCGATCTGAAGCTGGGGGGACGAAGATGCAGACGGCACGGACTCCGGCGCCGCGCCTTCCGCCTGGCTCCTGGCAATGCTCAGGTCCCGCAGGGTCAGCTCCAGCGACCAGGGCCGGAACTCCACTGCACCCACACGGACCTGACGGCCCAGCTTGGCCGATGCCTGCTTTTCCAGTTGACTCTTGGCCACAACGGGCACCAGCGCCCACAGCAGCAGCCACAGCAAAAGGAACGCCACAAGGGCGATGGCCAGCCTGCGCAGCCAGCGGTGCTTGAAGAGAGATTGCATGGGGCTCTGGTAACTAGTACAGCCCCATCCTGAGACACAGGACAGGGCAACGGCTGCATTGCACCAGAAATTGGGACGGCAGCAACGGCTGGGTCCGCACCACGGCACATTTCTTGACGTTGCGGCCCTCCTTGAACGACAAAGCCCGGAAGCCGTGAACCGGCTTCCGGGCTTTACGGCGGGCACAAGTCCCGACCGTTTTCCGCAGTCAAGGAGAGGATGGTCCTTGCTGCTTGGAAGCAAGAGATTGCTTCCAGGAAGGCCGCGGAAGAAGACTTGAACCACGGTGTCCGCACTATCGAACACCACTTTTACCTGTCTTCCACCTTGGCGAGACGACTGCAGGAGCAGTCGCCTCCAATATAGAAGGACGCAGGGTCGGCCTACCAGTGCTTTTGCATTTCATTGCAATTTCATGACGCACTCTGAAAACGGCGGAGGCGGCGTACATCGGTAGCACGCCACCCGCTCTTCAAGACCTCAAAACTGTGTTTGCATCCATGGTTTGTTATTATTCATTGATCTAAAAAGTTGATTTCATAGTGTTGACCGTGTATTTGGTGAACTCCTAGAATCCGCCAGCGCTCGAATAGAGCGTTTTTTGTTTCTGCTGCCTCACGACTGAGCAGATCCCGCAGGCCTACAACGCAATGGCGCACCAAGCGCCAGCCTCCCGGATCCGCAGCACCCAATCCAGGGTGTCAGCCTCACCGGCCTTCGCTTCGGCGAAGGCCGTTTCGGGTTGGTGCCCCTAGAAAGGAAAAAGCTATGCCAGCGTCAGGAAAATTTTTCGCCGCCGCGCGAACGTTCGCCATCGATGTGGCCAACGGTTTTCTTGCCATCATCCACAACAGCTTCGCCCTGCTGGGCCTTGCTGTGGCCTTCATGGCCATCACCTTGTTCGCCCGCCCTGACCTGCGCGATGCCGGAGAGAGCCAGCTGCGCTCCTGGCTGACCGCTCGCCAGATGGCCGAGCTGGGTGTTCCCGTCGAACTCGCTGCCAGCGATCGGGCGACGGCGACCAACCCCAAGAACCTGCCCAAGGAGCAGGCGGCCGTGGCCTTCTGGCTCAGCAAGAAGTACCGCGTGGCGCCTGAGCCGATCGCGGCACTGGTCAGCGAGGCCTATGACCTGGGCAAGGTCAACCGCCTGGACCCCACGCTGATCCTGGCGATCATGGCCATCGAGTCCAGCTTCAACCCGTTTGCGCAAAGCGCTGTCGGCGCGCAGGGCCTGATGCAGGTGATGACCACGGTGCATACCGACAAGTATGAGAACTTCGGTGGCCAGAATGCTGCCTTCGACCCGGTCAGCAATCTGCGCGTGGGCGTGCGCGTGCTCAAGGAATGCATCGAGCGCGCCGGCTCCATCGAAGGAGGCCTGCGCTACTACGTGGGCGCGGCCAACCTGCCCACCGACGGTGGCTACGCCGCCAAGGTGCTGGCCGAGCACCAGCGCCTGCGCATGGCCGCCGGCCTGCGTGCCGTGCCTTTGATGACTGCCAAGGTCGATCAGCCCCGGCAGGCCGTACAGATCGCCTCCACCAAGCCGGCCACCCCCGTGGCCGAGGCCTCGGGCTCGGCAGCAGCGGCTGCGCCTGCAGCCGTGCCGGTCAGCTCGAGCAACACCTCTGCCCGCTCCGAGCAGGTGGCCCTTCAGTCCCAGGAGCCGGCGCTGTAGCCTGACTTCCCGGCATAGTGAGTGCACAGCTGGCCAAGGCCAGCTTTTTTCATGCCCGATCCAACTGCAGGTGGCCCACGCAAACGCCTTCTGCAACGCCCCTGCCAGGTCTTCGGCGCCACCGGCTCAGCTACACTAGCGGGGTACGCAACTGGCGATAGGCGCAGCCGCTTCACGCACCGCTGCCGCTGACGTGGAAACCAGCAGAAGGCCCGAGAAGGACCACCTTCTGTGAACCACCGGGGAGCGTACCGCCCAGCCTCCATGCGCACGCGGGATCTGGAGTGTTCCGCCGTTCGCCTGGGCAGCCCTTGGCCTCAAGGGAATTTCAAGTTCACAGGACTGCCATGTTTCAACGCACCAATACCGTCGAGAAGGTCGACGCCGAAGTCTTTGCCGCCATCCAGGCCGAGAACCTGCGTCAACAAGAACATATCGAGCTGATCGCCAGCGAGAACTATTGCTCGCCTGCCGTCATGGAAGCCCAGGGCTCCCAGCTCACCAACAAGTACGCCGAAGGCTATCCGGGCAAGCGCTACTACGGCGGCTGCGAGAACGTCGATGTGGTCGAGCAGCTCGCCATCGACCGCGTCAAGAAACTGTTCGGCGCCGAAGCCGCCAACGTGCAGCCCAACTCCGGCTCCCAGGCCAACCAGGCCGTGCTGATGGCCTTTGCCAAGCCCGGCGACACCATCATGGGCATGAGCCTGGCCGAAGGCGGTCACCTGACGCACGGCATGCCGCTGAACATGTCGGGCAAGTGGTTCAACGTGGTCTCCTAC
>Ga0066479_1000614_pt1 | contig 9425 bp, 9 predicted proteins | sample LakWasM117_HOW13_2_FD_59555 | JGI IMG/M metagenome (GOLD analysis project Ga0066479, IMG submission 59555) | Freshwater sediment methanotrophic microbial communities from Lake Washington under simulated oxygen tension - Sediment Metagenome 117_HOW13 | ecosystem: Environmental > Aquatic >... | reverse complement strand
TTGTGTCGGCAACGATCAGCAACGCCTTGTCTACGATGACTTGGGGCTTCCGGAGTTCGGTGTGGCCGAAGGCGAGGTGTCCAGTGACTACCACTGGAACTTGAAAAGATCGGTCAGTTGGCGCATGTCGAATGAGTATCTCCGCCGCTACCTTTGGCTGCGTGGCGCGCGGGGGGTGCGAGTTTTCTACTACTCAGCTCAGTTGCAAGATGTCCAGGAGGTCCGCGCGTTTATGGGAGGGGAGACTCATGTGAGCTGCAAGCCCGCTGAAGGGGTTGCCTGGTATGAGTTGGATATCCGCGAGCACGAAGGTGGGCTTCTGCTACAGCTCTGGGCTTCCGTCGAGGCGGTGATGCCGGAACTATGTCCAGAGCAGACCGCTGAGGGCATTGTGTGGCCTGGTGACGCTCAGCCCATGACGCACGCGCGCGCGAATGCCCTGATTGGAGGTGATCCGGTCTATCTCCATGATCGATTTCTTCAGAAATACGAACAGAGCACTTTCTACGACACGGCCCCGACGCGTATTGGAGGGCAGTGGTGCTGCAGTCCGTCATATAGAGGGCAGTGGAGTTTTACCGAATGTCGTCGGGTCGGAAGAAATCTGATTCAAGTCCCGATGCGAGAGTTGTACAAGCCGAAGCCGGATCGTGAGATCGTTCACGCCCGATTATTCGTGGTCGATCCGGCCGACTTGGCGCATGTAGTTCGGAATGAAGAGCATGTGGTTGCCAAGGTGCAGCGGCTGCTTGATGTGCTTCTACGCTTGGGTGATGGTCTTTCCGCACTCGGCGCAACCGTGGGGCTGAACAAGTCGGCGGCAGACCTAACGGGCTTTGATCGTGCAGAGGTGGCGGCCAATTGTTGGTTGGCCTATCCGGCGCTCAGCCGGTTGGCCCAGGTCGCACCATTGGACATGTCGCAACAGATGTTCTTGGCTCGCTGCAAAAGTTTGCACGAGGTGTGGCAGCGCGTTCCAAATGGCTACCTCAAGTCATTGTTGGAGGGCGCCGGATGTCCGAGAGCTGCTGTCAAGGATCTCGGAAGCCTCAAGCTACTGCAGGCGCTTCTGAATGTCATCGAAAGGCTGAATGCTCATGAGGGGCAAGCGATGCCTTTGCCTCAGGGACAGAGCCGGAAGGTTGGCGCGACCGCAGTGAAGCGCTGGCACCCCTGTTCCTGAATAACGACCTTCGAATCGCCGACGCACACGAAGCCGTGGAGCAGTGCCTCGCGACTTTGCAGCGCCTTGGTTTCGACACGGCAAACGTCAACGCAGGCTACGGTCGGGCGCTCGATTTCGTCATGGACGGCGTCATCGACGCCCTGGAGACAGTGGCCGCAGCAATCGGTAAGCTGTTGAGGCTGCCTTAGGCAACCAATCCAGCTGGCAAAGGACACGGTGTTTTGTGTATCCTATGGTCTGATTGACGATAGTGTCGCAAGAGTCGCTTCCCCGCAAATCGCTCCATCTCCCGCGCCAGCAAAAGATGTGCGGTTCTGACGGTAAAAGTGACGGTAAGCCCCCATGTTGATCACAGCCAATCCCTTTAACCACGCGGGTTTAGGCGACCTGTTGATGATCGAGTGGGAATGATTGCGTAATAGGAAACTGCTGGAACTGTCTGGCAGTTTTTCCACCTCAAGCCCGCATCAATGCGGGCTTTTTTGTTTCTGACTTTGGTAAGGCTGGAATTATCTGGGCACAAATGCATGAAATTTTTAGCTTGTGCTGAGCTCTGGGTAATTTGTGCTATTGGCTCTTAATGGCCGCGGAATTCCAGCAATTCATCCAGATCACGGATCCATTCGGGAAGGAAGCTGATCCAATCCGAACGAGCCTTTGAGCTCGGGGCCGTCTGGAGAGACTTTCATGGTGTATTGGGCGAACAGATGGCCCCAGGCATCCACCACCCCGATGGCAAGCAGAAATTGGGGCTCGATCCCCGAGAGTTGGACAGGGTCAATATCAAAATTGCCCGCTATCAATGATTGATAGGCCTGTGAAAGGTCTCGCTGGAATTTTTTGATTTCTGCTGGCATTGTCAACCACTGAACACTGCCCGAAAAATTACCGTCCGTGATTTTTACATTGAGAGTCAACCAGTCCCGATAAGGGACGCCATCTTCCTCGATGGAACGAGAAGTCGGCACGATATCGAATTTGAAGTCATCGAGATCAATGGTCAGCATGTTTGTTTGTATGGAAATGAGAAATGCTCCCATCGTGCCTCGCGACAGAGATCCAGCTGGTTTGAGGGGTAACGCGCAGGGTCCCAGACCTTGTCCGCCTTGCTGTCTGCTGGTGGCGCATGGGCTGCGGCTCGAGCTCCCCGCAGCTTTGATCACAGGCACATGAAAGAGGGCTGAAGAGGCCTGCCCTGCGCATCCTCTGGAGCGCGACGACAATAGCCCATGATTCAAGAAAAGCCCCTGGCGGCAACCGAACTGGAGCGGCCTGCTGTGGCCCTGCGCACTCTTGCGAACGGAGTGCGGCTGCTGGCGCTGCCCATGCCGCATTTGCAGAGCGTCAGCGTGGGTGTGTTCCTGCGCGTGGGCTCCCGCGACGAGACCTCCACCAGCAACGGCATCAGCCATGTGCTGGAACACATGGCGTTCAAGGGCACGCATACGCGTTCCGTGCAGGAGATCAACCTGGATGCGGAGCGGCTGGGCGCGGAGGTCAACGCCTTCACCGGCAAGGACATCACCGGCTATTTCATGACCGGCCTGGGCTGGCATGCGCAGGCCTTGCTGGGAATGATTGCGGACATCGTGCTGAACAGCGTGTTTCCCGAGCATGAGCTGCAAAGGGAGCTGCAGGTGATCCGGCAGGAGGCCATCGAGTACGAAGAGGACCCGGAAGACAGCGCCGGCGATCTGCTGGACCGCGCCATCTGGGGCGACGACCCCATGGGCATGCCTGTGATCGGCACGGTGGCCAATATCGAAGGCTTCACCCGGCAGGATCTGGTGCGCCATGTGCAGTCCCATTACGTGGGAGAAAAGACCGTCGTCGTCGCGGCCGGAAACTTCGATGTGCCGGCCTGGCTGGAGCAGGCGGCGCAGCTGTTCGCCGGCATGCCTCCTTCGGCCGATTCCGCTGTGGCGTTGCCCCCTCAGCCCGCAAAGTATGTGGGGCAGGCCCTGGCGCAACGCTTCACGCAGGTGTCCCAGGTGTTCGTGAACCTGGCCTATCCGCTGGTGTTCGAGCAGTTGCAGGGCGAGCACCCGCAGCGTGCGCGTCTCGTGGCCTCGCTGGCGGCCCATCTGCTGGGCGAGGGGATGTCGTCGCCCCTGGTCGATACCGTGCGTGAACGGCTCGGACTGGCCTATACGGCCTATGCGGCGATGGAGGGCGGTGACGTATGGGCCAACTTCATCGTGCATGCCGTCACGACGCCGGACAAGCTCGAAGCACTGGTGGCAGCGACAGGCGGCCTGCTGCGCGCCCAGGCTGCCGGCATCGACCCCGTGCATCTGGAACGGGCCAAGAACCAGCTGGCAGTCTCGCGGGTGCGTGCGGGCGAGCGGACCTACGCCACCATGGAGCGGGCTGTCGAGGACCTCTTTGCCCATGGCAGCGTGACGTCCGTGGCCGAAACGCTGGCGATGATCGACGGCATCGGGGCCGAGGAAGTGCGCAAGGTCTTCGAGCGCATGCTGGCCCACCCTCCGGCGGTGGCCATCACCGGCAAGGGCGCCAGTGCCCGGACCGTGCGGCAACTGGCCGCAGGCCTGGCGGGCTGAGCCGGCAGCGCGCGGTCAGCGATCAGCGGCCAGCGGTCAAGCGCCAGCCGCAACACATGGCGCTTTTCCCGTTGTCATGGAGTTGAGGAAGCGGGCGGCGGCGCGTTCCATTGCCGCTTGAGGTAGTGCGACTTCGGGTGCTCCTGCAGGAACACGCAGCACTGCACCCACGCCGCTGACTCCAGGGGCGCACCGATCGCACGCGAGAGATGCTCAAACACGACCTCGGCCATGGCCGAGCACATCTGCGGCGGGCGCGGGTTGGTCAGCGTCAGGGTGGCGATGAGTTGCTGCGCCTGGGGGTCCTCGCCGCAAAGTCCGACGGCGATGGGGGCCACGCGCGACTTCAGGTCGGCGAGCCGTGCCCATCCGCGCTCGGCCAGCGCAAGGTGCATGGCGTGCAGGACCGGCACCCACTGGATCGACGGGAGCAAGGATGGCGATACCTCGATAGCGATGTGCGGCATGGGGCGGCGCCTTCAGTCGAGCTTGATGCCGACTTCGCGGATCAGCGTCTGCCAGCGTGCCCGCTCGCTGTCCAGCAGGCGTGCGAATGCCTGGGGCGAGTTGTCGATGGGCACCGAGCCGAGTTCGGCCAGCCTGTCCTGCGTGGCTTTGGCCGCCAGCGCCGCGCCCATGTGCTTGACCAGCCAGGCCTTGCGGTCGGCCGGGGTCGCAGCGGGCGCGAGGAAGCCGTACCAGCCGCTGATCTCGGCGTCCACTCCGGATTCCTTGAGCGTGGGCACGCCGGGCAGCGCAGGAATGCGCCTGGCGGACGTCACCGCCAGCGCCTTCAGGCGCCCGCTTTGCACATGCTGCAGGATGGCCGGCGTGGCTTCGAACACCATCTGCACCGTGCCGCCCAGCACGTCGTTGAGTGCAGGCGCGGAGCCGCGGTAGGGAATGTGCAGGATCGAGGTGCCGGTCTGGCGCTTGACGAGTTCTCCCGCCAGGTGCTGCGGCGTGCCGTTGCCGGCGGATGCGTAGGAGAACTTGCCCGGGTTCTTGCGCAGCCATTCGAGCGCCTCCTTGGCCGTGGCCGCCGAGAAGGAGGGATGCACGGCCCAGATCAAGGGCACCGAGGCGGCCCATGCCAGCGGTGTGAAGTCCTTGGCCGGATCGAAGTTGAGCCTGGAGTACAGCGCCGGGTTCGCGGCCATGGGGCCGAGTGCGCCCAGCAGCAGCGTGTAGCCGTCGGCCTCGGCGCGTGCTGCCGCCTCCGTGCCGATGTTGCCGCCCGCACCGCTGCGGTTGTCCACGATCACCGTGCTGCCGCTGTCCGACTGCAAGGCGTTTGCCATCAGGCGGGAGACGGCATCGGTGGTCGCACCTGCCGGATAGGGGCAGATGATGCGGATGGGCTTGGAAGGGAATGCCTGTGCGCGCGCCGAGGGGCTTGCGCCCAAGGCTGAAATGGCCGTCGCCGTGCTGGCGTACTGAAGGAAGTTGCGTCGTTTCATCGGTGCTCTCGTGACCTGAGTTGTCTCGTGGCCGTAGTGTCGGCAGGCCCTTGTTTCTTCGCAATTCGCATTTTCTGGCCGCGCCTATCGGATAATCCGATGGCCATGTCCGCACGCAGCCGCGACCCCCTCGATCTCGTCTCATTGCGCCAGTTGCGCTACTTCGTGTCGGCGATGCGGGCGCACAGCTTCAGTGCGGCATCGCGCGATGCCTCGATCTCGCAGGCGGCGCTGTCGGAGCAGATCGCCTTGCTGGAATCGACCCTGGACGTGCATCTGTTCGACCGTGCGAGCGGGCGCGCCGTTGCCACGGCCTCCGGACATGAGCTCGACCGCCGGGTGTCGGCCTGCCTCAGGGAGCTGCAGGCGGCGCTGCGCGACGTGCAGGCGCGTGCGAGCACCGTGGCGGGCCTGGTGCGCATCGGCCTGGTGCAGTCATACGCTGGATGCTGGGTACTGCCCGTCGTGCGCAGTGCCCAGGCGCAGTGGCCGCAGCTGGCGATCGCACTGCGCAGGCGCACCGCACAGGCCTTGGTGGAGGGCGTGTTGCGCGGCGATTTCGATCTCGCCGTCAGCTTCGACCCGGAGCCGCATGCCGATCTGGAGATCCTGGCCTGCTTCGATGAGCCCGTGGTGGCCGTGGGATTGAAGCCCCGCCGGCGGCGACGCCTGCTGGAGCTCAGCGAGGTCGCGAACCACCCCCTGGCCTTGCTGCCAAGCGAATACGCCATGCGGCGCCAGCTCGACAACGCCTTTGCGGCGCAGGGGCTGAAGCCGGGCGTGCATCTGGAGTCCGATACGCTGGAGGACCTGGTGCATGCCGCCCGTGAAAACGGCATGGTCGCGCTGCTCAACGGTGCCGCGGCAATGAGCCTGGATGTGCAGGACGCAGTCCCGTTGGCCGAAAGAAATCTGGGCCGGCAAGCCTGCCTGGTGCGCTCACGCAGCCGTCACCACGGCTTTGCCGCCCAGTACGTATGGGACGAGCTGTCGGCGGCAACCCCCACGCTGCCGCCAGCGTGGGGGCGGCGCGTTGCAGCCGCGCGCCAGTCGTCGGCCGGACCCGTACCGCCCGTCAGGGTACTTCCTTCAGGCCCACCAGTTGCAGGGGGCGTGCCAGCAGTTCGTCGAAGCGTTTCTCGAACGCCTTGAAGTACGGCATGCGGAAGTGCGCATCCAGCGCTGCCTGATCCCTGAATGACTCCCGCATGTAGAAGGTGCCGGGTTTGTCCGCCAGCTCGAACAGCGTGTAGTCCAGGCATCCGGCCTCTTGCCGGGTGAATGGCACCAGCGCGCGCAGGGCGTCGCGCAGCTGGTCGTGCTGGCCGGCCTTCGCCTCGAGGATGGCCAGATTGAAAATGGTCTCTGTCTTCATGGCTCAGCCCCAGTTCTCCAGCACCACCTTGCCGCGCGCCTTGCCCGACTCGATCAGGGCATGGGCGCGCTTGAGGTTGTCGGCGTTGATGCTGCCGAAGCGCTCGGCCAGCGTGGTGCGGATCAGGCCGGCATCGACCAGTGCGGCAACCTCGTTGAGCAGGCGGTGCTGGCCGATCATGTCGTCGGTGCCGAACAGGGCGCGGGTGAACATCAATTCCCAGTGCACCGACACCGACTTGCGCTTGAGCTTGGTGATGTCCAGCGACGCGGGATCGTCGATCAGGCCGAATTTTCCCTGGGGCGCGATCGCCTCGACGATCTGTGCGAAATGCAGGTCGGTCTGCGTGAGGCTCACGATGAGGTCCACCGTGGGAAAGCCGATGCGCTTGAGTTCGTCGGCAATCGGCTGGCTGTGATCGATCACGTGGTGGGCGCCGAGCTCCTTGACCCAGGCCTGCGTCTCGGGCCGCGATGCGGTGCCGATGACGGTAAGGCTGGTCAGCCGCGTGGCCAGCTGCGTGAGTATGGAGCCCACGCCGCCGGAGGCGCCGATGATGAGCAGTGTCTTGTGGCTGGGGTGCTTGCCCGGCGCGATGCCCAGGCGGTCGAACAGCATCTCCCACGCGGTGATGGCGGTCAGGGGCAGGGCCGCGGCCTGTGCGAAGTCCAGCGACCTGGGCGCGTGGCCCACGATGCGCTCGTCCACCAGGTGCAGTTCGCTGTTCGTGCCAGGGCGCGCAATGGAGCCGGCGTACCAGACGCGGTCGCCCGGCTTGAACAGCGTGACTTCGGGGCCCACGGCCTTGACGATGCCGCTGGCATCCCAGCCCAGCACCTTGTGCGTTTGCCCCTCGGCGGGCGCGCCGCTGGCGCGCACCTTGGTGTCCACCGGATTGACGGACACGGCCCTGACTTCGACCAGCAGGTCGCGGCCGGTGGCCACGGGATCGGGCAGGGTGATGTCGATCAGCGATTCGGGTTGGCTGATGGCCTGGGGTTTCTGGTATCCAACGGCTTTCATGGTCGTGCTTTCAAAGGTTGAGGAAGAGGGGATAGCAAGGAGGGCGAGCAGGGAGGGTTTCAGGCAGTGGCAAGGGCTGCGTAGTCCGAGTAGCCGCGCGCGTCGCCGCCAAACAGGGCCTTCGGATCGAATGCGGCCAGCGGCGCCTGGGCGGCGTAGCGCGCCGGCAGGTCCGGGTTGGCGATGAAGGGGCGGCCGAAGGCGACGAGGTCTGCCAGGCCCTCGTGCAGGATGGCTTGGGCGCGCTCCGCGTCGTACTTGCCCGCAACGATCACCTTGCCCTGGTAGGCGCGGCGCAGCGCGTGGCGGAAGTCCTGCGGAATCTCGGGCGCATCGTCCCAATCAGCTTCCGACAGGTGGATGTAGGCCAGGCCGATTTCGTCGAGCCTGCTGGCCAGATGCAGGATGGTCTCGATGATCTGCGGGCAGTTCATGTTGCGCTGCGTGATGAAGGGCGCCAGGCGGATGCCGGTGCGCTCGGCCCCGACCTCGCCCGCCACGGCGGCCGCGACCTCTTCGGCAAAGCGCGTGCGCTGGGCGATGCCGCCGCCGTAGGCGTCGGTGCGGCGGTTGGAGGTGGTGCGCAGGAACTGATCGATCAGGTAGCCGTTGCCGCCGTGGATTTCCACGCCATCGAACCCGGCACGCATCGCATTGGCCGCGCCCCTGCGGAAGTCGCCGATCACGTCCTGGATGTCCTGTGCGCTCAGTGCGCGCGGCACGGGGCAGTCGACCATGCGGCCGACACCGTCGCCGCCGACCACCCAGACCTGCGCTTGGGGCGACAGCGCCGAAGGCGCGACCGGCAGGCCATCGGCGTGAAAGCTGGCATGCGACATGCGGCCAACGTGCCACAGCTGCAGCACCATGCGCCCGCCGGCGGCGTGCACCGCGTCCGTGACGCGGCGCCAACCGTCCACCTGCGCCTCTGAATAGATGCCGGGGGTGAAGCTGTAGCCTTGGCCCTGGCGGGAGATCTGGGTGGCTTCCGAGACGATCAGGCCGGCGCTGGCGCGTTGTGCGTAGTAGGTGGCCATCAATGCATTGGGCACGTCGCCTGGCTGGCTGGTGCGGCTGCGCGTCATGGGGGCCATCACCATGCGGTTGGGCAGGCTGAGCGGGCCGAGCTGCAGGGGACGAAACAGGGGCGTGGAGGCGGTGGTCATGCGGTTTCTTGGCGGAGCTGTAGAGGTGTTGGGGCGGTGGCGGAAATCCGGTTCGCAAGTCGTCTGGGCATGGAGCGATGTTGACCTGGGCGTTTCAATTGAAAAAGACCCGCAGGACTGAAGGCGGTTTCAAAAGAAATTTGACGATGAGGTCAGGGCGCGGCCCGCACAACCCCCGGGCGGATGGCCGTGCCGCGCCTGCCTGGCTACCATCTCCCCCATGAAGACCCAATACTTCGCCGCCACCTCACTCGACGGATTCCTGGCCACCGAGGACGATTCTCTGGACTGGCTGTTCCCGCTGGGCGACATGCAGGCCACGGGCTACCCGGAGTTCATTGCCGGCGTGGGCGCGCTGGCCATGGGGTCGGCCACCTACGAATGGATGCTGCTCCACGCGGACATGGTGGCCAGGGAGACCGGGGCGGCGTGGCCCTATACGCAGCCTGCCTGGGTGTTTTCCAGCCGCACGCTGCCTGGTATCCCGGGTGCCGATATCCGGTTTGTCAGCGGTGATGTGCGTGCCGTGCATGCGCAGATGCAGGCGGCGGCCGGTGGGCGCAACCTCTGGATCATGGGAGGCGGGGACTAAGGGCCTGTTCACACTAATGTGGGGTCGCGAAGCTGCCTGCCAGCCCGCCAATCAAGGCG
>Ga0066479_1000594_pt1 | contig 9662 bp, 9 predicted proteins | sample LakWasM117_HOW13_2_FD_59555 | JGI IMG/M metagenome (GOLD analysis project Ga0066479, IMG submission 59555) | Freshwater sediment methanotrophic microbial communities from Lake Washington under simulated oxygen tension - Sediment Metagenome 117_HOW13 | ecosystem: Environmental > Aquatic >... | reverse complement strand
CAGGTGTCCAAAGGCTCACGGGCGATGAGTGCGGCGGCGTTCCCGCAACTGGGCGGCGAAGTGCCGGCGGAAATGATCCGCGAATTTCTAGACATCTACGAACAAGAACTGGGCAAGCACAGCGTGTTGTTCGACGGCGTGGCAGACCTGCTGGCGGCGATCGACATGGCTGGCAGCCGTTGGGGCATCGTCACCAACAAACCCGAATATCTGGCCAGGCAAATTCTGCCGGCCTTGGGCTGGGAATCGCGCAGTGCGATTCTGATTGGCGGCGATACCCTGGCGCAGCGCAAACCGCACCCGCTGCCGCTGCTGCATGCCGCGCAGGTGTTGGGCGTTGCGATAGACGAGTGCGTCTATGTGGGCGATGACCAGCGCGATATCGATGCCGCGCGCGCCGCCGGTATGCGCAGTGTGGTCGCCCTATGGGGCTACCGGCCCGAGGGCGATGACCCGGCCGCTTGGGGTGGTGATGTGATGGCGGCATCGGCGCGGGACTTGTTGACGCCGGCGTTGTGGGAGGCACTGCGATGACTGACCGCGACGCGCTGCTGGCCTTCCTCGACAAAGCGCAAACGCAGTGGCCGGAATGGGTGCTGGCGGAAGTGTTTGTGCCGGTATCGCAGCGCGAGTTGGCGCGCGCGTGGCTGGCCTTGCGTGGTGAATGGGCCGATGCCGCATGGGCAGGCGTTGATCCTGTCCCCGGCGCGGCCAAATTGGGGTGGTGGCAGGAAGAATTGCAGGGCTGGGCGCGCAATGCCTACCGTCACCCGCTGGGGCAAGTGCTGCAAAAGCAGCCGGCGGACTGGGCTTCGCTATCGCAGGCGCTACCCGCACTGGCCGCCAGTCGTGTGCAACAAGGCGATCGGGGCAACGCAGTGCGCGGGCTGGAGCCGGTGGCGCAGGCCTTGGCGGCCACCGCAGCGGGCCTGTTTGCCGCACCACTGCCAGCCGAAGCACAGGATGTGGCCGCCTCATTACTGGGCGAGCGCGCCCTGCGGATGCCGCCCAGCGGCGTGCAAGGGGCACTGGGTGCTGCCGGGTTGTTGGCTTTGCCACGGTTTACCGGCGGCAGCCGCGTGGAGCGCATCCACGCGGCACTGCTGCGCGGCCGTCTGCAACGGCGCAGCAGCGGGCGCGACGGCGCATCGTCACGGATCGCCGCGCTGCTGGCCGCTTGGCGTGCTGCACGCGGCTAGGCGCACGCGGCGATAAGCACGCGCGCGCATCGCAGCGTTGCACCGGCGCTCACGCAGTAGCCGCTACAATGACGCGATGCACAAGAATACCCAGCCGCAGCCTTTGCCCGATGTCGCCTTCGACGCGGTCGCCTTGGCGCGCCCGTTGGACTGGGTGGGGATGGACGGCATGGCGTTGCCGATCCGCCTGAGCGTGGAGGCCGGCCAGCCCATGCTGGTGCCGGCCACGGTGGATGTGGCGGTGAATCTGCACGATCCCGACGCACGCGGCATCCATATGTCGCGCCTGTATTTGCAGTTGCAGCAAGGCTTGGCCAACGAAAGCCTGGGCGCACCATCGCTGCGGCGTCTGCTGGAAGCCTGCATCGGCAGCCAAAACGGCGTGGCCACCCGCGCACGTTTGCATCTGCGCTTCGATCAGTTGCTGCTGCGCAAGGCGTTATTGAGCGATAACGCGGGCTGGAAGCGTTATCCCGTCGAAGTGGAAGCCGAGTTGGCCGACGGTCATTTGCGCCTGACGCTGGCTTTTTCGATTGAATACTCGAGCACTTGCCCCGCCTCCGCCGCACTGTCGCGGCAGGCCAATGCGCAGCGGTTTGCCGAAGACTTTGCGGATGCGCGCAGCTTGTCGAATGATGCCGTGCGCGACTGGCTGCACAGCGCGCGCGGCATGGCGGCCACCCCGCACGCCCAGCGCAGTCGTGCACAGGTCCGGGTAGAGCTGAGGCCCGCGTTCGATGAACTGCCGCTGGTGGCGTTGGTGGACGCACTGGAAGTCGCGTTGGGCACGCCGGTACAAACCGCAGTCAAGCGCGAAGACGAGCAAGCCTTCGCGCTGGCCAATGCCGCCAATCTGATGTTCTGCGAAGACGCCGCCCGCCGGCTGGCAGCGGTGCTGGCTGCCGATCCCCGCGTGGCCGCATGGAGCGCCCGCGTCGCCCACTTCGAAAGCCTGCACCCGCACGATGCGGTGGCCAGCGTGAGTGGGCGCAACAGCTGACTCAGCCCGGGCTTCTCACTTGTCCGGCAACGTAGAGGCGGCGCAGCACTATTTCCGCTCCAGCACCAGCAGTGGATCGATCCGGACATCGAACCAATTCATGCCCCAGTGCAGGTGCGGGCCGGTGGCACGGCCGGTGGCACCGACCGCCGCGATGCTGTCACCCTGTTTCACCGCATCCCCCACTTTCACGTCGATGCGCGACAGATGCAGGAAATTGCTGCTGATGCCGTGGCCGTGGTCCAGCACCACGGTGCCGCCGGTGAGATAGAGGTCGGGATTGACGAAGGTCACCACCCCATCGGCAGGGGCTTTGACCGGCGTGCCGGTGGCGGCGGCGATGTCCATGCCGGAATGCGGCGCTTTGGGTGTGCCGTCGTACACCCGCTGGTTGCCGAAGCGGCCACTGATGCGGCCTTGTACTGGCCAGATGAAATGTTGGGCGAAGCCGAGTTCATCGCCGTCGCGGGTGCGCACGGCAGTGACCAGGGCCTGTTCTTGCTCGATGCGTGCGGCAATCGCGGGCGGTGGATTGACGGTGGCCGGCGGCGCGCCGTTGACGTGCTCGATCGGCCAGTCACGCGGCGTCACGTTGATGCGGATGTGCTGGGTTGCAGCGTTGGGCGGCTGGACGTCAAGTTGCAGCGGGCCGGCTTCATCACGGCCAATACCGAACACCACGCTGCCGTAGGCGGTGGCCCGCAGTATGCGTCCGGCATAGGTGACGCTGCTGCCGGGCGGCACCTTGCCGATGATCATGGCGCCTTGCGATGCCGAGGGTGGAAAGACGCTGCCCACTTGGCCGGCAGCGCCACTTTGAATCTGAGGCGAAGCGGCACCCGCGCACGGTGTTGCCACGCTGAGGATAGTCAGCAGCAGGCAGGCGAGGCCGATCCACAGGTGCTTGCGCGTGGCATGGATGCGGGCGACGCCCAGGTGGATGGCCAATCTGCTGCTCATGCGGGCGGCACCGGGTCGTGCCCGCCGGGATGAAGCGGGTGGCAGCGGGCGATGCGGCGTGCCGCCAACCAGCTGCCTTTGATGGGGCCAAACCGGCCAATCGCTTCCATCGCATATTCCGAGCACGTGGGCACGAAGCGGCAGCGTGGGCCGAGCAGGGGGCTGATGAAGCGTTTGTAGCCGCGCAGCAGGAAAATGAGGAGTTTTGAGATCACGTTGGCCGGTACGAACGACGGCGATCAGATTGATGCGGTTGCCGCCTTGCGCTGGGCAGGGTATAACAGCGCGCCTTCCCCTCTCAAGGGAAGACTGAGGAAATCCAGGACGTGGCTGCGAAAAAACCCGCAAAACAGGCCGCCAAACCGGCCAAAAAGGTCGCCCCGGCAAAAAAGCCGGCCCCTGCCAAGAAGGCTGCAAGCAAGCCATTGGCCAAGAAAGTGGTGCCAGCAAAGAAGGCTGCTGCTGCGAAGAAGCCGGTGGCGCCAAAGAAGCCGCCTGCCAAACCGGTGGCTAAAAAGCCGGTGGCGCTGAAAAAGCCTGTGCCGGTCAAAAAGGCGGCTGCGCAGAAGGCGGCCCCGGCGAAAAAAACGGCAGTGGCGAAGGCGGCACCCGCGAAAGCATTGGCAAAGAAGCCCGTGCCAGTTGCCAAGGCGCAATCCAAGCCGGTATCGAAGGTGGTTGCCAAGCCGGCCTCCAAGCCTGTTGCCAAGTCCAAACCTGTTGCCAAGCCGGCAGCGAAGCCGGCAAGCAAGCCGGTGGCCAAACCCGCAGCCAAGGTGGCGACCAAGGCAAAAGCAGCGAGCAAGCCGATCTCCGCACCGGCCAGCAAACCGGTTGCACAAGCACCGGTTGCCAAGCCGTCTGCCAAGACTGCCACGGCGAAAGAGACGAAACCTGCCGCACCGGTCAAGCCGGTGTCGCAATCAGCCAGCAAGGCGACGCCTGCTGCACCCAAGCAGGACACCAAAAAAGTTGTGGCGCCGGTCTCGCTGGCGCCCAAAACAGTGAAAACGAAAGGGAAGGTGATGGTGGCGGTGAAAAAGACGTCCGAAGCGCAAGTTGCGCCCAAGGGCACCCAGAAAAAGTCAGTGGCCTACCAGATGGATGAAGTGACTGGGCGACCTCTGCTGCCGGCAGGCTATCGGCCATCGGTAGATGAGGAATACATGAGCCCGCTGCAGCTCGAGTTTTTCCGCCAGATGCTACTGAGCCGGCGCGCCGAATTGGTTGAGGAATCCAAGCAGACGATTGAAAATCTCAAGGATGAAGTGCGCGATGTCGGCGATGAAGCCGAGCGCGCCAGCCGCGAGACCGAAAATGCACTGGAGCTGCGCACTCGTGACCGCTACCGCAAGTTGATCGGCAAGATCGACAGCACGCTCAAGCGTGTGGACAGTGGTGAATACGGCTATTGCGTGGATACCGGTGAAGAAATCGGCCTGGATCGATTGATTGCACGCCCACAGGCCGAGCGCACCATCGACGCCCAGGAGCGCTGGGAGCATTCGCAGAAATTGATGGGTGATTGACCCTTGATTGGATAGCGCTGCATACAAAACCCCGCTTTGGCGGGGTTTTGTTTTAATGGAGTTGGCGAATGTCCAGCTTGCGCAGCCGTGGCGCGCGTTTGGCGGTGATAGCCACCACCCCCAAGGTCACGCAGCCCCCCATAATGATCGCCGGCACCAGTCCCAACAGCCGTGCCATCACGCCATCGTAAAACGCGCCCAGTTCGTTGGAGGAGCTGACGAAGATGCCGTTGATCGAGGACACCCGTCCGCGCATTTCGTCTGGTGTCACCAATTGCATGATGGTGGAACGCAGCACCACCGACACCCCGTCGCAGGCCCCATACAACACCAGAATCACGGCGGATAACCACAGGTTGCGCGAGAGCGCAAAGGCGATCGTGCTGATCCCGAACGCGGCCACCGCCAGCAGCAAAATGCGCCCGGCATGGCGTTGCAGGGGATGCCGGGTCAGCCACAGCGCTACCGCAATCGAGCCAATCGCCGGGGCTGCGCGTAGCAGACCCAGCGCCTCCGGGCCGGCGTGCAGGATGTCCTTGATGAACGCCGGCAGCATGGAGACGGCACCGCCCAGCAAAACCGAAAACATGTCCAGCGCCATCGCGCCCAGCATGATCTGGTTGCCGGCCACAAAGCGTGCGCCCTCGGCAATGCTGGCAAAAATGGGGCCGGGTTGCTGCGGTTTGGCCGGCTCGGTGACCGGCATCGCCAGCAAGGTGGCGGCCGCCAGCAGCGCAAAACCTGTCCCCACTGCATACGACATGGATTTTCCGAACAGGCCCACCAGCACGCCCCCCAAGGCTGGGCCCAATACCAGTCCCGCCTGAAAGACCACGCTGCCCATGCTGGCGCCAGTGGCAAATTGGTCGCGTCGCAGGACGCGCGCGAACAGAGCGTTATAGACAGGCCCCAGCACCGAACGGCCGATGCCGCCCACGGCCACCGCCAGATAGATGGGCCAAGTGCCCTGGGTGTGCAAGGCAATGTTGCCGGCCACCAAGGCCAACACGCCGGCATTGATGGCCAGCAAGGTGCAGGCGGCGGCGCCCATCTTGCGGCGCGGCAAGTGATCCACCAGATGTCCGGCGAACGGTGCCACGCAAAAATACGGAATGACTTCGGCCAAGCCCACCAAGCCCAGCGACAAGGTGTTGTGGGTCACCTCGTAGATATGCCAGCCCACCGTCACTGCCACGATCTGGTACGACAACAGGGTGCACATGCGATACAGCAACAGCCAGCGGAACCCGACGCTGCGCAGCGGCGATGACGGGGACGGTGGCGGACTCATTTGCCCAGAGCGTGCTCTGCGCGATTGCGGATAAAGGCCAGCAGTGCGGCCAGGCCATTGCTGCGGGTGGGGGACAGATGCTTGGCAAGGCCGATGTGTGTGATGTAGTCCGGCGTGGTGGCCAGAATCTCCTGGGCACTGCGGCCGGAATACACGCGCAGTGCCAGATAAATCAGGCCGGAGACGATCACCGAGTCGCTGATCGAATGGAAGGTCAGTTTGTCGGCATCGCCTTCGCCAACGATCCACACCAGCGAGGTGCAGCCGTGCAGACGGTGCGCGTCGGTTTTCCAGGCTGCCGGAAACTCCGGCAGCTTGTGACCCAAGTCGATCAGGTACTGGTAGCGCTCCGACCAATCACCGAAGAAGCCGAATTCATCCGCAATGGCGGCTTGGGCATCGGCGGCGGTGGGTTCGAGAGGGAAGGGGGAAGTGCTCATGCCCGCTTCCACCTGACACCCTGCGGCGTGTCCTCCAGCAGGATGCCCTCGTCGGCCAGCTGCTGGCGGATCGCATCGGCACGGGCGAAGTCGCGGGCTTGCTTGGCGGCGGCGCGTTCGTCCACCAACGCCTGGATACGCGCATCGTCATCACCTGACACGCCGCGTGCGAACCATTCGGCAGGCGCTTGCTGCAACAAGCCCAGCACCTTGCCCGCGCCCAGCAATTGCGCTTTCAGCATGGCCCGATCCTCACGCGAGGTGGCCTTGCGTGCCTCACCGGCAAGCCGCGCGATTTCCGCCAGCGCCGCCGGGGTATTGAGGTCGTCGTCCAGCGCTGCGTCAATGCTGGCGGGGATCACGGCAGTGGCCTGCACATCGGTCAAGTCCCGCAGCGTTCCGTACAGGCGGTCCAGTGTGCGTACGCATTGTTCGATCAACCCATCCGACCACTCCAGCGGTTGCCGGTAGTGCGCCGACAGCAGCGCATAGCGCAGCGCTTCCGGCGGGTGCTGCCGCACCAGATCATGCACGCGCTGGATATTGCCCACCGACTTGGCCATCTTGGCGCCGCCGAAATTGAGCATGCCGTTGTGCAGCCACCAGCGTGCGAACGGTGCGCCGCCGTGTGCGCACTCGCTTTGCGCCACTTCGTTTTCGTGATGCGGGAACTGCAGGTCAATGCCGCCGGCATGGATGTCGATGGTGGGCCCCAGATGCGCCGCCGCCATCGCCGAGCATTCGATATGCCAGCCCGGGCGGCCACGGCCCCACGGCGACTCCCAGCCCGGCAGGTCGTCGCTGGAGGGTTTCCACAGCACGAAATCACCGGGGTCGCGTTTGTAGGGCGCCACGTCGATGCGTGCGCCGGCCAGCATGTCCTCGGTGTCGCGGCGCGAGAGTTTGCCGTAGCCAGCGAAGCTGGCCACTGCAAACAACACATGGTTTTCCGCGGCGTAGGCGTGGCCATCGGCAATCAAGCGTTCGATCATCGCAATGATCTGGCCGATATGCCTTGTGGCTTCCGGCTCGATATCGGGGGCAAATTCGCCGCTCACGCCCAGCGCGGCCATGTCGTCACGATAGGCCGCGCTGTATTTGTCGGTGATCGTGGTGATCGGTGTGCCCAGTGCTTTTGCCGCCGCGTTGATCTTGTCGTCCACGTCGGTGATGTTGCGGGCATAGCGCAGGCCATCGAAGCGCCGCCGCAGCAGCGCAGCCAGCACGCCAAACACCACCGGCCCGCGCGCATTGCCGATATGCACGTAGTTGTAAACAGTGGGGCCGCAGACGTACATCGTGGGGCAGTTGGCGACCAGCGGGACGAAGCGTTCGGGGCGGCGGCTCAGGGTGTTGTAAAGAAAGAGGCTCATGGCAGTATGCGCGTGGGATGCGCCATTGTAACGGTGCCTTGGGCGAACACCGCCGTGCCGATGCGACAGCGGCGATTCATTCGGTTGCCCTGGCAGCCCGATAGACTTGCGTCATGAGCTTGCGTCATGGAATGCCAGCGTTGTGCCTGTCGGCGGGGTTGCTCGCCGGCGGTGCCGCGTGCGCACAAGACGCTCCGCGTGAAGTGACATTGCCGTTTGAAAACGTGCGTTACGACTATGCGCAAGTCTTGTCGGTGCGGCCGGTGTATCAGGTGCTGCGTACCACCAGTGCGGAACGGGTCTGTGATGTGAGGGATGCCGACAAAGGCACCACCTTGGCGCGCATCGTCAATTCGGTCAAAGATCGCCTCTCCAGTGCCGGTGCCAATGCCGAAGAGCGGGCGGCTGGCTTGCAGAATTGCAGAGTCGAGCCCGTGGAAAAGGAATTTCGTCGCACGCTTGCCTATGACGTGGATTACATGTACCGCGGCAGCAAGTTCCGCACCCGCATGGACCGCGACCCCGGTAATCGCTTGCGCATCCGTATTTCGATCACACCACATCCTTTCGATTGATTGCGCTTGCGCTATCAAGTACGGCATGCGACCATTCCGCATCAATGAACGCCCACCTTTCCACGCGCTACGCTGACACCGCCCGGATGGCCTCCGGCATGACCTCGCGTGCGCGCCGACCGGAAACGCCATTTCCAGCTGGGTAATCCGGATCGCGTTCATGCGTCACTTTTCCGAAAACCCAGCCTGACGGCTGGGTTTTTTGCGTTTCAGCCCCCCACTTTCCTTCTGCCCACATCGAAAACCAACCCATGAAGCACTTTCTCAATACCCAGGACTGGAGCCGCGCCGACCTCGACGCGTTGTTGATGCAGGCCGCCGAGTTCAAACGCAGCAAGTTGGGCGATGCGCTGAAGGGCAAGTCCATCGCACTGGTGTTTTTCAATCCGTCAATGCGCACCCGCACCAGTTTCGAGTTGGGCGCATTCCAGCTGGGCGGCCATGCCATCGTGCTGCAGCCGGGCAAGGATGCGTGGCCGATCGAATTCAATTTGGGCACGGTGATGGACGGCGACACCGAGGAACACATCGCCGAAGTGGCGCGGGTATTGGCGCGTTATGTGGATTTGATCGGTGTGCGCGCGTTTCCGAAGTTTGTGGATTGGCAGTACGACCGCCAGGACATCGTGCTCAAGAGTTTCGCCAAATACGCCACGGTGCCGGTGATCAACATGGAAACCATCACCCACCCCTGCCAGGAATTGGCACACGCGCTGGCCCTGCAAGAGCACTTTGGCAGCAGTGATTTGCGCGGCAAGAAATACGTGCTGACCTGGACCTACCACCCCAAGCCGCTGAATACCGCAGTGGCCAATTCGGCGCTGACCATCGCCACGCGCTTAGGGATGGACGTGACGTTGCTATGCCCCACCGAGCAATATGTACTGGATGAGCGCTACATGGGCTGGGCGCGCGACAACGTGGCTGAAAGCGGCGGCTCGCTGACCGTGAGCCACCACATCGCAAGTGCGTATGCCGGCGCGGATGTGGTGTATGCCAAGAGCTGGGGCGCGCTGCCGTACTTCGGCAACTGGGCACCGGAAAAACCGATCCGCGACCAATACCGGCACTTCATCGTGGACGCAGCCAAGATGGCGCTGACCAACGATGCCGTGTTCTCGCACTGCCTGCCGCTGCGCCGCAATGTCAAAGCCACCGATGCGGTGATGGATTCGCCGCGTTGTATCGCCATCAACGAAGCCGAAAATCGCCTGCATGTGCAGAAAGCGATCATGGCGGCGCTGTTGCGCTGAATTTCCCAGGACCAAGCCACCTCCTCCCCAACCCTCTCCTGC
>Ga0066479_1000578_pt1 | contig 9892 bp, 9 predicted proteins | sample LakWasM117_HOW13_2_FD_59555 | JGI IMG/M metagenome (GOLD analysis project Ga0066479, IMG submission 59555) | Freshwater sediment methanotrophic microbial communities from Lake Washington under simulated oxygen tension - Sediment Metagenome 117_HOW13 | ecosystem: Environmental > Aquatic >... | reverse complement strand
CTAGGCGGGAAGCCGCAGACAGTGCTCTGGCACGGCAAGGCGAACCAACGAAGTTATACGCTTGAAGGCACAACCGTATGAGACCCTGATCCACCATGCCGCTGCATCCCTGGGCCCAGGCCCACCTGGCCCAGCCACACATGGCGGCCAGAATTCCGGTCGAGACCCTCTCACCGCACGCTGCCCGCCAGCAGTCCCGGGCGATGTGCCGGCTGGCGCCGCCCGGCGAGGCGGTGGCCCGCACCGCTGATTTCTGCATTCCCGGACCCCACGGGGGCATGATCCCGGTGCGCATGTACACGCCAGCGGGGATGGGGCCGGGGCCGATGCCCGTGTGCCTTTACTTTCACGGGGGTGGCTGGGTGCTGGGCGACCTGGATGCGCAGGATGCGGCCTGCCGCAGCATGGCCAATGGGGCCGCCTGCGTGGTGGTGTCGGTGAATTACCGCCACGCGCCCGAGCACCCGTTTCCTGCCGCCCCCGAGGACTGTTATGCGGCCGCCTGCTGGGTGGCCCGCCAGGGCGCCGAGCTGGGCATGGATACGCAGCGGCTGGCCGTGGCGGGCATGAGCGCCGGCGCCAACCTGGCGATTGCCGTGACCCTGATGGCGAAGGAGCGCGGCGGGCCCTCCATCGCCTGCCAGGCCCTGATGGTGCCGGTCACGGATCACCGCTTCGACACCCGCTCCTACGCCGAATGCGCCGAAGGCTACGACCTGACGCTGCGCGGCATGCAGTGGTACTGGGGCCATTATCTGGCGCACCCGGCCGACGGTGCGCACCCCTGGGCGTCCCCACTGCGGGCGGCCGACCTGTCGGGCCTGCCGGGCGCGTTCGTGATGACGAGCGAATACGACCCGCTGCGCGATGAGGGCGAGGCCTATGCGCAGCGGCTGCGGGACGCCGGTGTCCCGGTGCTGTCCCGCTGCAATGCCGGCATGATGCATGGCTTTCTGGGGCCGCAGGCCGTGCCCGAGGTCGCGGACTTCCTGCGCTCGCGCCTGCATCGCTGAGATCCGCTCCCGGCCCGCGGTCCTGGCCGGGGGCCTGCATCGGCGGCCCCGTCCCGGGGGCGATTCCCTCGGGACGGGGCCTTCGAACCGGTGGACGATCTCAGCGCACCAGGTCCACGGCCTTGCCGTTCCAGCGCAATTCGATCACTTCCTTGGTAGCGGCTCCGCCCTGGAGCTCGCCGCCGATGATGAGCAGGCTGTCGTCCAGCTGCACATAGGCGCTGTAGCCCAGGGGCTGCGGCAGTTTGCCGGCGGTGGTCCATTGGCCGCCCACCTGGGCGTAGATCTGGTCGTGCCAGGTTTTCTTCAGGCCCTTGTGTGCCCAGAGCTGCCCGGCATTGAACTGCGCCCAGGAACCCGGAAAATTGGCGCCACCGGCCACCAGCAGCGCCTGGTTGCTGTAGCCCGCATAGGCCCCGGCGACGCCGTCCTGCACGGCAGCGCCCGCGGGGGGCACCAGCGTCTGTGTGGACCAGTGCAGCGTTTCGCCGTTCACCGAGACGGTCTTGATCCCGGGGGAGCGCAGGCCCGGCTTGATCTCGCCATTGACCAGCGTGACCTGCGAACCCCGGACGGCCACGGCGGTGCCAATCGTCGGCAGGCCAGGGTCCACGCCCAGATTGCGCCACTGGTGGGTGGTGGTGTCATAGCTCAGCACCTGGGCGGTGAACAGGTAGTCTTGCGGCCGCTGGTCAAAGTAGGCGGCGGCCACGGCGTCCTGGCGGGCCTTGTCGTCACCGGCGGCGACGAAGTAGTCCTGGAAGTAGCCCTCGAAGACGGCTTTGTTGACCCCGCCAAAGAACAGGATGCTGCGCTGGTCCAGCGTCACGGCGCCGGTGGCCAGCAGTCCCATGGGCGCGCGCGTGGGCAGGCGGCTCCAGGCGTTTGCGGCGGGATCGTAGCGCCAGGCGGTGTCGAACGTCACCAGCGCCTTGTCAGAAGGGTTCAGCTTGCCCGAGCCCGAGAACACGTAGATCTGGCCGTTCACGGCGACGGCGCGCGCATCGTCGCGCTGCACATCGGGGAACTCGGCCAGCGCCCGCCATGGCGCGCCGGGCCGGCTCACGTCGAGCGCATACCAGCCTTTGCCGGCGGTGCCCAGGCCGGCATAGACGGTGTTGCCGATGCGGGCCGCGGTGGTGGCCTTGGCCGCCACGGGGAAGTCGGCCCAGCGCTCGCCGGCCTGAGCCGCCGAGAACAGCAGCAGCGCAGCCGCCGTGAGTGCCTGGATCAATGTCTTTGCTTGCATGTGAACCTCATAAAAAAACGCCACAAGCCTGGAGAGGGCTTGTGGCTGGAAGACATCAGGGATGTCGGTGCAATGAAAAAGGATCGCCTTGAGCGTTGGGTCGCTCGGTGTCAGAAGTGGTGGGTCAGCCCCATGTCGAAGCCGTTCTTCTCCTTGTAGGCCTTCTGGTCGCGTGCGTAGTTCACGAACACCTCGGTGCGCTTGGACAGGGGGTAAAAATAGCCCAGGCCAAACTTGCGCGAGTTGTTGGGGTAGGCATCCACCATCTGGCCATCGCGGTTGACCTTGAGCACGTCGTACCCGCCCGATGCGTTGCGGGCCTTGGTGCTCAGGACGCTGTACGAGGTGCGCAGCTCGCCGATGCCCACGGGCATCGTGGCGCCGATCAGCATGTTGGTGCCCTTGAGGTCTTTCTCGCCGGAGGCGTTGGTGTGCGAGCCCGAGCCCAACCCCACCAACAGCTTGACGGCGCTGAAATCGTAGGTGCCCGAGAACATCAGCGCCGTGGTGCCGTAGCCGGTGCGCTCATAGCCCAGGCCCACATAGACCGGGCCCTTGTTGTAGCCCGCGCCAATGCTCAGGGGGCGGGTTCCGTCGGCCACGATGTTGGGCATGTTGGGGACCGGGTTCGGGCCGCCGCCGCGTGTGACCACCTTTTTCGGATCGCTTTCGGCCACCTGCAGGCCGGCAAAGAAGCCATCGCTGTTCCAGTTCACGCTGGCCGCGTTCTGGTTGCGGGCCGAGCTGAAGAGACCGGCGCCGAACAGGCCGGTCGTGTTCACCGCCACATAGCTGTAGGTGCCCCAGGGGTCGGCCTGCAGCCCCACCGTCCAGGCGGGCGTCAGCTTGCGGCCGAAGTCAATGAGCAGCTCCTTGTTGCGCCAGCCCACGATGGAGCGGCTGCCCCAGAAGCCGGCCCGGCCGGACTGCCCGTCCCCGTTCAGGGTGGTGCCGTTCTGCAGAAAGATGTCGCTGTAGAGCTGGAAGAAGGCGTAGTTTCCGCCACCTAGGTCTTCCTCGCCCTTCAATCCCAGCAGGCTGCCCTTGCCTTGGTACATGCCGGTCTGGCTGTTGCCGATGAGCTTGCCGACGCTGGCGTCCGCCCGCCCAAACAGCGTGACGTTCGACTGCGCCTGCGCGCTACCGGCAACGGCCAGCAATGCTGCGCCGGCAATGAGGGTCTTATTGATCAGAGTCATCTGCGAGGTTCTCCAGGGTTGGTTGTGAAAAGACGTCAGTGGTCAGAGGACTGACGTCAGTGTGCAAATCAACGGCCTGATGAACAAGCGGGTTTGCCCTGATAGGGTTGCGCCCGATGTCCGGGAGAGAAGGTGCGTTGATGCCTCCCGGGCGGACCCGTGGCGGTGCGGCCGGGTCTGGGGCGGCGCCGGCTGGACTGGAGGTTCGGTGCAGATTTCCCGGCCCCAGCGCGCAGGGGGCCGCGCGCTGTGCACCCGCAGGGAGCACCGCTCGAGATTACTACAATATCAATAGCGTTCCGCGCTTTCTGGGCATGCGCTTGGGCTCTCATCTTCCTGATGATTTACAGGCATCAGAGATGCCTCCCAACCGTTCGGGCTGAGCCTGTCGAAGCCAGGGCGACTCTCGGTGAAACCCCTTCGACAGGCCTGTCCTGAGCTGAGCCGAAGGACTCAGGGCGAACGGGGTTTGACTGAGGTATGTCGCTGATCAGGCCAATCTTTGAACAAACGGCGCACGCTGCCGCCGCTATGCTGCTTCCAGCACCATGACAACCGTGGCCGTGTTCGAGATACGGCAGTTGCCGTGCACCCGCCGCACACCCGCGCTGGCGGTGGACAGCGCTCCGTGCATCGCCAGCCACATCAGCAGCTCCACGCCCTGGGTGCCGGTGTTGTCCACTAACTCGTGCACGCTGAATTTCGTGGCCCATTCAGGGTTGGTGGCCAACCTATGGCATCGATGGTGACGATACAGCCCTTCAGGTGCAGCAAGCTCAGCAGCTCGGGGATGGCGGTGATCTCGTTGCTCTTGCCATCGACCTTGCACTGGCCCAGCAACAATCCCATGTCGGCGGCCCAGGCGCTGACCATGTGCAGCGGCTTGTGGGCATCTCCCTTGCTGCTGCCGCGCACGCTTTTGCCGTCAGTCGCCACCGTGCCATGTACCTGCCCAGCTACCTGCACCAGCCACTGCTGGCAGGCCAGCTCCAGTTGCCTGGCATCGAGCAGGTGAAACACCCGGGCAAAGGTGTCGTGCGAGGCGATACCCGAGGGCAGCGGCACAAAGCGAATGAACCAGTCGTGGTGCAGCTCGCCGAACTCGGCCACTTCCACCCAGTTGTCCGCGCCCGCAATGGTGGCGCATCGGGTGATCGAACGCTGTAGTTTCGCTGTGATTGAGGGCTGAATTGAGATGCGATCGCCCTGAAGTTAATACGCATTCGCTCTCTTATTGATAGCTTATAGCGCTTTACCAACAAGCACTAAAGGTACTTTCTACATCTTTAAAATCAAACGCAATCAAGGGCAGAAGGGCCCTACGCAATGCGGCCCCTTCCCCTGCTGTTCCCAACAGCGGTCAAAACCATGCCAGAAACGAAAACAGTCCTGCTCTTTTTTGTCACCCCCTATTGAGCGAGGCCGTCAGCCAATAGCATCTCCCGCCAAAGCGATACGTTTTTTGACAAAAGTCGCAAAGCCCAGACAATGAAAAAGCCTGACAAGTTGCCCTGTCAGGCTTTTGGGTACGGACGGGGCCTTTCGGCCCCTCCTTATTGCAGCAACGGCTCTCACCCCGGATAACTACAAACGGTGCGAGTGTAGCAGGGAGAACTCATGAATCAAGCAGCAAATGAAACGCTATCCACCCACAGCTTTTTAAGCTTAGGCCTAGACATTGGCATTGCCTCCGTCGGGTGGGCCGTGTTGAACGAGGCGCGCATTGTGGACATTGGCGTGCGCTGCTTTGACAAGGCAGAAACGGCAAAGGAAGGCGAGTCATTGAACCTGGCCCGGCGCCAGGCCCGTCTTTTGCGCAGGCGGCTGTACCGCAGAAGCTGGCGCCTAACCAAGCTGGGGCGGCTGCTCAAACAGCGAGGTTTAATCAACAACGCAGCGTTTTTCAAACAGCAGCCATCGGCTTCGGTATCCACCTGGCAATTGCGCGTTGAGGCATTGGACCGATTGCTCTCTTCCGAAGAGTGGGCCCGCGTGATCTACCACTTGTGCAAACACCGGGGGTTTCACTGGGCCAGCAAGGCCGAAGAGGTGCAGGCCGAGGGGGACGCCAAGGGTGAAGGCGGTCGCGTCAAAAAGGGCCTGGCCGACACCGCAGCCAAGATGGCCTCCAAAGGCTACCGCACCGCAGCAGAAATGGTGCTGGCGGAGTTTCCGCACGCCCAGCGCAACAAGCGCGGCGACTATGACAAAGCGCTGTCTAGGGCGCTGCTAGACCAAGAGTTTGCCCGATTGTTCGAGCACCAGCGCAGACTTGGCAACCCGCACGCCAGTGCTGAGTTTGAAGTGCGCGTGCGCGGTAACAGCGACCGCAAGAGTGGCCTGTTCTGGGAGCAGAAGCCCGCACTGGCGGGCGCAGACCTGCTCAAGATGCTGGGCCACTGCACGTTCGAGAAGGCCGAGTTCCGGGCTCCAAAAACCAGCTTCACAGCAGAGCGCCATGTATGGCTTACCCGGCTGAACAATCTGCGCGTGGTGGTGGAGGGTGCATCGCGCCCACTGACGCAAGACGAACGCACGTTGGCGCTGCGGTTGCCCTACCAAACCGAGCAGTTCAAGTACAAAACGCTCAAGGCTGCGCTGGTGAAGGCGGGACACCTACCCGGTAGCGCCCGCTTTGGCGGGCTGGCTTATCCCAGCGAGGCCCAAAAGGAAGCTGGCAAAGCCAAGGACCCAGAAGACCAATCCCTGGTGAAATTGCAGGCTTGGCACGATCTACGCAAAGCCTTGAGCAAGGCTGGGTTGCAAACAGCATGGCAGCAGATCAGCGTGGCCGCCCTAGATGGGCAACCGCAGTGGCTCGACAGCATCGGCTGGGTACTCAGCGTGTACAAGGACGATGCCGAAGTGGAACGCGAGCTTGCAGCCTTGGAGCTGCCGCAAGCGCAGGCGGTCATACCAGTCTTGCTGGGCTTGCGCTTTGACAAGTTTCACGCACTCTCACTCAAGGCCCTGCGCCAGATCGTTCCGCACATGGAGCGCGGCCTACGCTACGACGAAGCGGTGGCGAAAATCCCAGCCTACGGGCACCACAGCCAACGTGTCGTGCTCGGCACGGGTACAAGGCGCTACCTACCGTCGTTTTACAAAGATGCGCGCGGCAACACCGGTTCCATGGTGTTCCGCGATGACATCGACGTGCCCCGCAACCCGGTGGTGTTGCGCGCACTGAACCAGGCCCGCAAGGTGGTGAATGCCATCATCAAAAAACACGGCAGCCTCTCTGCAGTACACATCGAGATGGCGCGCGATTTGTCACGGCCGTTGGATGAGCGGCGGGAAGTCAAGAAACTGCAGGAAGAGTTCAGAGACCGCAACGACAAAGCCAGAGAGAGCTTTGAAGCCGACCATGGGTATCGCCCCAAAGGCATCGTGTTTGAAAAGTGGATGCTCTACCGCGAGCAGCTTGGCAAATGCGCGTATTCACTGGAGGGGCTGGACATTGACCGCGTGCTCAAGGATGCCAACTACGCCCAGATCGACCACGCCCTACCCTACTCGCGCAGCTATGACGACAGCAAGAACAACAAGGTGCTGGTGCTGACGCGCGAGAATCAGAACAAGGGCAACCGTACTGCCTATGAGTACTTGACCAGCTTTGCTGGGGGCGAAGACGGCGACCGTTGGCGCAACTACGCTGCGTGGGTCAACAGCAATAAGAGCTACCGCATGGCCAAGCGCAATCGTTTGCTGCGCAAGAATTATGGTGCTGATGAAGCCAGCGGCTTCAAAGACCGCAATCTCAACGACACGCGCTATATCTGCAAGTTCTTCAAGAACTATGTGGAGGAACACCTGCAGCTGGCGCCACGCGCGGATGGCAGTGCCAACAAGCGCTGCGTGGTGGTCAATGGGCAACTCACTGCCTTCTTGCGCGCACGCTGGGGCTTGAGCAAAGTGCGCAGCGAGAGCGACCGCCACCACGCGCTGGACGCCGCTGTGGTGGCAGCCTGCAATCACGGCATGGTGAAAGCACTGGCCGACTATGCGCGCAACAAGGAAGTGGCCTACCTGAAAGAGGGTTTCCCCGACCCAGAAACCGGCGAGATCATCAACCCCGAAGCCCATGCGCGCGGAGTACAACACTTTCCAGAACCCTGGGCACACTTCAGGCACGAACTGCAGGCGCGTTTGTATACAGACGACCTGCAGGCATTGCGCGAAGACTTACAAAGGCTGGGTACTTATTCGGAGCAGGACTTGCTTGGCGTGCGCACGCTGTTTGTATCGCGCGCACCCCAGCGACGCAATGATGGCGCGGTGCACAAAGAAACGATTTATGCCCAATCCGAAGCCTTGCGCAAACAAGGTGGGGTGACGCAAAAAGTGCCCCTCACCAGCCTGAACCTCAAAGACCTGGACAACCTGGCGGACCCGCACCGCAACGCCAAGCTATATGCAGCCATTCGGGCACGGTTAGAAGCCAACGGAGGCAAAGCCGACAAAGCATTTGGCCCGGACCAACCGTTTTACAAGCCCGATAAAGACGGCAACCCCACCGGCCCCATCGTACGTACCGTCAAGCTCGTCATCGACAAGCTCAGTGGCATTCCGATTCGCGGTGGTATCGCCAAGAACGACACCATGCTGCGGGTGGACGTGTTCTCCAAGACGGGCAAATTTCACTTGGTGCCGGTGTATGTGCACCACCGGGTGACAGGGCTGCCTGATCGCGCAATTGTTGCGTTCAAGGATGAAGAGGAATGGACGCTGGTGGATGAAAGTTTTGAATTTCTCTTTTCTGCATACAGCAACGACCTGTTGGAGATAAGCCTCAAAAAGGACCGGCATGTTGGCTACTACGCTGGATGTGATCGATCGACTGGCGCACTCAATCTATGGACCCATGATCGAGCGCTTCATGTCGGGAAAGACGGACTTATACGCGGCATCGGTGCGAAAACTGCGCAATCTATAAAAAAGCTAAATGTCGATGTTCTGGGCATCACCCACCCCGCACGTCCTGAACAACGCCATGGTCTGGCGTAGCGTCATCGTCAGCAAGCCCGCCAAACTCAAGCGCGAGCACTTCGCGCTGGTGGTGGAGCAAGAGCAATCGGCCCGCGTGCCGTTTGAAGACATCGCGGTGATCGTGCTCAACCACCGCGAAATCACACTCACGCATCCTGTGCTCTCGGCCTGCGCGGAATATGGCATTGGCATGTACAGCACGGGCGACAATCACCAGCCTAACGGTGTGTTCTTGCCCTTCTTGCCGCACAGCCGCGCCACCCGCATGCAGCGCCTGCAGCTGAGCATTGACAAGCCCACCGCCAAACGCGCCTGGGCCACCATCGTGCAAAGCAAGATCGACAACCAGGCCCGGTGCATGCAACTGCTGGCTATCACCGGAGCAGACCGCTTGGCCTCTTATGCGCGCAGGGTGCGTTCGGGTGATACGGGCAACATGGAGGCACAGGCCAGCGCCTACTACTTTCCACAGCTGTTTGGGCGCAGCTTTCATCGTAATCAGGAAGGCTGGGTCAATGCCGCCTTGGACTATGGCTATGCCATCATGCGTGGTGCCTGCGCCCGTGCGCTGGTGGCGCATGGCTTGCTGCCCAGCGTGGGGCTGTTTCACAGCAGCGAGCAAAACGCCTTCAATCTGGCCGACGACCTGATCGAGCCCTATCGCGCCATCGTCGACCTGCATGTGGCACAAACCTGCCCCGCGGAGACAGACGGCGAATTGCGCCCCACCGACAAAGTGGCCCTGGTGGGCCTGCTGAACGTGGACGTCGTCATGCCGCGCGGCCAGATGAGCGTGCTGTCGTCCATAGAGCAGGCGGCAGAGTCGCTGGCCAGGCTGCTGGACGGCGGTGGCGAACAGGTGCTGGAGCTTCCCAGGTTGATGGGCCTGGACCAGCACCGCTTTGAGATGTAGCTGCAGCAGCACCCCACCCTCACGACCATGGGCCAGGCCACGAGACGATTCATGCGAATGATGGTGTTCTTCGACTTACCGGTAGTCACAAAAGCCGAACGCCGGGCCTACACCGTGTTCCGCCGCTTTTTGCTGAACGACGGCTACGACATGATCCAGTACTCGGTGTACGGCCGCATCCTCAACGGCAGCGACGCCGAAGAAAAGCACATGAAGCGTCTGCTGGCGAACCTTCCCCCCGAAGGCTCTGTGCGGGTCTTGACAGTGACCGAAAAACAGTTTGCAAGCATGAAGATGCTCGTGGGGCTGCCGCTATTTCAGGAAAAAAAGGTCAATGCAGCCCAGATTGCGCTGTTTTGAATGGCAGTTTTCCGAAACGAAAACCCGCTCCAAGCAAAGCTTGGTGCGGGTTTCGAGAGGGTCAGAGTGTAGCTATCCGGGGTGAGAGCGGGAGCTACAACAGCGACTTGGGAAGAGTCGTTGCGCCCACGGAGTGTAGCTATCCGGGGTGAGAGCGGGAGCTACAACG
>Ga0066479_1000575_pt1 | contig 10001 bp, 10 predicted proteins | sample LakWasM117_HOW13_2_FD_59555 | JGI IMG/M metagenome (GOLD analysis project Ga0066479, IMG submission 59555) | Freshwater sediment methanotrophic microbial communities from Lake Washington under simulated oxygen tension - Sediment Metagenome 117_HOW13 | ecosystem: Environmental > Aquatic >... | reverse complement strand
TAGAAATTGGCATTTATCAATGGACTTAAAGCAGGTCTCTATTGAGTATCAATTGATGCCGCCTGGCCACCTAATGATCTATTGATCCCGTCATCAACATACCTAGTGAGATGCTTATAGTCTGGATTGGGTTTACGCAAACTATTGGATGCTTGATTGGCCCGTTGCTCTATTAGTGCAATACGGGAGCGCATTTGCTTTATAGCGTCTTTAGTTTTAGTTTGCAGAGTCATTGCCAGATCATAAGACTCTTTGCCGGAATACCCTTTATAAACTAAATACTCACCATTCACCTGTAAGTTATACACCTCTGCAAGTTTTACGTCGCAAAAAGCCTCAGGCCATTGAGCAGTACTAAATGTCACCACATTCCCTTGATACTTCACGGCAAATGGATCCAGATTAACCCCCGCAAACTCTTTGGCCTTATTAACACAGGCAGTAATGTTTTCAGCCTCACCAGCATCTACATTACTTAAAGAAAACAGCATACATATCAGTAGAAGAAAATACTGCATAACACCTCCTGTTAATATTAGTTTGGCGCATCAAAGACCTGAATCGCGTTAATGATGTATTGCCTGCGGTAAGTATCAACTCGCCCCAAAAACTGCAGGTTGCAGCCTAAAGAACATTCCATTAATTTTCTTTTATCGTTTTCCTTTAAGTTAATTGTATTCACGTAGATTCTATTGATGTTATCTCGGCTATGCAAAAGTAAAGAGGCATCATTGTGTTCATAGAGGAAGAAGCCTGATACGTATATTGCTCTGTCGTATTTACTGCCATTCAATAAGATGTCATTTACGCTTTTCATATTTGCCAGTCGGCGTTTTGCATCATTACGATTAATCCGATCCAAGTGATCCCTAACCGTGACATGCAAACTACAAATCTCTGTTTCAGCCAGAAAATATTTGCTAGTTAGAACATCTCCTGGAAGTAGTGAGCCTGACTTGAAAACTCCAGACTCTTCAAGCTTAGCCATGGCACTTCTGGTTAAACATTCGGAAACATTACCAATCAACTGATTGCTCTTCTCCTCTACTTCTGCTGTTGGCAAACTCGGCTCTTGAGATTTAACATCTTGAACCAATTTGTTTCTAACAGAAACATCAGATTTATTAAGATACTGACTGTGTAAATCATCCAACACCCTAGTGATATCTGATTTAGTTGATGTGTCTACGGGTCTGTTTGAAAACAATCTATCCAGGCTGGGATCAGAATAAATAGTGCCTTGAGGTGTGCTTTGAGCGGCTGTGACATTGCTGCCAGATGCGGCACTACTTATCGCCACCTGCTGAGTTTCTGTTGTTACAAGTGTATTCATTGCCTTGCCAATAGGGGCGTTTGCTTCTGCTGTACGAATTTGGATATCTGACCGCTTCCTGGATTGCTCTTTCATCATTGAATTAAACTCAGTGTTATCCGACTCAATGATCAAACTGAAATTAGCGCCATTCTCCTCATACCGCTGAATATCAAATTTGGAGATGATCATCTGATAATTGGGGTAAGACCAGATGCTGTATTCGTTTTCGATCTTGCTTGAAAAGAATCCTTTGCGCTCCCCTCTTGATTCCATCTGTGGGCTGCCTCCCAAAGCAGATTGAACAGTCTGCGTGACTGCCTGATAGAAATCAGTATTGATGCGAGCAATGAATGCCACCATCTTTCCTGATTTGAACAATCCGATACCTTCACTCATCCCGGAACCTGCAAACCTGAAACTGATTTTGCAGCCACTATCAGCGATCGTTTTATTAGGATTTGGCTTGCACTCAAAGATGCGGGTAGAAAGCTTTTGCTTGAATTCGTCCAGGGACATACCGAAGTAAACCAGTGGATAAATCTCAGCTTCATCCTTCAAAAGTAACGGATTGATTTGAGCCTGGACTGAAGAAACTGACAGTATAAAGAGAGTACAAAACAGATAAAGCCATTTGAAGATATTTTTATTTTTCATGTGTAATCCTTGTTATAGAAGATAGTAGTTACAGAAAACGCCCCTTCAAAAACTACCAAATCGGTAGTATATGAAAAAGCGCAACTTAGGACAATTGAACGCTTCAAAACATAGAAAACTTCAATGTCCACGCTTTCAAAAAGATTGAAGGAAGCTCGCTTGCAAGCAAAACTCTCGCAAGAACAGTTGGGACTAAAAATTGGACTTGAGCCAGAATCGGCTAGTGCTCGGATGAATCGCTATGAACTTGCTAAGCGAGCACCAGCATTCGAATTAATAGAGAGAATTGCAGCCGTGCTTGATTTACCAGTCGCATATTTCTATGCGGTAAATGATGATGAGGCGCAACTATTAGTTAGATTTCATAAACTCAACGCAGTCAAGCGCAAAGAGCTATTGAATTTCATTGATGGAAAGTCTGCATAGAGATAGCAGAAGTTTTAGAAATGAAGTTGAATGAAGCGATGTTTAGTTGCGATCTTTGATTTGATCTCCTTTCTATAGATAATCCAAATTTTCAAGATTTAAGCTTTCATACCTGGATAAATCCCACTTCCCACGCCAAGCCAACATAACGGCCAACGATCTCAGCTCGGATTACCGTCATATCAGCCAGCCCCTGTTTGTTGGGCTATGACTCAAGGCGTGCGACTATGGGCAGGGTTTGGAGCTGCAAGTGGGTGAGTTTTGGAGTGGAAAGTCAAGTCGCGAATCGACGACCTGACTGACCCGACGCCCCCCCACTCAGCGATATAGCACATCGAAAGGCGACGAGTCGTCGGGTGCGTCAGGTAAGTTTACTAATTAGTTAAATTTTAACTCGGCATTACGTTTTGATAGCTGTAAACCAAATTTTAAATTTGCTATTTTCAAACATTATGCTTAGAATTTTGGAAGGGTAAAAGAGAGCCTGCCCCTCCCGCCCCTTATTGGGCATGGTGAATCTCTAAGCAATTGTAAGTTTCTTTCGTCTTTGCTCTTGTCATGAGTACAGAATGGAAATGGGAGGCCTGTTCAAAAGCGTACTCATACGTGGAGAAAGACATGCCTTACATTTCATCTTTTGAAGTCAAATTAATCGCTTCCTACCTGCTGAAATCAATAGATCTTACTACTGATTTTCCAGAAAAACCAAAACTAGGGAAATTGCTCGACACCATCTCTAAGTCACAAGGCTTTCGAGATTGGAATGCGATGAAAGCGATTGTTCCTGATACCCCTGAAACTGAAGGGGGTAATTGGTGTACATCCTTTTTCAGCATTGCATGCGCATTAGATGAAGCTCAAAATCTTACATTTCACTTTGATTGCTTTCGCGATTCAGAAGAAGCCCGTCATGATTCAGCTATTCGTTTAGCACGATTAGTAACGAAAAACAGTGCCATTAAAAGTCAAAACATTGGGTTTACTTACTCGCAACCCGATCACGATGATTGTTATGATGCAGATGAGTGGGGACCAGCGCCGCCTAATGATGAAAACAAACCCTCCTTGTGTTTGAGTGCGCCTGTAATAGCGATATCAGATGATAAAAATACAAAAGTATTTCTTTGGTGGCTCAATCATACCTATACCATGTCTGAAGAATTCTCAAAACGTGTTGGTAAATTTAGTTCACAATCAATCAATTTTGAAGATTATGATCCACTAAGCTTTGAAGCAAGTTCAACCTTCAACCCATTGCCTCTCACAGTTACATTCTTAACTGAAATGACTGGTTTGACGCCAACAACTAGAAAATGCTTTTACATCACTGAACTCCCCAATGGTTCTGATGATTCTTATGTTCCCGTCATTGTTGAAGAGGGGTCTCAGAATGTAGTTTTATTTGACCTAAATCTTGGCACCGATAGGGATACTGCAATTGAGCTAGTTCGAAAACAGAATATGGAAAGGGGAGTGAGTGCAAACGACAGCAGATCTATCTCTCGTAAATTCCGTAGTGTAGAGCCACAAGAAGACATATATGTTGATGATTTTTTCTGAATAGGGCGATTGATTCAAACTAAGTAAAAAATTCACAACAAAAAGGAAAAAATATGCGATTTAGATTTATTGGTGCCTGCGGAGGTACAGTCACAGGCTCATGTACACATTTTGTTTATGAAAGGACTAACACTCAATTTTTAGTTGACTGTGGCCTCACTCAAGGAGAAGGAGATGAAACATTACTAAACTCCAAACCCTTTCCTTTTCGCGCTTCAGATATTAATTTTGTACTTTTGACTCATGCACATTTAGATCACTGTGGATTGATCCCTCGACTATATAAAGAGGGCTTTACTGGGAAGGTCATATGCACTACAGCTACTGCATCAATGGCAAAAGTATCGCTCATGGATTCAGCCAAGCATCTTAGAGAGGTATATTCTGAGAATGATGTTAAAAAAATAAAATTCGACTGCATAGACCAACGTAAAGATTTTGGACTGTCGAGACTGTTGCCGATCCAAAAAGACTTATTAGTGTCTTTTTCAAGGACTGCCCATATTCTGGGATCAGCTTCAATCACCATAAGTTGGGTAAATGATCACGGGGGGAAAGCCAGTATCGTGATGAGTGGTGATCTTGGCAACAATACCAAAGACAACCCATATCAGCCGCTATTGGCTTCGCGTCAAGGTATATTTGGGTACCCTGACGCAATTGTAGTTGAGTCTACCTATGGTAGTGGAGAGCGTGATACCGAATGTTCAGATTATGAAGCTAGAATTTCTGCATTACGCAAAATCGTACAAGAAGAAGTCTTCGATAAAAAAGCTTTGCTCATCATCCCTGCCTTTTCAATTCATAGAACCCAAGAGTTGTTGCTGGATCTTTATTGTGTATTAAGGCAGCACTATGCAACAGATGCATCAATACAGTCACCAATCCACATTACCAGCCCATTCTATGATGATTTCGAGGGCGAAAGCTGGAATTACATCGTTCAGGACGCTATAAAAAATGCGATTGATAAACTGTCGGCCAAAGATCAAAGTAAGTGGTTAAACTCAATCACTGCACTTGATCCGGATAAAGATGAAGGTAAATCAGGTTTCCTTTTGAGTCAGAATGCAGAAATTTCTATAGCTGACATTAAAGACTTAATTACTGGTACAACAAACTCTTACCCAATTGATATCAAGCTTGACTCCAGCCTGGCAAGAGAAATTTCCAGTATTTATCACGAGGAACTATGTAGACCTCAAATAATAAAACCAGATGAAAGTCTGTATAGAAATCGGAGAATGGCAGAACGGCTGGGAATAGAAGATGGTGAACCAGTTAATGAATTCATTAAATCAATCTTTCCAAAAATATCATCTGAAGATATAGGGATACCATTTGGAGAACACACAATTCAGTATGTTAGAAAATTAAAAACGCCTAAAGTTGATGAGCTCCAAGAGCGCGGTTGTATTTTAATTACTGGTGGTGGGATGTGTAATGGTGGTCCAGTTGTATCTCATCTTGAGAAAGTGATTGACTCTAAAAGAGCCTCAACAGTTTTATTGAGTGGTTACATGGCCCAGAACTCTTTGGGTCAAAAACTGCTTAGCCACAGTCAAGCAACTTCCGAGCAAATTACAACGTCAACTCAAGCCTTAACTATAGGCAACAAAGAAGTATTGCCGAAACATATCACAACTAAAGTAATTCAATTACAGGGATTTTATTCAGGCCATGCCGACCAAAAAGGTCTTTTAGATTTTATTTTTGAAGTGGTTGGCGGAAATAAATCTGGAATAAATGGAAATCCATCAACCGTTTTTATAAATCATGGTCATCCAAAAGCACGAGCCGATCTAAAAGATGCTATTGAAAGACGAACAAATCTTCAGAACGAACTGGACAGAAATGTTGAGGCAGTTCATCTGCCAGATAACAAACAACAGTGGTATGACCTGAATGCTAAAGAATGGGTGGAACTTGTTCCAGAGACTAGTACAGAGAACCTTCTAAAAGCAATACTACATGAACAAATTAAAACAAATTCTTTGTTAGTACAACTTGTCGAGCGGTTAAATAATAATTATGCCCAAAGTAATAAAAACGCTAAGAATAAGCAAATAAGCCGCAAGTAAGCTTGCAGTTATCAACAAAAAGGGCTGCGAGAAATCGCAACCCTTTGATTTTATTGCCCTCTGTGAGTCGAACACAGCACCAACAGAAAGGTTATTTAGCACCTTTCTATTTATTACCGCCAAGCTTTGGCTGGCATTCATTAGGTGTGTCAGTTAACTGACATAAACCAATCGGAGAAAGAGACTTAAGTAACTCATCAAGTACCTGTGGTGTTATAGGCTGCGACTCAGGCTCAAATGACGGAACACGTTGCATGCGTTGAATCACATACATGTCATTAGCTCCCTTAAGCACAATATACACACCGATTTCACCTTCTCCCGCTTTCATTCCCCCTAGGTCGTTTGGCAATTTACCGCAACCGAGTACTGCCACATGACCGCGAACCTCACCGAATGCAACATCCCCTCCAGAAACGGCTACTGAATTGCCAGGGCAAACTGACTCTTTTTGTCCAGCCATTTTGCCAATGAGAGCTTTAGGTGTTGCATTTGCATTTTGTGCCAAATTTTTGAAACCAGTAACCGTAATAAGCTCTGTCCAATTGGCGGGGGTTTGACCATCTAAAGCATAATTTTGACTAAAAAGCATTCCTTCAAGACGATTTGCTTTTCCAGAATTAACCAGCTTCCATCCATTAGGCAAGCCATGCACTAAATTCTGGCTGAATATCGGAGTAGAGACGATTTTGCTATATGCAGACACGCTCGGCCTCTCCTCTGAGAGCGCTGGAGAAATCGTAAGTGCATATACGACACTAAATAGATAAGCTTTTATTCGGAACATGATCTTTTTATTAACTTCCACCCTTTGAATTGGAGTGAGTAAACTGTGCTGTTATGGTGACTATACATCAAAACAAAAAAGACCCAAGGCGTTAACCTGAGTCTTTCACGATGTAATGCCCACCTAACATTCGAGCCTGATCTCAACACTAGTTGCTCCCGCTTGGGCAAATCCCAGCTCCCACGCCAAGCAAGCATAATGGCCAACGATCTCGCATTCGATAAGTAAACGATTAATTGGCGGTAATAAAAGAGCCTAAAAAAACGAATTAAACATGCTTAAGAAATAAGATTCGAAAAGCATATTGCCAACTGCATAGCTATTACCCTCCAGCATAAATATGCAATTCAAATATGTGAGTTATCATAAGCAGCCCAAGTTGAATGCAGACAAAAACTTGGATTAAAAGATAAAACTTACTTTACGAGGGTACTTATGAAGAATGTTATAAAGAAACTATCATTCGTTTTTGCATTATCAATATGCTCTAAATTGTCTTATGCAACCACAATATCTGGCTCAATTCTTTCAGACCTAACCCTAACCAAAGGTACATACTATTTAACCGGTACAGCTTCACTTGCGCCTAATGCTAAGTTAACAATTGAATCAGGGGTCAAAATTATTGCCTCACCTGGATCACAACTTGTTATTGGAGGGAGCTTGACAACTGCTGCATCATCAAACGATCCGATTCACTTTTTAAGTAGTAATGGGAGCCTCTGGGGAGGAATCCAATTTGTAAATTCAAACAATTCAACCTTTAGTAATGTGATTATTGAAGACGCGTACATGGCTGTTAATTTGAATGGAATATCAAAAATATCGATTTCCAATAATATATTCAGAAATAATTTTTATGGCATTAGCGATTACGGCGGATACCAACAAATGAATGTAAGTAATAACACATTCGAAAATAATGATAGTGCGCTTTTTGGTATTCGGACTTCTGGAACATCTCAAATAAGTTACAACAATTTCTTGAACAACCAATATGTATTAAAAGGTGGCTACTATTTTGGAACCACGCTTGTTCAAAACAATAATTTCCTGAACAACACTATGGTTGTAGATGCTCCAGCCTATGGATTCGGCTATGGGACTTTGAATTTAGAATCTAATTATTGGGGAGGTCTAACTCAAAATGAAATTCCGAGTTATATCGTTGATATTTATGACAATGCCTTACTTCAAGAAGTAAAATTCAAGCCAGTACTAACAAACTTTATAACTAACGCTGGTGCCTCAATCACACCCGTACCTGAACCAAAAAACACTCCAATGCTGCTATTAGGCATATGTTTAATGGCTGGAATCTTACGCCGCAATAAGCAAGCCTAATAATTATTTTTATAAATCAAAGGCTGGAAAACTGGCCTTTTGTTATTTGTAACGAGCTCCAGTAAACAAGCCCAGACTCCCACACCAAGCCAACATAACGGCCAATGATCTCAGTCGGGATTACCTATTGACATATGTTTCCATAGAAACTATATTGCACTTGTTTCCAAAGAAACCTATTCTCATGCACAACTCTATCAAGCCCAGCAATCTAGAATCGCATATCGGATTCTGGTTACGTTTTGTTTCTAATCAGGTATCCAGTCGCTTTGATCAACACTTGTCAGCACATGACATATCGATGACGGAATGGGTGGCATTGAGAACATTGTATGGTGCAACCAACGAAACTCACTCATCGTTAATCAATGCACTAGGTATGACCAAAGGTGCTGCGTCCAAAATTATTTCCAGACTTGAAACTAAAGGTCTTGCAAGAAGGAGTCTTAGCGCCAATAGCTTGCGCGAACAAGTACTCAGCCTCACAGATGAGGGCAATAAACTTGTACCGCAATTAGCTTTGATTGCTGATGAAAATGATGCGTTCTTTTTTGGACATCTCTCCGCTCTTGAGCAAGACGGCCTCAGAGCGCTGATGCAAAAATTAGTCGCACATCATCAACTAACCCAAGTCCCAACCACATAAATATTGATATAGGAGTATCCATGAAGCCATCCACAGAATCCATGATCCGTGAAACCGTAAATGCTTCAAATCAAAGACGTATTCATTTCGGAGAGGTTGTTGGCAATCTTCTTCAGGCAGGCGTTGAGTCCTATACCGTGGATTACCGAAGTGGTCGCTCAACCTACTTTATGCCTTGTGGTGAAACACTCACCATAAATTCAGATGAGGCTGACATTCAAATAGCGCAAGAGTTTAGCGAGATAAGTATTAAGCAAGCCATTCTTGGTGCCCAAAGGGGCGAAGTCAAATATCCTGAGTTTAAGAAACTATCTCAGGATGCAGGCTGCATAGGTTATACGGTCTGGATCAGTGGTAAACACGTCACTTATTTTGGAAGAAACGGTGATATGCATGTTGAGCCTTTCCCAAATTCCTAAAGTGATCTAAGCGAGAAAACTCCAGCCAAGATAAATCCACACTCTCACACCAAGCCAATATAACGGCCAACGATCTCAGTTAGGATTACCGTCGTATCAGCCAGCCTCTGGTTGCTGGTCTATGGCTCAAGACGTGCGCCTATGGTTAGGCTTTTAGGCTGCGAGCGGGTGAATTTCGGAGAAAGTTGAGTAGTTGCGACTTGACGACCTGACTAACCCGATGTTGCCCATCCGCGATATAGCTCATCGAAAGGCGAGTCGTCAGGTGCGTCAAGTTTAATTCTAGCGATAACTCCATACTATCTAAATGAACGGCTAGAAATACTTATTGAGTTATTATCGGGGTCCTTCGTGTTTGTGAACTTATAACCATTGGCTTGATGAATCGGACCAAACTCCAAGCCCAACTCCTTGGCGGTTTGCACAAACTGCTCAACATCTTCAACATGAAATGAAAGCTTTACCCCAACCTGTCCAAGTTTCACAGATTTGGCAGCTTGATGTATTAAAATTTGTGCTCCAACACCCGAAGACTTAAGTTCTATCAAGCCCTCAACAACTCCACCTGATGTTTGAAAACCAAAGTATTTACTATAGAAAATTGCAGACTTCTGCATATCTCTCGCATAAATAATGATCGAGCCAAGTACTGCTTGCATAATAACCTTCTGATTAATTGCTAATTTAATGGGTTGAAGTTTAACTCACCCCAAACAAAAAAGACCCAAGGCGTTAACCTTGAGTCTCTCTATAAATGGTGGCCCCTCTG
>Ga0066479_1000572_pt1 | contig 10032 bp, 8 predicted proteins | sample LakWasM117_HOW13_2_FD_59555 | JGI IMG/M metagenome (GOLD analysis project Ga0066479, IMG submission 59555) | Freshwater sediment methanotrophic microbial communities from Lake Washington under simulated oxygen tension - Sediment Metagenome 117_HOW13 | ecosystem: Environmental > Aquatic >... | reverse complement strand
CTCCACGGGGCGCTTGAAGCGCGCACCGTCGATGCCCACGAAGTAGTAGATGTTGTTTTCGTCGGGAACCTGGCCCATGGCATCGAAGGCCAGCAGGCCGGCAGCCTGCGCCAGCGCCTCCAGGATGAGCACGCCCGGCATGACGGGACGGCCTGGGAAATGGCCCATGAAATAGGGCTCGTTGAACGTGACGTTCTTGATCGCCTTGATGCGTGTATTGCGCTCAAGCTCCGTGACCTTGTCCACCAGCAGGAAGGGGTAGCGGTGGGGCAGTTGCTTGAGAATTGCGTGAATATCCATCATTGCGTTCCGTTATGGCCTTGATCCGCCGATTGCTGCAGTTGCCGCTCCAGGGCCTTGATGCGATCGCGCATGGAGTGCAGCTGCTTCAGCGTCGCAGCATTTTTTTCCCATTTGGCGTTTTCATCCACGGGAAACATGCCCGTGTAAACACCTGATTGTGTCAGCGAACGGGTCACTACCGTCGCTGCCGAAATATGCACCCTGTCGGCCAGCTGCAGATGGCCCAGCACGATGGCGCCGCCTCCCACGGTGCAATGCGCGCCAATGCGCGCGCTGCCGGCCACCCCCACGCAACCGGCCATGGCCGTATGCTTGCCGACGTGCACGTTGTGCCCGATCTGGATCAGGTTGTCGAGCTTGACCCCGTCCTCGATCACCGTGTCGTCCAGCGCTCCGCGGTCTATGCAGGTATTGGCGCCGATTTCCACATCGTCACCGATCCGCACGCCACCGAGCTGCTCGATCTTCACCCATGCTCCGTTCTCGGGCGCAAACCCGAAGCCGTCTGCTCCCAGCACCACGCCGGAATGCAGCAGACAGCGCGCCCCCACATGGCAGTTCTCGCCAATGGTGACGCGCGACTTGAGCACAGTGTGGGCACCGATGGTGGCACCCTCTTCAACCACGCAGAGCGGGCCGATCGTGGCAGAGGCATCAACGATGGCACTCTCGTGCACCACCGCGCTTGGATGGATACCGGCCGGCGCCACAGACCTGCAGTTCCGCTTCCACCACTGAGTGGCCCTGGCGAAGTAGGCATACGGGTCAGGGACCACGATGCAGGCACCCCGCTGCTGCGCCAGCTCACGCATGGCGGGCGCCACAATAACGCAGGCCGCCTCGGAGGCGGCCAGTTGCTGGCGGTAGCGGGGGTTGCTCAGAAAACTGAGATCCCCGGCCCCGGCGGAATCCAGCGGCGCGATGCGGGAGATGGGCATCTCCCTGTCGCCACCGACCAGTTCGCCACCGAGTGCATCGAGGATCTGACCCAACAATACGCTCACGGCATGCAGCCCTGGACGCTGGCTTACTTGCCGCCGCCGTTCAGCGCCTTGATCACTTTGTCAGTGATGTCGTACTTGGGGTTGATGTAGACGGCTTCCTGGAGGATGACGTCGTACTTCTCGGCTTCCGCCACTTGCTTGACCACCTTGTTGGCGCGCTCCAGCACTTGGGCCAGTTCCTCGTTCTTGCGGGAGTTCAGGTCTTCCTGGAACTCACGGCGCTTGCGCTGGAACTCGCGGTCCTGGTCCACCAGCTGACGCTGACGGGAGACGCGCTGGCTTTCGGCCATGGTGGGCGCTTCACGCTCGAACTTCTCCGAAGCGCTCTTGAGCGTATTGCCCTGGTCGACCAGTTCCTTCTCACGCTTGGAGAATTCCTGCTCCAGCTTGGACTGCGCAGCCTTGGCCGTCGACGCTTCACGGAAGATGCGGTCCGTGTTCACAAAGCCGGCCTTGAACTCTTGAGCGTGCGCAGAAACAGCCATGGCGCCAAGCAGCACAGCCAGGGAAAATTGGCTAGATAGAGATTTCATTAGAAAGAGGTTCCGATTTGGAATTGCAGTCGCTGGATTTTATCCCCGGTCTGCTTGCGGATGGGTTGAGCAAAGGCGAGACGCAGGGGGCCCAGCGGGGAAATCCAGCTGATGCCAAGGCCCGTGGAAGCACGCAGCTCCCCGAGATCGAAGTTCTGGTTGGCGCCGTAGACATTACCCACATCGAGGAATGTAAAAAGACGCAAAGTCCTGTCATTGCCGGCTCCGGGGAACGGAACCATGAACTCGGCGTTCAAAGTCACCTTCTTGGAGCCGCCCAGGGCAATGTTCTCTGCGGAGTCGCGCGGACCCAGCGAGCCCTGCTCGAAGCCACGCACCGAGCCCAGACCACCCGAGAAGAAGTTCTTGAACAGCGGGAACGGACGGCCATTGAGGCCCTTGCCATAACCGAGTTCACCGTTCAAGGCCAGCGTGTACTTCTTGCTCAGCGGGATGTACTGCTGGATCTGGTAGTTGGCTCGCACATAGCGGGCCTCGCCACCCACCGACCACTCGGTGTTCAGGCGCTGGTAGAGACCCGAGTTGGGCGCCAGCGCGCTGTCACGGCTGTCACGCGACCAGCCCAGAGTCAGCGGAATGCCGGTGTTGGCATAGCCGTACTTGTCGGCATAGTCCTTGTACGCCTGGGGCAGGTAGGTACCGGGCTTGATTTCCGAGCGCTCCACGCCACCGCCGAAATACACGGTGTCAATCTCGCTGAAGGGCACGCCAAAGCGAACGCTGCCGCCCGAGGTCACGATCTTGTAGGCCGCATCGTCGTAGTAGGGACGGTCGGTGCGGTAGTACAGGTCATAGGTGCGCGAGATGCCGGTGTCCGTGAAATACGGGTCCGTGGTGGACAGCACCATGGTGCGACGGTACTTGCTGGTATTCACGTCCACGCCCAGGTAGTTGCCCGAGCCGAACACGTTTTCCTGCTTGATGCCGAACGACAGCGAAACCTTTTCGGCACTGGAGAAGCCCGCACCCAGTTGCAGCGAACCCGTGGGCTTTTCAGCCACCGAGATGACCAGATCCACCTGGTCGGGCGAGCCCGCCACTTCCTGGGTCTCGACATTGACTTCGGTGAAGAAGCCCAGGCGGTCCACGCGGTCGCGCGACAGGCGGATCTTGTCGCCGTCATACCAGGAAGCTTCGTACTGGCGGAATTCGCGGCGGATCACTTCGTCACGCGTGCGATTGTTGCCGCTGACGTTGATACGGCGCACATAGGCGCGGCGCGACGGCTCGGCATGCAGCACCAGGGCCACGCGGTTGGTCGCACGGTCGATGTCCGGCACGGCCTCGACGCGTGCAAAGGCAAAGCCGAAGTTGCCGAAGTACTCGGTGAAGGCCTTGGTCGTCGCCGTGACCTGGTCGGCGTTGTAGGGCTCGCCCGGCTTGATCTTGACCAGGGACTTGAACTCGTCGTCGCGGTCGAGGTAGTTGCCCTCCAGCTTGACGCCGGAGACGACGAAACGCTCACCTTCATGGATGTTCAGGGTCAGCGAGATGGTCTGCTTGTCGGGCGAGATGGCCACCTGGGTGGAGTCCACGCGGAACTCCAGGTAGCCACGCTGCAGGTAGTACGAGCGCAGCGTTTCCAGGTCGGCGTTGAGCTTGTTGCGCGCATAGCGGTCCGACTTGGTGTACCAGCTCATCCAGTTGCCGGTGTCCTGATCGAACAGGTCCTTGAGCGTGGATTCGCTGAAGGCCTTGTTGCCGACGATGTGGATCTCGTTGATGCGGGCCGGGTCGCCCTCGGTCACCGTGAAGGTCAGGTTGACGCGGTTGCGCTCGATGGGCGTGACCGTGGTGACGACCTCCGCGCCATAAAGGCTGCGGTTGATGTACTGGCGCTTGAGTTCCTGCTCGGCACGGTCGGCCAGGGCCTTGTCGAAGGGACGACCTTCTGCCAGACCCACATCGCGCATGGCCTTTTGCAGGGTTTCCTTGTCGAACTCCTTGGTGCCGGCGAAGTTCACCTCGGCGATGGTCGGGCGTTCTTCGACGACGACAACGAGCACGTTGCCATTGGCTTCGAGGCGGATGTCCTTGAACAATCCCAGCGCGAACAGCGAGCGGATCGCAGCTGCGCCCTTGTCATCGTCATACTGGTCGCCCACGCGCAGCGGGATGGATGCGAAGACCGTGCCCGGCTCCACGCGCTGCAGGCCTTCGATGCGGATGTCCTGTACCCGGAAGGGCTCCAGCGCCCAGGCTGCATTGGCAGCCAAAACCATGGCAGCCAGGGTCGACGCAGCGCGCACGCCCAGGCGATTGATACGTTTAGTCATGAATGGATTTGCCGCCGCTGCGGCTTGCCGAAAACGGCTGAAAAGTTAGCCCCAAAGCCGGTTGATATCGTTGAAAAAGGCGACGGACATCATCATCATCAAAACCGCCACGCCTGCACGCTGCAAGCGCCCGGCCCAGACTTCCGACACGCTTCGGCCAGTCACGCCCTCCCAAAGATAATACATCAGGTGCCCGCCATCGAGCACCGGCAGGGGGAGCAAGTTGAGAACCCCCAGGCTGATGCTTATCAGCGCCAGGAACGACAGGTATTGAACCAGGCCCATGCTGGCCGAACGCCCCGCATAGTCGGCAATGGTCAAGGGGCCGCTGATGTTCTTGAGCGATGCCTCGCCTATCACCATGCGGCCCATCATGCGCAGCGTCAGCGACGACAGCTCCCAGGTGCGCTGCACGCCAGCCCACAGGCCTTCCAGCGGACCGCGCTGCACCAGAGCCATCTCGGGAGCGCTGCCGATGTAGGCACTGATGCGGGCGATGCTCTCCTTGCCATCTTCCGAGCGGCCCAGATCGGGCAGCACGGGGATCTGCAGTTGCCTGCCATCGCGCTCCACCAGCCAGACCTGCTGCTGGACCTGGCCCGATGCACCCATCTTGCGGATGAGATTGCGCAGCTGGGTGCCATCATCCACCGGGGTGCTGCCCACGCGCAGCACCAGGTCGCCCTGGCGCAAGCCGGCCTTTTCGGCGGCACCACCGGCGATCACCTTGTCCAGCACGGGCTGTGTCCAGGGCCCCAGCAGGCCCAGGCGCTCGAAGAAGGCGGCATCGGGCTCGCCCTGCACCTGCCCGGCCAGCGCCAGCCGCAGTTCGGACGGAGCGGTGCGCCGGCCCTGGAGCACCTCCATGCGCACCGACTCGTCATCGAGCGCGGCGCGCGTCAGTGTCCAGCGCAGATCATTGATGGAGCGAACCTCTTCCCATTCCTGGTCGCCCAAGGCGATGCGCAGCACGCGATCGCCGCCCTGCACGCCCGCCATCTGCAGCACCGTGCCCGCAGGCGGCGTGGCCAATCGCGCCACGGGCTCCTGCATGCCCATCCAATTGACGATGGCCAGCAGCGCAATGGCCAGCACGAGATTGGCCACCGGGCCTGCCGCCACGATGGCCGCACGTGCACGCAGCGGCTGGGTGTTGAATGCCAGATGGCGCTGGTCGGCAGGGACTTCGCCCTCACGCTCGTCGAGCATGCGCACATAGCCGCCAAGCGGCAGTGCACCGATGACGAATTCCGTGTCCGAACCTTTGCGCTTCCAGCGCAGGATGGGGCGACCGAAGCCGACGGAAAACCGAAGCACCTTCACGCCGCAGGCCACAGCGACGCGGTAGTGGCCCCACTCGTGGACGGCAATCAGCACGCCCAGCGCGACCACGAATGCAACTACGGTCAGCAACAATTGATACTCCTTTGAATCCAATGCGCACCTGGATACCGCCGCAGGCCCACCGAGAAACCCGGTCTGGCCCGCGAAGCCGGCACTACAGCTGCCACTGCCGAGCCACGGTGTGCGCGATTTCGCGGGCCTGGGCGTCCAGGGCCAGCAGGTCGTCCAGGCTGCCCAGTGTAGGCGGCAGCAAGGTTTCGAGAGTGCGCAAATTCACAGCGTGGATACGGTCAAATGCCAGGCGTCGCTCCAGGAAGGCGGCAACGGCGACTTCATTGGAAGCATTGAGAACCGCCGTAGTTCCCTCGCTGGCGAGCAGCGCCTGCCAGGAAAGATGCAGGCCCGGAAAGCGCACGGCATCCGCCTCTTCAAAGGTCAGGGCCGACAGCTTGGCGAAATCCAGGGGCGCCGCGCCGCTGGCGATGCGCCGTGGCCAAGCCAGGCCGCAGGCGATGGGCACGCGCATGTCGGGCGTGCCCAGTTGTGCCAGCACCGAGGCATCCTTGAACTGCACCATGGAGTGCACGATCTGCTGCGGGTGGATGACGACCTTGATCTTGTCGGGAGCCATGTCGAACAGCCAGCGTGCCTCGATGACCTCCAGCGCCTTGTTCATCATGGTCGCCGAGTCCACGGATATCTTGCGCCCCATGGAGAAGTTCGGGTGCGCGCAGGCCTGCTCCGGCGTGATCTCGGACAAGGTGGCCGGATCGCGCAGGCGAAAGGGTCCGCCCGACGCCGTGAGCAGCAGACTGTCCACGCGATCGGACCAGCTGGCTCGGTCTTCCGGCAGGCACTGGAAAATGGCCGAATGCTCGCTGTCTATGGGCAGCAGGGTCGCGCCGTGGCGCTTGACCGTGTCCATGAACAGTGCGCCGCCAACAACCAGAGCCTCCTTGTTGGCCAGCAGCAGGCGCTTGCCCGCGCGCGCGGCCGCCAGACAAGGCGCAAGGCCCGCCGCACCGACGATGGCAGCCATGACGGCATCGACCTCGGGATGCGAGGCGATCTGCTCCAGCGCGTCTGGCGACTGCAGCACTTCGGTCGCCAGCCCATTGCTGCGCAGCTGTTCAGCCAGCAGCTTCGCGTGTGGCGCGCTGGCCATGACGGCGTAGCGGGGCTTGAATTCGGCGCACTGGCGCAGCATCAGGTCCACTTGCGTGGCCGCGCTGAGTGCAAAGACCTCGTAGTGCTCGCGGTGGCGCGCCACCACGTCCAGCGTATTGGTACCGATGGAGCCTGTGGAGCCCAGGACGGTGATTTTCTGCTTCATGAATGCGCGAAAGAGGAAAGCATCATGGCCAGCGGCAGGGTCGGCAACAGGGCATCGACGCGATCAAGCACGCCGCCATGGCCGGGCAGCAGACCACTGCTGTCCTTGACGCCCACGCTGCGCTTGACCAGGGATTCGACCAAGTCGCCGACCACGCTCATCCCGGCCATGAACACAACCGCCAGCGGCAGGAACCAGGCCCCGCGCGCCAACAGCAACGAATAGAAACTGGGCACGGCCACCGCGTAGTGGCGGTCCGCCCAGACCCAGGCCAAGGCCAGCACCAGCACGCCGGCCATGCCGCCCCACACGCCTTCCCAGCTCTTGCCGGGACTGATGGACGGCGCGAGCTTGGACTTGGTGAATTTCAGGCCCAGGGTCCGGCCTGCGAAATATGCAAAGACGTCGGCCACCCAGACCAGCACCAGCACCGACAGCAGGAAGTTGATGCCCGTCATGCGCGCCTGCACCACGGCCACCCAGGCCAGCCACAGGGCCAGCACTCCGCCGACCAGACGCACAGGCCCCGCAATGCGCGGCCAGCCGGCCACGCCTGCGCGCAGCAGTGCCGCGCCGCCCAGCACCCAGGCGGAGCCAGCGACCACCCAGACCGCGGTCAGGGGACGCTCCAGCCAGCCCGCGGCCCAGGTTCCCACGCACATCGCCGTGCAGATGGCACCTATGCCGATGGCACCAGCGGAGCCAAAGCCGTTGAGACGGCCCCATTCCCAGGCACCCGCTGCCATGAGCACGAGCACCACCACGGCGAACGGAACGCCCGTCGGATAGAACAGCGCAGGCAGCAAGATGGCCAGCAGGATCAGGGCGGTGATGACTCGCTGCTTGAGCATGGCTCCCCCTTATTCAGGTCGTCTGTTGATGGGACGACTTCGATTGTGATTGGTGTACTTGCGCGGAGGTCTGGCCGAAGCGCCGCTCGCGCGAAGTGAAGGCGGCAATGGCCTCGTCCAGGCAGGCCTCGTCGAAATCAGGCCACAGGCTGGCACTGAAGAAGAGCTCTGAATACGCGGCCTGCCACAACAGGAAGTTGCTGATGCGCATCTCCCCGCCAGTGCGGATCAGCAGGTCCGGGTCGGGCACATGGGCCAGCGCGAGTGCTCGGTCCAGGCTCTGCGGGGTGATGGGCTCGCCCTGCTCTGCCAGCCGGGCTGCGGCCTGGGCAATGTCCCAGCGCCCGCCGTAGTTGAAGCAGACATTGAGCACCAGGCGGTTGTTGTGTGCCGTGACCTGCTCGGCCTGGGCCAGGCCTGCGCACACTTTCTCGCTCAGGCCACTGCGGTCGCCGATGAAGTGCAGGCGCACGCCATCGCGGCTCAGCTGCTGCACTTCCTTGGCAAGGGCATTGGCCAGCAGGCCCATGAGACCGGAAACCTCCTCTTCGGGGCGGTTCCAGTTCTCGGAAGAAAAGGCGAAGACGGTCAGGACCTGCACGCCGCGCTGGACGCAGGCGCGGGCACAGCGGCGCAGCGATTCCACGCCCTGCTTGTGGCCGGCCAGTCGCGGCAGAAAGCGGCGATTGGCCCAGCGTCCATTGCCATCCATGATGACGGCAATATGGCGCGGCACCGCGCCGGAGTCTTGGTTTGTCAAAGGTACAGGCCCTGAGGCAAGCGAGGCAGAACGCCTCAGACCGCCATGATGTCTTGTTCCTTGGCAGCCACCAGCGCGTCGATCTCGGTGATGTGCTTGTCGGTCATCTTCTGGACATCGGCTTCGCAACGCTTTTGGTCGTCTTCCGAGGCTTCCTTGTCCTTGACCAGCTTCTTGACGGCTTCGTTGGCGTCGCGGCGCAGGTTGCGCACGGCGATCTTGGAAGCTTCGCCTTCGTTGCGGGCCAGCTTGGTCATTTCCTTGCGGCGTTCCTCGCTCATGGGAGGCATGGGCACGCGGATCAGATCGCCCAGCGAGGCAGGATTCAGACCCAGATCGCTTTCGCGAATGGCCTTCTCCACCTTGGCGGACATGCTCTTTTCCCAGGGCTGCACGCTGATGGTGCGCGCATCGAGCAGGTTCACGTTGGCCACCTGGGACAGCGGCACCATGGAGCCGTAGTAATCCACATGGATGGAGTCCAGCAGCGAGGGGTTGGCACGGCCGGTACGCACACGCGCAAGATTGTTCTTGAGCGCTTCGATGGACTGGCCCATCTTGGACTCGGTGGTCTTCTTGATGTCTGCAATCGTCATGTTCTTGTTCCTTGAAGAGCTGTGAAACGCGGGATCAAAACGCTCAAGCGTACACCAGCGTGCCCTCATCCTCGCCCATGACCACGCGCTTGAGCGCGCCGGGCTTGATGATGGAGAACACCCGGATCGGCAGCTTCTGATCGCGGCACAGCGCAAAGGCAGTGGCGTCCATGATGCCCAGGTTGCGCGAAATGGCCTCGTCGAAAGCCAGCTTGTGATAGCGGGTCGCGTTGGGATTCTTCATCGGGTCGTCGGTGTAGACACCATCGACCTTGGTGGCCTTGAGCACCACTTCGGCACCGATCTCCGCGCCGCGCAGTGCCGCGGCCGTATCGGTCGTGAAGAACGGGTTGCCGGTGCCGGCGGCGAACACCACCACCTTGCCCTCTTCGAGATACTGCAGGGCCTTGGGGCGCACATAGGGCTCCACGACCTGCTCGATGGCAATGGCCGACATGACACGGGCGATGAGGCCCTGCTTGTCCATGGCATCGGCCAGGGCCAGGGCATTCATCACGGTGGCCAGCATGCCCATGTAGTCGGCGGTGGCGCGGTCCATTCCGACCGAACCACCAGCCACGCCACGGAAAATATTCCCTCCACCGATCACCACGGCCACCTGGACACCCACGCGGGTGACTTCGGCGATTTCGGAGACCATGCGCTCGATGGTGGCACGGTTGATGCCGAACGAGTCGTCGCCCATGAGCGCCTCACCGGACAGCTTGAGCAGGATGCGCTTGTGGGCCGGTGCGGCGTTGGACATGGTGTTTCTCCGAAAGGTGGATGGTGGTGGATGGTGAAGGGAACGGTTCAGGCGCTCAGACGAATCAGGCGCCGGCCTTGGCAGCGGCCACTTGGGCAGCCACTTCGGCAGCGAAGTCGTCAACCTTCTTTTCGATGCCTTCGCCGACCACGTACAGGGTGAAGCCCTTGACGTTGGTGTTGGCGGCCTTGAGCATCTGGGCCACGGTCTGCTTGCCGTCGGCAGCCTTCACGAAGACCTGGTCG
>Ga0066479_1000563_pt1 | contig 10173 bp, 10 predicted proteins | sample LakWasM117_HOW13_2_FD_59555 | JGI IMG/M metagenome (GOLD analysis project Ga0066479, IMG submission 59555) | Freshwater sediment methanotrophic microbial communities from Lake Washington under simulated oxygen tension - Sediment Metagenome 117_HOW13 | ecosystem: Environmental > Aquatic >... | reverse complement strand
GGGTTGTGCCGGGCGAAACTGGCGAAGCGGCCGGGGCGCGCTCCGCAGCGCCGAGGGCCAGAAGGCTTGCCACAGCGGCCATCGTCCGGCCGTTGCCGAGGGGGCGTGTGCGCCAGCCCGCTGCAAGCCCCGAGATGCAGGCGCCAGTGGCCGCCGCTGTATCGATGCCAAGCCCGCCCGCTTCCACTGCGCAGCCGCAGGCCGCGCCTGGTCCGGATGCAGTGGTGCGCGCGCTGGAGAGGGAGCGTGCCTGGCAGCGCCGGCAAGGACGGTCCCGCGCGCCGCAAGCCTGGGACGGTGAGGCGTCCGCCACCCTGGGCGCCGGGGCCGTGGTGCGCGACCTGCGTGGCCCTGGGGGCTCGCGCACCGCGAAGGTGTCGGGGCCGTGGGGCGACTATTGCGTGGAACTGCCTTCCGCCAACCAGCCTCCCGCCATGGGGGCGGTGCCCCGCATGGTTCCTGCGCGTACCTGTCGTTGATCTGCCGTGCACCGTAGGTGCGCCAAACCCATAGGACATTCGCCAGCCAATCCCATCCGGGACCATGACTCGCGCCACATCAAGTCCGGACATAGAGGCGCAATCGTTACTTTCTGCGCATTAAGTGGATGAGGGATTGGCATATTCGGCGTGTCAATGCGTTCTGTGTCCGTCGCAGGGCCCTGCCAAACGGACAGGAAGTGTTCAAAGGGATGCTCCGGCCGACTTGTCGCAGCCATCCAGCGGATCTTCCTCGTGGCGGCGACACCTGTCGCGTCGCGCTGCGACAGGTGGAGCAGATGTCGCAATGCCATGTCGCATTGCATGGCTCTCACCCGGATCAGCCGTGCCAGAAACACGCTCTGGCTGACGCCAAACAGCGTCTTTTGACCCTTTTGTCTCAGGGTTTTCCCGTCAATTTGACCTATTGGCCGCAGATGGCACACCCATTGCGTTGTCCTCTGTGCAGAACACGGGCACAGGCCCTTTCAGCGCACTGTCTCCGCCGGTAAGCGCGTGCGGGGGATCCTTAGACAACGACACGGAGATCTCGATATGAATGCGACTACAGAGCAACAACTCTGGATGTACGAAAAAATGATAGAGATCCGGGAATACGAAGAGACGATGGCCCGGATCTATCTAGAAGGCAAGCTGCCCCCGCACATCCAGAAGGGTCTGGCTTTTGATATCGGCGCCGGACCGGTACCCGGTGAGATGCACCTGGCCGCTGGGCAGGAGCCTGTGGCCGTGGGCGTCTGCGCGCATCTGCACGACGATGACACGGTGGTGGGCTCGCACCGTCCTCATCACTTTGCCATTGCCAAGGGCGTTCCGCTCAAGCCCATGACGGCGGAAATATTTGGCAAGGATACGGGTTTGGGGCGTGGCAAGGGGGGCCACATGCACCTCTTCGATCCCGCGCACAAGTTCAGTTGCAGTGGCATCGTCGGTGCCAGCATGCCGCCGGCCTGTGGCGCGGCCCTTGCGGCCAGGAAGCGTGGCAAGAACTGGGTGGCTGTGGCCTTTTTCGGCGAAGGGGCGGCCAACCAGGGCGCCTTTCATGAGTCCATGAACCTGGCCGCGCTGTGGAAGCTTCCGGTGCTGTTTGTGTGCGAAGACAACAAGTACGGCATCTCAGTCGAGAAGTCTGAATCCACCTCAGTCGCCTGGAATGCCAGTCGCGCCGCCGCCTATGGCATGCCTGGTGTGCTGGTGGAGCAAAACGATGCGCTGGCGGTGTATGCGGCGGCTGGTGCCGCGATTGAGCGGGCGCGGCGCGGTGAAGGTCCGACCTTGCTTGAGGTGAAGACCGACCGCTATCTCGGCCACTTCCAGGGTGATCCAGAAACTTACCGCCCTAAAGGCGAGGTGGAGTCCTTGCGCCGCCACGACCCTATTCCGCTTCTGGGTGAGCACCTGCGACGCGCAGGGCTGTTGGACGACGCTGCGGACAAGGCGCTGCGAGCGCGTGTCGGCGTACGCATCGCAGAGGCCTACGAATACGGTCGCACCAGCCCCTATCCCAAGGCGGAAGACGCGCTGATGCACGTCTTCTCCTGACACCGCCATCACTCAGAACAGGAGACGCGATATGACTACCCAGACAGCACGCAAGCTGACCATGGCGCAAGCCATCTCGGAGGCCATCGATCAGGAGATGGAGCGCGACAACGAGGTCTTTGTGATGGGCGAGGACGTGGCCAAGTACGGAGGCATTTTCAGTGCCACCGGTGGCCTGCTCGCCAAATATGGCAAGGACCGCATCATGGACACCCCGATTTCGGAGACAGCGTTCATCGGTTCGGCAATTGGTGCCGCAGCCGAAGGCATGCGCCCGATTGCCGAGTTGATGTTTGTCGACTTTTTTGGTGTGTGCATGGACATGATCTACAACCACATGGCCAAGAACACCTATATGGCGGGCGGCAACATCCGCCTGCCCATGGTGCTCATGGCTGCTATCGGCGGGGGCTACAACGACGCGGCGCAGCATTCGCAATGCCTGTACGCAACGTTTGCGCACATGCCTGGCATGAAGGTGGTGGTGCCCTCAAACGCCTACGACGCCAAGGGGCTGATGACCCAGGCCATCCGCGAAGACAACCCGGTGGTGTTCCTGTTCCACAAAGGAATCATGGGGCTGCCATGGATGTCGTATTTCGAGGGCAGCACAAATGCTGTTCCGCTGGAACCCTACGTGATTCCGTTCGGTCAGGCAAATGTGGTGCGCGAGGGCCGCGACCTGACCATCGTGACCCTCAGCCAGATGGTGCAGAAGTCGCTGATTGCGGCGCAACAGCTGGCCGCTGCCGGCATTGAGGCCGAGGTGATTGATCTGCGCACGGTCGTGCCGCTTGATCGTGAGGCCGTGCTGCGGTCGGTGCGCAAGACGGGTCGCCTGCTGGTGGCCGATGAGGACTACCTGAGCTTCGGCCTTTCCGGCGAAATCGCCGCGTTGATTGCCGAGAACCTGGACACGGTGAAGCTGAAGGCCCCTGTGCGCCGACTGGCAGTGCCCGATGTGCCGATCCCCTATAGCCGGCCATTGGAGCAGTTTGTGATCCCGCAGGTCGAGGCCATCGTCGCCGCCTCGCAACGGCTGATGGGGGTGCCCCAGCTTGAAGGAGCGTCCGCATGACTGCAATTGTGCTCAACGCTGAAGCCTGGCAGGACGTAGAGCCCGGCACCGAAGCCCTTGTAGAGGATTGGCTGGTGAAAGAGGGGGACCACGTCAGTGCAGGGCAGCCAGTTGTCAGCGTGGTGGTCGTCAAAGCCAATCATGAAGTGCTGGCGCCGATGGATGGCGTGATCGGGAAGATTCTGGTGGCCGCAGAAGAGACCTTCAAACCAGGCCAGGCACTGGCGACACTGCAATGAGCGCAGTGGCCACCGATACCGAATCTGCTGAATCTGCCGAATCCCGGCAGCCTGCGTCGTTGATTGCGCTCAAGGGCCTGCGCGGCAGCATCGCGCGCAACATGACGGCGGGCTGGCAGGCGCCGCGCGTTGCCATGGGTGCCGAAGTTGATCTGTCGCACGCCTTGGCGCTGCTGGCAGAGCGCCAGGCGGCGCCCGGTGCGCCGCTGCGCATGACGGTCACTTCGCTGGTGCTGCGCGCCGTGGCGCTGGCGCTGCGCGAGCACCCTGCGCTGAATGCCTGGATGCGTGAGGGTGGCATCGAGCGTGCAAGTGCGATTCACTTGGGTCTGGCCGTCGCCTTGAGCGACGGCCTGGCGGTGCCGGTGATTCGGAATGCCGACACCCTGTCCATCGAGCAGCTGGCGACGGCGTCACGGGAGCTGGCCCAAGGCACCCGCGACGGCCGCTTGCCGCCTAAAACTTACCAGGGCGGCAGCTTCACCGTCACCAATCTTGGCATGACGGGAATCGACTGGTTCACGCCAATCCTGAATCCTCCCCAAGTGGGCATCCTGGGCCTGAGCCGCATGACGGACCGGCCTGTTGTGCGCAACGGGTCGCTTGCGATCGCTCCCATGAGCACACTGACCTTGGTGTTTGACCACCGGGCGGTGGACGGCCATCCCGCGGCGCTGTTCCTGCGCAGTGTGCGTGAGCACTTGGAAACCTGCGATGGACTATGAGTGCGCCATAGGCGACCTCCCCATGGCCGTGCATGAGCAGCTATGGAATGAGCAGCAGCTGGCCGAGCCGGTACAGCTGCCTGCCTGGCGCTTGTGGCGCTATGCACAGCCGGTGGTGGTGCTGGGTTGCTCGCAGCGGCGCCTGCTCTCCGGCGCCGATGAATTGGTGGGTATGCCGGTACTGATTCGTGCCTCTGGTGGTGGCGCCGTGCTGACGGGGCCCTGGATGCTGGGGTTGTCGGTTGCTCTGCCGCCGGACCATCCCCTGGCTACCTCGGGCCCGGTCGGCAGCTACCGGTGGCTGGGCGAAGACCTGGCGCAGGTGCTGTGTGGTGCCGGTCTGGTTGGTGCACACGCGGTGTCACCCGAGAGCCTTCGGGCAACCGGTCCGCCGCAGCGGCCACAAGGCGTGGACTGGGCTTGCTTCGGTGGCCTATCGCCTTGGGAAGTGCTGACAGCCGATGGCCGCAAGCTGGTCGGGCTGGCACAGGTACGCAAGCGCACGGGCGTATTGCTCGTAGGGGGCGTGCTGCTGGAGGCTTCTCCCTGGGCGCTGCTGTGCCGCACGCTGGCACGCGGTTCTGGCGATGCGCAGCAACTGGCGCAGCTCACCAGCAGTTGCCGTGAGGAGCTTGACGCCAGCTTTGATGCACAGGCGCTGGAGCGCTCGGTGGCAGAGGCTCTCAGGAGACGGCTTGAACGCCAGAACTGCACACAGTGACGTAGCGATTTCTACAACAAGGAGACATTCATCATGACCCACGATTCCCGTCTAACCGTCGCCACCGCGCCGGAGACCACGTCGCCTGCGGCTGTGCCCATGCGCATGCTTGACAAGCGGCCCCAGATCGCCCGCCGCAGCTTTCTGCGTGGCAGCGGGCTTGGCGCCCTTGGCGCTACGGTGGCGCCGCTGTCGGTACTTTCGATGGCGCCCGCGAGCGCGCAGGCGCAGTCTTTCCCGGTGTTGGGTGCCGAGACCGGGAACACCCTGGTACGCATGGCCCGCGACATCTTTCCGCATGACAAGCTGCCCGATCGGTACTACCTGCATGCCGAGGCCCCCTACGACGCGGCGGCGGCGAAAGACCCGGCGCTGCATGCCCTGCTTCGCGACGGGGTGGAAGCGCTCGACGCGAGCGCCATGAAGCTCTACGCAAAGCCCTATGTGCAGGTGCCCACCGAGCCAGAACGCGTGGTGCTGCTCCAGGCAATAGAAGGCACCCCTTTCTTCAAAAAGATACAGGGCGACCTGGTGACCGGTCTCTACAACAACAAGGAGCTGTGGCCGCTGTTTGGTTACGAAGGCTCGTCCTGGCAAAAGGGCGGCTACCTCACGCGCGGCTTCAACGATCTCGACTGGCTCTGAGCCAGCACCCTTAACAGGAGACACAACATGACAAAAGAAACAAAATTCGCCTTCGACGACACCAGCGTGGTGGTCATCGTCGGCTCGGGCGCCGGCGGCGGAACACTCGCCAACGAACTGGCGCAGCGCGGCGTCAAGTGTGTGGTGCTTGAAGCGGGAAAACATTTCACACAGGCCGACTTCGAGAACGACGAATGGGGCATGTTCAACAAAATTTCGTGGCTGGACAAGCGTATCTCGGCAGGCGGATGGCACCACACCAAGACCTATCCCAACCTGCCGGCATGGATCGTCAAGGGCGTGGGTGGCTCCACCATCCATTGGTCCGGCGTGGCACTTCGGTTCCAAGAGCACGATTTTCGGACACGCACCCACTACGGCACCGTAGAAGGAGCCAACGTGCTGGACTGGCCCATCACCCTCAAGGATCTTGCGCCTTACTACTTCCAAGCCGAGAAGAAGATGGGTGTGACGGGAACCCAGGCCAGCGGTCTGCCCGCGATGCCGCCCAACAATCACTACAAGGTGATTGACGTTGGCGCACGCAAGGTGGGCTACAAACAAATCATCCGCCCTGTCGCATCCAATTCGATCCCCTATGACGGGCGACCGGGCTGTCAGCAGATCGGCTTTTGCATGCAGGGCTGCAAGATCGGCGCCAAATGGTCCACGCTCTACACCGAAGTTCCCAGGGCATTGGCTACTGGCAACGTTGAGCTTCGGCCAGAGTCGATGGTGCTGCAAATCGTGCATGACAAGTCGGGCAAGGCCAGCGGCGTCCTGTACATGGACAAGGACGGCAAACGCCAGTTGCAGAGTGCGCGCGTGGTCTGTGTGGCCGGCAACTCTATTGAGTCACCCCGCCTGCTGCTTAACTCGGCCTCCAGCATGTTCCCTGACGGTCTCGCCAACTCCTCGGGCCAGGTCGGCAGGAACTACATGAACCATGCCACGGCAGCAGCGGTCGCCATCCACCGCAAGCCGGTTTATATGTACCGTGGGTTCGACATTGCGGCCGTGGTCGCCGACGAAGTGACCCCAGATACCCAGCGAGGTTTCTTCGGCGGTTACTACCTTGAAGGCCTGGCGCTGCACCTGCCCTACACCGCAGCGTTCATGAAGCCCGGCGGCTGGGGCCGTGATGTGACGTCGGCACTCGAGATGTACGACCACATGAGCTGCGTCTGGGTCTGTGGGGAAGACCTGGCGCGCGAGCAAAACAGCATCACGCTGCACCCGACCGAGAAGGATCAGTACGGCCTGCCCATACCTATCGTCACCAAGACCTACCATGCAAATGACGACCGGATCACAGCGCACGGACTGGTGCAATGGCGCAAGCTGTCGGAGGCAGTGGGCGCCACGCGCGTGGTCGATATGCCGGCCTATCCCGCCAGCCACAACATGGGCACCAATCGCATGAGTGCCAAGGCGCGCGACGGTGTGGTCAACCGGTGGGGCCAGTCGCACGATGTGAAGAACCTTTTCGTCTCCGACGGAAGTCAGTTCACGTCGAGTTCCGCGGCCAATCCGACCTTGACGATTGTCGCCCTGGCAATCCGCCAGGCCGAGTACATCGCCGGGGCCATGAACCGGCGTGAGCTCTAAGGACAGCGGTGGGTGGCGGGCCTGCATTTCCCCCCGTTGCCAGCCATCCGCCGGTGCGGCTTGCCTGGCGCAGCTATGGCGCAGGCCAACCGGTGCTACTGCTGCACGGCCTGTTTGGCTCGTGCGCGCAGTGGCACCACATAGCCGTTCCGCTGGCGCGGCGCTACCGCGTGCTGACGGTGGATTTGCGCAACCACGGTGCATCTCCCCACACAGAGCGCATGGACTATGACCTGATGAGCGAGGACCTGCGTGAGCTGCTCGATGCACATGCCATAGAGCAGGCAGCTCTGGTGGGCCACAGCATGGGTGGCAAGCTCGCAATGGCCTTTGCGCAGCGCCATCCGCAGCGCACAAGTCGCCTGGCGGTGGTGGATATCGCGCCCGATACATATCCCGACAGATTCATGCCACTGATTCATGCTGCGCTACGGCTTGATCTGTCCAGCGTCACCAGCCGCGAAGATGCGCACGCACAATTGGCCCGCTACCTGCCGTCGCAGCGCCTTCGTGCCATGCTGCTGCAGAACCTGGTGCGTCGTGGTGCCGGGTGGGCCTGGCGTATCCACTGGCACGGCATTGCCGCAAGCATGCCGGAGCTGCTGCGCTTTGCGGTGTCGGCGCGCCAGCGCAAATCCCGGGTTCCTGCGCTGTTCATTGCCGGAGCCTCTTCTTGTTACCTGCGTGAGCATCACATGCCGCTGATCCGTACGCTGTTTGCCGATGCCGTTCTTGAGAATATTGCCGGTGCTGGCCACTGGGTGCATGCGGACCAACCGGCGGCGCTTGTTCGGCGGCTGGACGACTGGCTAAGTCTGACGCATTGCTCTGTAGCGCCGCCCGCGTCGGTTTGAAGGGGGGTGGCGCTTCCGAGGTTGCGGATGGTGATTGCCGTAATATGGGGCAGCATCCATGACAGCAGACGCAAGATGACGTGTGGGCCCACGACGCCCACCGCAGGAGACAGAACCATGGCCCAGGCCTCTCGCTTCACGGCCTTTGCTCGGCCGGACAACCCGCCGATCAATGTGTCGATAGACGCCGATGACGTGATCATCGAACGTTCGCGGCAACGTTCGATCAGTCTTTACCAGTTGGATCCGGGGCGCTGCGACCCTCCGCGCGTGCTGCCCGTCAGCGCCGTGCGTGAGCACCGCACACCGATAGAGCCACTTCTCGCGGTGGCACGAAGCGGCACCGAGTCGCTGTTCATGCAGATCCGCGATGCCGGCTATGTCGTGCTCCTGACCGATGCGCAAGGGGTGACGGTGGATTTCATCCACAACCCAGTCATCGACCGCGATCTGCGGCGCGCGGGCCTCTACCTGGGAAGCTGCTGGTCTGAGGAAAAGGAAGGCACTTGTGCCGTGGGTTTGGCAACCACCGAACGACAGCCGATCACGGTGCACCAGACAGAGCATTTCAGGGCACTGAACCATGCGTTGACCTGCAGCGCGGCGCCCATTCTTGCGCCCAACGGCGAGCTTCTCGCCGTGCTTGATGCCTCGGCACTGCAGTCCCCTGGCGACAAGCGCAGCCAGCACCTGGTGTTGCAGATGGTCAAGTACACCGCACGCATGGTGGAGAACGCGAACTTCCTGCGCCAGTACGAACGCCTCCTGGTCTTGCGTATCTCCAGCCGGCGGGAGTTCATGGAAGTTGCGACCGAGGGACTAATCGCATTGGACGAAGGCGGACATATCGTGGCAGCCAACCAGCGGTTTTTGCAGGACGTGGGGGCAACGCCTGCCTCCTTTGCGCATGCCCGGGTGGAGGATGTGTTTGGAATTCGCTTCGACGCCCTGGAGGCTCTGACACAGTCAACGCTTGATCCGTTCGCATTGCGCTTGCTGCACTCGGGGAGCCAGTGTTTCGCCTTGGCACGTCACCCGCGCCGCCGCCCGTTGGCAAACCTATCTGCGCCGATTTGTACACCGCAGCGTGCAGACTCCTCAAGCGCAGCCCTGAGGCGCCTGGCAGGCGACGATACCCGCATGGAGCGCAATGTCCAGCAGGCGCTGCGTGTGCTGGGTAAAGGGCTACCTGTAATGCTGCACGGCGAATCGGGCACCGGCAAAGAGGCGTTTGCCAAAGCCATGCACGAAGCCAGCGAACGCGCTGCCCAGGCCTTTGTGGCACTCAACTGTGCCGCCATTCCCGAGGCTCTGATCGAGAGCGAGCTGTTTGGCTACCGGGATGGTGCGTTCACCGGAGCCCGTTCCAAAGGGGTGCGTGGCCAGATACTTCTGGCGCACAAGGGCACCTTGTTTCTGGACGAAATCGGCGACATGCCACTGGCTCTGCAAACGCGGCTGCTGCGGGTACTCGCCGAGCGCGAGGTGATGCCGCTGGGGGCCGAGCAACCCACGCCCGTGGATTTGCAAGTCATTTGCGCAACCCACCGCGATCTTGGGGATCTGGTGGCATCGGGAGCGTTCCGCCTGGACCTGTATTACCGGCTTGCGGGGTTCACGCTGGCGCTGCCTGCCTTGCGGGATCGGTTGGACAAGGAATCACTGATTCAGTCGGTTCTGCATGCCGAAGCCAGTGACCTGGGTAGCTGCACGCCAGGTTTTTCCGAGGATGTGCTGCCCCTGTTGGCCGGCTATGCATGGCCGGGCAATATCCGCCAGCTCAAGAACACCTTGCGGGCCGCGCTGGCCTTAAGCGGTGGTGAGACCATTGGTGTGCAGCATCTTCCTGCCGAAATCACCGGGACGATCTGCACGGCACTGCCACCGCCCAGGCTGTTGTCGCTGGGTATCGATCCTGGCGTGCCGACCTGTGCGCCCTCAACCCCCGAGAGTGCACGAGACGTACTTCTGCGGGCCTTGCGCCAGTATCAGTGGAATGTGACGGAAACTGCCCGCAGTCTTGGCATGTGCCGGGCGACGGTCTACCGCCGGATGCAAAGGTACGGCATCGTTTCGCCTAATCGGCGTGAATGAGGGTGTGGCGTGATGGGGTCGATTGCGACAAACATCCCGTGTTCGTGCGCGGTTCGTCGTCGCGAGAGATCTCAAGTTTTGTGAGGCGGAAGCAATAACACCTAGCTGGCAGAGCTGCGCCCGCCAACACGCTCTAAGATTTCACAGTTTTTTCACCACACAGAGGG
>Ga0066479_1000556_pt1 | contig 10265 bp, 10 predicted proteins | sample LakWasM117_HOW13_2_FD_59555 | JGI IMG/M metagenome (GOLD analysis project Ga0066479, IMG submission 59555) | Freshwater sediment methanotrophic microbial communities from Lake Washington under simulated oxygen tension - Sediment Metagenome 117_HOW13 | ecosystem: Environmental > Aquatic >... | reverse complement strand
TTTTCCCGGAACCGCTGAACCATGAATACGGTGGACGCCAAACGGGTCCTTGAAACCGCCCTGATCTGCGCGCAGCAGCCGCTGACCGTGCGCGACATGCGCGTGCTCTTCGACGACGCGCTGGGCTCTGACACGCTCAAATCCCTGCTGCAAGACCTGCAGCAGGAATGGACCCTGCACGGCGTGGAATTGGTGCAGGTGGCCACGGGATGGCGGTTCCAGAGCCGTCCCGAGATGCGGATGTACCTCGATCGCCTGCACCCGGAGAAGCCGCCGCGCTACTCCCGTGCCACGCTGGAAACCCTGGCCATCATTGCGTACCGCCAGCCGGTCACGCGCGGGGATATCGAGGACATCCGCGGCGTCACGGTCAACAGCCTGATCATCAAGCAGCTCGAAGACCGGGGCTGGATCGAGGTCATCGGGCACCGGGAGACCGTGGGGCGCCCGGCCTTGCTGGCCACGACGCGGCAATTCCTGGACGACCTGGGCTTGCAATCGCTGGACCAGTTGCCTGTGCTGGAGGATCCGGCGGTGCAGGATCGTCTGCTGCAATCCCTTGACATGCCGGTGGTCGATGCTGCGGAACAACCCGACCTGCCGGAACTGGACGTGACGATTGCGTCTGTGCAGGCATCCATGGAATCCGGGGTAGATGCGCCCGTGGATGCCGCCACCATCACCCCCTCTCTTGCCGGTGCTGAAAACAGCATCCTGGGAACTTCCTCATGAACGAAACCTTGCCATCCGATGGTGTGAATACGCCGCCCTCTGCTTTGTCGTCCGAGACGGCAGCGACCGCGCCCGCCCAACCCAGAAAACCCGCACGCAAGAAGGCCGTGCGCTCTGCGGCGCCGGTCGAAGCGGAAGCATCTGCGGCAATGGCTGTGGTGGCTGCGCCAGCAGAAGAACTTCCCGGTGAAGGGCCGGAAGTCCTTTTGGAGGCGTCCCGGCAGGAACCGCCGCAGCGTGCGGGCCGCGCCCAGGAACGGGGCGGCAAGGCGGAGGCCTCGGGTTACCAGTTTGCCGATGTGGTTTCCGGCCAGTTCGATGCGGACGAGGCCAGTGAAGCGGCGTTGCCGCTCAAGCGCGTGCTCCTGCCCCAGGTGGAAACGCCGAAGCTCCACAAGGTGCTGGCGCAGGCGGGGCTGGGCTCGCGCCTGGAAATGGAGCAGCTCATCCTGGAGGGCCGGATTTCGGTCAACAACGAGCCTGCGCACATAGGCCAGCGGATCCAGTACGGTGACCAGGTCAAGGTGAACGGCAAGCCGATTCGCTACCGCATCGATCCGCCGCCGCCGCGTGTGATTGCCTACCACAAGCCGGTGGGCGAGGTGGTTACGCACGATGACCCCCAGAACCGGCCCACGGTGTTTCGCAAGCTGCCGCGCCTGCAGCAGGGCAAGTGGCAGTCGGTGGGGCGCCTGGACCTCAACACGGAAGGGCTGTTGCTGTTCACCAGTTCGGGTGAATTGGCCAACAAGCTCATGCATCCGCGTTTCGGGTTGGAGCGCGAATATGCGGTACGGGTACTCGGTGCGCTCAGCAACGAAGAAAAGGCGCGTCTGCTGGAGGGTGTCCAGCTGGACGATGGCATGGCCACTTTCGGTTCCATCGAGGAGGGCGGCGGCGAGGGCTCCAACTGCTGGTACCGCGTGACCATTTCCGAGGGGCGCAACCGCGAGGTGCGGCGCATGATGGAAGCGGTGGGGCACGCGGTCAGCCGGCTTATCCGTATCCGTTATGGGGCCATGGTCTTGCCCAGGGGGCTCAAGCGGGGGGCATGGATGGAGCTGGATGAGTCGGATATCTCTGCCTTGATGAAGGCGGCAGGAGCCGAGCGGGTGCCCCGTACGGAGGTCCACGACGCCCCAGTCCAGCGCCGGGGCGATGGCCAGGGCATGCGGGGGCGCCAGGGCGTGCCAGACCGATCGGGTAACCGTGGTCCGGGTGTGGGGCCTCGCGGTGGCGGCTCCCCCCAGAGCCGGGCCAACAAACCCGCCGGCAAGGGCGGAGGAGGAGGGCGGCCTCAAGGCGGCAACGGCCAGCCGGATCCTTTGAAGACCTCGGTGGGTTATATCGGCTCCGATAGTCTGTCGCGCCAGCGGCAGGCGCAGCGCCGTGATGGACGGGGTGGCCCGGGTGGCCCGGGTGGGCGCGGCGGCCGGGGTGGTCGCTAAACCGGCAGGGTTGAGGCGACCGGGTTAGAATCAAAAGCTTTGTCTGCTAGACAAAAAGCTCCAAGTAACATCATCTCCAGGAAAACAAAATGGCTATCGAACGCACCCTTTCCATCATCAAGCCCGACGCCGTCGCCAAGAACGTCATTGGTCAAATCTACGCTCGCTTCGAGGCTGCTGGCCTGAAGGTCGTGGCTGCACGCATGGCACACCTCTCCCGCCTGGAAGCTGAGCAGTTCTATGCCGTGCACAAAGAGCGCCCCTTCTTCAAGGATCTGGTGGACTTCATGATCTCTGGTCCCGTCATGATCCAGGCCCTGGAAGGCGAAAACGCCATCCTGAAGAACCGTGAACTCATGGGCGCCACCGATCCCAAGAAGGCGGAAGCCGGCACCATCCGCGCCGACTTTGCCGACAGCATCGATGCCAACGCCGTGCATGGTTCGGATGCTCCCGAAACCGCCGCAGTGGAAGTTGCTTTCTTCTTCCCCGGCATGAACGTCTACGCGCGCTGATATGGCGTTCCCCACGCAGCGCTTCCCCGCAGAGGCAGGGCAGTCGTGCGCCTGGGGCTCCCAGGTCGTTGGCTTGTGCCCGCACACGTGCACATGACAGTCAACCTCCTGGATTTTGATTTGAACGGCCTGGCCGCTTTCTGCGAGCGGCTGGGCGAAAAGCGTTTCCGTGCAACGCAGCTTTACCGCTGGATACACCAGCGCGGAGCCTGTGACTTTGATCAGATGAGCGATCTGGCCAAGTCGCTGCGCGAGAAGCTCAAGGCATGCGCGACCATCCAGGCGCTCCCGGTGATCAGCGAGCATCGGTCGAGTGATGGGACCATCAAATGGCTTTTTGATGTCGGTGCCGGGAATGCCGTGGAGGCAGTTTTCATCCCGGAAGACGATCGCGGCACGCTCTGTGTGTCGTCGCAGGCCGGTTGCGCCGTGGGTTGTCGCTTCTGCTCCACGGGCCACCAGGGGTTCAGTCGCAACCTGACCACGGCCGAGATCATCGCGCAGCTGTGGTTTGCAGAGCACCAGTTGCGCAAGCAGTTCGATACCTCGGAGCGCGTTATCTCCAACGTGGTCATGATGGGCATGGGGGAACCCTTGCAGAATTATGCGGCGCTGGTTCCCGCCTTGCGGACCATGCTGGATGACCATGGTTATGGCATGTCGCGCCGTCGCGTGACGGTCTCCACATCCGGCGTCGTGCCGATGATCGACCGCCTGGCGCTGGATTGTCCGGTGGCCCTGGCGGTTTCGCTGCATGCGCCCAACGATGTCTTGCGCGACAACCTCGTGCCGCTCAATCGCAAATACCCGATCGATGAGCTCATGGATGCCTGCAACCGGTATCTGGAGCATGCACCGCGGGATTTCATTACTTTCGAATACTGCATGCTCGATGGCGTCAACGACCAGCCCGAGCATGCGCAGCAGTTGGTGGAACTGGTCCGGCGCCACGCCCGTACGGGGGTGTGGTGCAAATTCAACCTGATTCCCTTCAATCCGTTTCCCGCTTCGGGCCTGCACCGCTCCAGCGCGCCGCAGGTTGCGGCCTTTGCCCGGATATTGAGCGATGCCGGCATCGTGACCACGGTACGCAAGACGCGGGGGGACGATATTGATGCCGCCTGCGGGCAGCTTGCGGGGGAGGTTCAGGACCGCACCCGTGTGGAGGAGCGCATGGCCAAGCGTCGTACGATCACGATCCAGCCGGTGGGGCCGACGGCGCATTCGAACAAGGAGACATGACATGGTGGATACCGTTTCGGATTGGCGCCGACAGGGCCATGGCGTGTTGCTTTGCTTGGCATGGGTGGCGTGTCTGGTGGGCCTCTCGGGCTGTGCCGCCGGCGGTGGCCCCATGAGAGGCGATCTGGGTGCTGAAGTGGTCACGCCCTCCGATGAGCCGGAGGTGCGGCGGCGTGCGCGCATCCGGTTGGAACTGGCGGTCAATTATTTCGAATCCGGCAAGGTGGCCGTGGCGTTGGATGAAGTCAAGCAGGCGCTGGTCAACGATCCCACCTATGCCGATGCCTACAACCTGCGTGGCCTGATTTACATGCGGTTGAATGATCTGGGCCAGGCGGAGGATAGTTTTCGCCGCGCACTTGGCATCCGCTCCTCTGATTCGAATGTGTTGCACAACTATGCGTTGTTGCTGTGCCAGCAGCAGAAATACACGGAGGCCGACAAGTACTTCGTGCAGGCCCTGGGCAATCCGATGTACACGGCCAGCAACAAGACGCTCATGGCGCAGGGGCTTTGCCAGGCGCGTGCAGGCCAGAATGAGAAGGCGGAGCAGACGCTGCTGCGTGCCTACGAACTGGACGCAGGCAATCCTGTGGTGGGCTACAACCTGGCAGACCTGCTGATGCGCAGGGGGGAGTTGAAGCGCGCGCAGTTCTATATCCGCCGTATCAACAACAGCGACCTAGCCAACGCCGAATCGTTGTGGCTGGGAATCCGGATCGAGCGCAGCCTCGGCGATGCCGTGGCCACCCGGCAGCTTGCCGACCAGTTGCGCAAGCGTTTTCCGGAATCCCGTGAACTGTCGGCTTTTGATCGGGGGGCTTTCAATGAGTGAGATGGACGTTCAGTCCGCAATGCCGGCTGCAGACCCGGCACAGGCGCCAAAGAATTCGCCGGGAAGCATGCTCAAGGCCGCACGGCAGTCCCAGGGGGTGCATATCGAAGCGCTGGCCGTCGCCCTCAAGGTGCCGGTCAGCAAGCTGCTGGCCCTGGAAGCTGATAACTACGATGCCTTGCCCGATGCCGTTTTCGTGCGCGCTTTTGCGTCCAGTGTCTGCCGTTCGCTGAAGATGGACCCTGCGCCCGTGCTGGCGCTCATGCCGCAAAGTGCAATACCCCGTCTTTCGAGCGATAGTTCGGGAATCAATGCGGTGTTCAAGGATGGTACGGAGAAGGGGCATGCCGGAGCACTGGCGTCTTTGGCGATGCGTCCGGCATTTCTTGCCGCTCTGGCCTTGGTGTTGGGAGCGGTTGGTATTCTGGCCTTCTTTCCGGACTCGGTGCAGGAGCCCTGGCAGGCGGGCAGCGCAATGGAAGTGGCTCCTGCGACCGAGAAGGCCGTTGCTGCGCCTGTGGCTGGGTTGGCGGAGCCTGCATCGGCCGCTGTGTCGGAAGGGCTGGCACAGGCTGGAGCCGTTGCGCCAGCGTCTGTGCCCGCGCCTGCAGTGACTGCGGCACTGCCAACGTCACCGGTTGCTTCGGCCGCAGATGGTATTTCGTCCGCCAGCACGGACGTTCTCGTTTTTCGCGCGCGAAGCGAGTCCTGGATCCAGGTGCGTGACACCACGGGCGTGACCACCTTGCAGCGGATACTGGCAACAGGCGAGACGGTTGCCGCCCCTGGAAAACCACCATTCACGGTGGTGGTGGGCAAGGCGGATGTCACGGACGTCTATGTCCGTGGTCAAGCGCTGGATCTTGTTTCCATGTCCAAGGATAACGTGGCGCGATTTGAGGTGAAGCCGTGAACATGTCCGATAGACCGGAGCCCATCGCGGTCGTTGCGCCCCTGGAGCGCCGTACGCGCCAGGCGCGTGCGGTGTGGGGCTCCAGGGTGGTGACCATTGGCGGCGATGCGCCGGTGCGCGTGCAGTCCATGACGAACACCGATACGGTTGATGCCGTGGGGACCGCCATTCAGATCAAGGAGCTGGCGCTGGCGGGATCGGAACTGGTGCGCATCACGGTCAATACGCCCGAGGCAGCAGCGGCAGTGCCCTATGTCCGTGAACAGCTCGACCGCATGGGCATCGATGTGCCGCTGATCGGTGATTTTCATTACAACGGCCACCGTCTGCTGACCGAACACCCGGCATGCGCGGAAGCTTTGTCGAAATACCGTATCAATCCCGGCAACGTGGGCAAGGGTGACAAGCGGGATCGCCAGTTCGGTCAGATGATCGAGGCAGCCATCCGCTGGCAAAAGCCCGTGCGTATTGGTGTGAACTGGGGGAGTCTGGACCAGGAGTTGTTGGCCCAGCTCATGGATGTGAACAGTCAGCGCTCCCTGCCATGGGATGCCCGCCAAGTCATGTACGAGGCGTTGATCACATCGGCCGTGGAGTCGGCCCGACGTGCCGAGGATCTGGGGCTCGATGGAAGCCAGATCATTCTCTCGTGCAAGGTCAGTGGCGTGCAGGATCTGATTTCCGTCTACCGGGAGCTGGCCAAAAGGTGCGACTATGCCTTGCATCTGGGGCTGACCGAGGCAGGAATGGGGACCAAGGGCACGGTGGCGTCTGCTGCCGCCTTGTCTGTGCTGCTGCAGGATGGCATTGGCGACACGATCCGCGTATCGCTGACTCCGCAGCCTGGGGAATCGCGGACGCAGGAGGTGGTGATTGCGTCTGAAATACTGCAATCGTTGGGGCTGCGCAAATTCGTTCCCAGTGTGACAGCATGTCCGGGCTGTGGCCGAACCACCAGTACCACCTTCCAGGAGCTGGCGAAGCAGATCGATGATTTCTTGCGCGAGCAGATGCCGGTCTGGCGTGAGCGCTACCCCGGGGTGGAGTCGCTCAAGGTCGCGGTCATGGGATGTATCGTCAATGGGCCGGGCGAGAGCAAGCATGCCGATATCGGCATCAGTCTGCCTGGAACCGGTGAGGCGCCGGCCGCCCCGGTGTTCATTGATGGGGAGAAAGCCTTGACGCTGCGCGGTGACAATATCGCGCAGGAATTTCACCAACTGGTCCAGAGCTATATCGAGAAGCGTTTTGGCCGGGGCGACTCCTGAGTCAACGGACCACCATTGCGCCAATGCGCTGGCCATGCATGTTTGGGAAGCCATGCATGCAGCCGTCACTCATACCAACCATTATTGAAGCCATCATTGTGAGCACTGAAAAAGCAATGCCACCGACCAAAGCCGAGAAACTGCTGGCGGTCAAGGGCATGAACGACATCCTGCCGCCGGAATCGGCCCGTTGGGAATGGCTGGAGGACAAGGTTCGTGCACTCATGGACCGCCATGCCTACCGCAACATTCGCACGCCCATCGTGGAACCCACGGCTCTGTTCGTTCGGGGGCTGGGCGAGGTAACCGATATTGTCGAGAAGGAGATGTACTCCTTTGAGGACAGGCTCAACGGCGAGCAACTCACACTGAGGCCAGAAAGTACGGCTGGTGTGGTTCGTGCGGTGGTTGAGCATTCCATGTTGTACGAAGGGGGGAAGCGCCTTTACTACATGGGGCCGATGTTCCGTCATGAACGGCCGCAGCGGGGCCGCTATCGCCAGTTCCACCAGATTGGGGCGGAGGCACTGGGGTTTCCGGGGGCGGAAATCGATGCTGAAATGATTCTGCTGGCGGATGCCCTTTGGAAGGAGCTGGGCCTGACGGATGTACGTCTGGAATTGAACAGCCTTGGGCAGCCTGACGAACGCAAGGCCCACCGTGCTGCATTGATTTCCTACCTTGAGCAGCATGTCGACCAACTGGACGAGGAAGCCCGGCGACGTTTGCACAGCAATCCCTTGCGCATTCTGGATACCAAGAATCCGGCCATGCAGTCCCTGGTGGAGGCAGCGCCTAGGTTGATCGATTTTCTCGGAGAAAAATCGCTGGCCCATTTCGATAGGGTCAAGGCCATTCTCGATGCCTGTGGAGTGGCCTGGAAAGTTAACCCACGGCTGGTGCGGGGCATGGACTATTACAACCTCACGGTGTTCGAGTTCGTCACGGACCGGCTGGGGTCCCAGGGCACCATCTGCGGTGGTGGACGCTATGACTACCTGATTGAGCAGATTGGCGGCAAGCCAGCGCCCGCCGTAGGTTGGGCGCTGGGCATGGAGCGCGTGCTGGAACTTTTGAAGGAGCAGGGGCTGGAACTGCCTGCACCCGAACCGCTCGCCTATGCCGTGGTGCCTGATGCTGCTGCGCTGCCTGTTGCCATGGCGCTCTTGCAGCAATTGCGTGCTTTGGGCGTAAGCGCGCAGATGCACAGCCCGCCAGGGGCGGGCGAAGGCATGGGAAGCATGAAATCCCAGTTCAAGAAGGCCGATGCCAGTGGCGCACGGTATGCGCTGATTTTTGGCGCGGATGAGTTGGCGCGAGGCAATGTACTGGTGAAATCATTGCGCGATGGCACTGGCCAGCAGGCGGAGCATGCACTTGAGCGTGTGTCCGAATGGGCAGCCACCCTACAATCCGACCGTTAATCCGAATACAAGCCATGGCAAACCATCTCGATCTCGAAGAACAAGAGCAGCTAGACCAGCTCAAACATTTCTGGAATACCTGGGGCAACCTGATCAGCACCGTGCTGCTTGTGGTTGTAGCGGCCTTGGCAGCCTGGAATGGCTACCAATACTGGCAAAACAGGCAGGCTACGCAGGCAGCGGCGTTGTTCGATGCCGTCGAGATGGCTGTGGCGTCTGGCGATCAGGCGCGTCTGGAGCAGGCATTTGCCGATATTCGCAGCAAATATGCCGGCACTACCCAGGCGGGCCAGGCTGGGATGTTGGTTGCCAAGGTACAGGTTGGCAAAGGGGATATGGATGCGGCCAAAGTCGCACTTACATGGGTCGCCGACCATGCAGGTGACGACGGCTACAAGGCGCTGGCGCGTCTGCGGCTGGCCGGACTGCTGATGGAGAAGAAGGCGTACGACGATGCCTTGAATCAGTTGTCTGCGCCATTTCCCCCAGAGTATTCGGCCGTGGTGGCCGATCGCAAGGGTGATGTGCTTGTCCAGATGGGCAAGAAGCCGGAAGCCGTTGCAGAGTATTCCCGTGCGTACAAGGAATTCACCGATACCGTGGAATACCGTCGCCTGGTGGAAATCAAGCTCAATGCCCTGGGGGTGCACCTCGAGACGGTCACTATGGCGGCATCGACGGAGATGCCAAAGTGAGGCCGTTTCATCGCGCGGCACAGGCATCGGCGCGGGTGGTCGCATGTCTGTCCTTGTTGGGCGCCTTGGCGGGTTGCTCGTATTTCGGCGGCGGTTCTGCCAAGCCCAAGCCCGCCGAACTGGGGGCCAATGTGCCGGTTCTGGGCGTGCGCCAGGCATGGGTGGCAAAAATTGGTGGTGTTCAAGGTCTGCCGTTGATGGTGGATGTACGGGGTTCGGTTGCAACCCTGGCTTCGGCCGATGGTGTCGTGGTGGGTATTGATGCGCGGACCGGGGTGGGTCTCTGGCGGGTCAGCCTGGGCGAACCATTGGCGGCAGGTGTCGGCAGCGATGGAAAATGGCATGCCGTCGTATCTCGCGGCAATGAAATCATTGTGCTGGAGGCCGGGCGGGAGTTGTGGCGTCAGCGTTTGACATCGCAGGTCTATACCGCACCGCTGGTTGCTGGCGCTCGTGTTTTTGTTCTGGGCGCGGACCGGTCCGTAGTGGCTTTTGACGCTCGGAATGGCCATCGTCTTTGGGGGCAGTCGCGTCCGGGCGAGCCACTGGTGCTGCGTCAACCGGGACTGCTGACGGCAGTCGGCGACACCTTGGTGGTGGGCCTGTCTGGAAGAATGGTGGGCTTCAATCCTGACAACGGCATCGTGCGCTGGGAGGCACCTTTGGCCAGCTCCCGCGGAACCAACGATGTGGAGCGTCTCGTTGAATTGGTTGCGCCTTTCAGCCGAGTCGACGGTAGCGTTTGTGCGAGGGCTTTCCAGGCCGCCGTGGGTTGTGTGAATACGGCCCGAGGGGTGGTGGAGTGGGTGCAGAAAGCCAATGGCGGCCAGGGCATCAATGGAAATGAGGCGGCCCTTTTTGGTGCTGAGAGCAATGGTGTCGTCACTGCCTGGCGCCGTACCGATGGTGCACGGCTCTGGACTTCCGATCGGTTGCAATACCGCAAGCTGACGGCCCCCTTGTTGCTCGGACGCTCTGTGGTCGTGGGGGATGACTCAGGTATGGTCCATCTGCTTTCGCGGGAAGATGGCTCGCCATTGAACCGGCTGCAGACCGATGGATCGGGCATTGCAGCCACGCCGGTTGTTGCTGCTGATACCTTGGTCGTGGTTACACATAATGGAAATGTCTATGGCTTTCGCCCGGACTGATGAAAAGTAGTTTGCAATGAAGCCAGTGATTGCCTTGGTCGG
>Ga0066479_1000512_pt1 | contig 10924 bp, 9 predicted proteins | sample LakWasM117_HOW13_2_FD_59555 | JGI IMG/M metagenome (GOLD analysis project Ga0066479, IMG submission 59555) | Freshwater sediment methanotrophic microbial communities from Lake Washington under simulated oxygen tension - Sediment Metagenome 117_HOW13 | ecosystem: Environmental > Aquatic >... | reverse complement strand
GTAGCGCATCTGCTTTGGGAGCAGAGGGTCGCGAGTTCGAATCCCGCCGCTCCGACCAAATGATTCAAGCCCCTGGTTCGAAAGAACCAGGGGCTTTTGTCTGTCCAGATCGCAAGTGTTCAACCGAGCGTCGCCAGCGCAGCGCCCGCAGCACGGGCACAAACCTTTCACACCTTTGCCTCCAAGACTGGCAACCAGCCAGCAGATCGGCCCATGCGACTTTGGGAAATGGCAGCAGCTTGCGTTGAGCCTGCTCCTACAGCCTCGCAACCCGCGCCAGGCCAGACTGGGACTCCCAAATCAAGAAGGAGCTCCAATGAATTCCAACAGCCTTCAGCGCCGCACAACCCTGGCTCTCGTGATGTCTGCAGCACTGCTGGGTGCATGCGCACAGACCCAGCCGGCGCCCAATGCGCCCGTCACTGCGGTCATGGGAACGGTTGACCTGAGGGAGCCCGCTCCGCTTGCACCCGATGCCGTGCTGGTCGTCGAATTGCAGGACACCTCGCGCGCCGATGCTCCCGCCCCGGTGATATCCCAGCAGTCCATGCGGCTCGAAGGCCTCAAGCCGCCCTACAGCTTCAAGCTGCCCGTCGAGCCCAGCCGCCTGAATCCTGCCTCGCAGTACACGGTCACCTCACGCATTACCCAGGGCAACCAACTCATCTTCATCAATGACACCGTCCACCCGGTCCTGACCCGTGGTGCAGGCTCGAAGGCCGACATGATGCTGGTGCGCGTCGCCCCCTGACCCCACACTTTCAATAACCAAAGCCCGCAGGCAACCTGGCGGGCTTTGTCACGCAGGGCGCCAAACCGCCATCAAGGCGTGCCGTTGGCGCCGTGCAGGCGAAAGCCCGGCCGCTCGCAAAGCCGTTCGTAGTAGGCGCGGACTGCAGGCAATTCAGGGCGCTCCATGGGCGCCGACATCCAGCGATGCGTGGACAGACCCAGCACGATATCGGCCAGGCTCAATTGCGTGCCAGCAGCAAAGGCGCCGGTGTGCGACAACTGGTCTTCCAGAATGCGCATGTGGCGATGCCAGTTCGCCATGCTGCCAGCCAGTTGCGCGGGGTCCTGATGCTCCGGACTTTTTCTCACCAATCCCATGAAGGCATAGCGCCAGGCATTGTTCAACTCGGTTGCCTGCCAGTCCATCCACTGCTCGACAAGCGCGCGTTCGGCGGGTGCTGAAGGCAGCAGGTCCTGCCGGTCATGGCGGGACGCCAGGTAGCGGCAGATGGCATTGGACTCCCACAGCACCAGCGGTCCATCAAGCAGCACCGGAACCATCGCATTCGGATTGAGCGCCAGAAATCCCGGCTCCTGCGTCGAACGATGGCCTGAACCCCATTCCTCCTGGTCGAAAGAAATTCCCAACTCCACGCAAAGCCACAGCACCTTGCGCACATTGATGGACGATGACTTGCCCAGAATCCTGATCATTCGCTGCCTTCTTCGGTTTCGGTGATTTGCAGACCTGCATTGTCCCGCGCCATCCGACAAGAAATGCGACCGAACCTCCACCGCTGCCGCATGATGCAGGCATGCCCCTGGAAAAGCCCCCATCACGCCCAAGCGCCTGCGGCCCCGCGCCCTCAGATGCCGACCTCTGGACTGCCTACATTGATGCAAGCGCCGTACCCAACCCCGGACGCATGGCCATGGGCGCCGTCATCACCGCACCCGACGGACGCCGCCACCTTCTGTCCGAGCCCTGCCCCGAGCGAGGCTGCAACAACGAAGCCGAACTGCGCGCCCTGATGGCCGCGCTGCAGGCCCTGCAAGCCCTGCAGGCGCGCCGCCTGAGCATCTTCACGGACAGCAGCATCCTGGTGGAGCAGTTGACTCCATCGCCACGCCCCATCAAGCCCATCGCGCGCCTGGCAGACCTCTTTGACGAGGCCCGCACCATGCTGACCGGGTTCGAGCACGTGCACCTGCGCTGGATACCCCGCCACCGCAACACCGAGGCAGACGCCTTGGCCAGGGAAGCTCTTTTGCAGGCGTGAATCCCGCTCCGCACCCGCATCCACACCCACCCTTTCGCAGGGTCTCGACTCAGGCCGCCTGCTGCCTGTCCAGGCGCTTGAGGAACACGCCAATCTCCTTTACGACTTGGGCGTCCCCCTTCTGCTGCGCGCAGGCCAATCCCGTATTCCACGCCCGCCGCGCTCCAGCAGCGTCGCCCAGCGCCAGCAATGCCCGGCCCAGCAGCTTCCACGCCACCGAATAGCCGGGATCGAGTTCAATGGCCCGCTCCAGGTGTGAATGAGCCACCTCAAGCGCCTCGTTTTCAAGATAGGTCTTGCCCAAGGTACAGCGCAGCAGGGCCGAGTCCTTGCCGGATGCAAGCAGGCCCTCAAGCCTTTGCGTCATTTCATTCATCTTCAAACTCCTTCTGCGGCAACACAGGTCCATGGCTCCAGCGGAAAATTCTGCCTCTGCTATAATCCCGTGGTTGTCTGCGCAGGCAATGCTGTATCTCACGCCGGCGCGTCGTGCACTACGACGAAAAAAACAACGGTGACAGCCGCAGAGACGTTCTGCCGTAAAACGATGGTCGCGTAAGAGCCATCGTCCACATTCCCAGAAAAAAAGCCCGCTCCACAGCGGGCTTTTTGCATTGCACGGCGCATTGGGCTTGAGGCGGTTGCATCGGAGTACAAAAAAACAGCTTTACGGCTCAGATGCATGCAACTTCGGCTGCTTTGACCCCATCAAGCACCTTGTTTCAATTTACACTTGACAACCAGGAAGGACCGGAGACGCAGACGCAAGCGCTCTCATTCAAAACCCCTAGCATGTGTCCTTCCTGGATTGATCGCATGGAACGCTCCATTCAGCGCCCCGGCCGCCTCCGCAGCCGGGGCGTTTTTTCTTGAGCGGCACCACGCCAGATACCAGCCCAGCAGGCGAAAACCGCAAAACACAAGCTTTTTCTAATTCCAGAGAAGTTCTGGGTTTATTTGAGAATGATTCTTGTTTGCGTATATCATTCAACCCATGCTGCAGCATTCATGGTGTTGCAGCAGTTCAGTTTCATCGTGGGGCGACTCGTCAGGCCAGTTCAGCCTGCAGTCGTTTTTGCCAGCCAGCGGTATGCCGGTTAGCCAGGCTCTTTTTCAAGCACGATCGTTTCTGGATATCTCTCTCAGTCCTTGCACCGAGACGGCGCCCGCAGCAGACGCGCCACTTTCGCACCCAGCCCGGCCATCATCAAGCATCGGCCGGCGGTTGCACACCAAGATCCTCTCCCACCTATCCATCTTGCACGCAGTCGGGCAAATGCCTGTCCGCAGTTTCCCCTGCCCCAAAGCAAAAAGCCCGGCCTGCACGTGGTGCAGACCGGGCCTTTTCACGGCAGCATCAAGGGTTGCGTCGGCGCAGACGGATGGCCAGCCCACCCATCATCAGGCTCAGCAGCGCGACCGCCCACTCGCTCAGTGACGGAATCGCCGCCGGCGTGCCGCCACCGACCGCTGCAGGCAGCACTAGGGCCGAAGGGTCTTCCACACGGCCATTGGCCAGCAGATCGTCATCGCCCAGGCCGCCATCGCGCAGCACGAAGGAGACGACGCGACCCTGCAGCGTTGCAGGTATGCGGTACCAGTGCTGCGTGGTGTTATCTGCCGTGCGGCCCCACTTCCAGTATTCAGCACCACTGGGCAAATCGTTCGGATAGGTCAGCCTGACCGTCACGAGCGCACCCGCATCACAGCCATCGGTATTGAGCTTCAACAGCCCGTGTGGCACCACCGCCCCAGGACGTGGTGTACCCGGTGCCGCCATGACCTGCGGCGGCTCGGCCAGGCGGCAATTGGCGCCACCGCCCACGACCTCGCCCGCAACCGCAATCTGGCTTGCTCCGGTGATGTTGAATCGATTGGCCGGGTCCACTGCGCCCGCTGCGGTCGCCAGCAGCGGATAGCTGGCCGTCACAGCCGCATGGACGCCATCGCTCACGCTCAGTTGCAGGCTGGCCGGGCCGGCCACCGAAGCCATGTACATGGCGGCGCGCAATTGCTGCGACACCTGTTCGGGGCTGCCGCGCAGCTGTATGCCGGGCTGTGCAGCATCGACATCCTCCAGGCCCAGCACCTGTCCGCCGCTGGCGACGATGGACAGTGTGACGACGGGGCTGTCGGCATCGGCCACCACCACGTCCGCCAGATCGGCCGCCTGCCCCACCACCACGGCCTGCGCATTGGCAGGCACGCCACTGAACGATGGCGCCTGGCCACCGAAATTCAGCCCCAGGAGAATGGGGTTGTGGTCACTGGAACGATAGGCAGTGGGCGCATAGAAGCTGGCCTGCTGATCGAGCGACTTGAACTCGACGTTGTAGTCGAGCACCTCGGGCTCCTCGGCATTGATGGCCCACTTGACCGCACGCCCCACGCTGGGCTGCAGACTGGTGCTCACCAGCACATGGTCCAGCGAACCCCACATTCCGTCGAATGCATAGGACAGCCCCTGGGAGACCTTGACATAGCCGCCGGACTCCAGCGTGGTGATGGGGTCTTCTTTCGCATAGGCGTTGAAATCGCCCACCAGCACCACGTGGGGGCTGGTCGCGCCTGTGGGTCGGGTTGCCAGCCAGTTGCTCAGTTGCTGGGCCGTCTTCACGCGCGCCGCGTTGTTGGCGCCCTGGCCGTCGAGCACGTCCGCATTGCCTGCGCCACCGAGCACGCTGCCCTTGGATTTGAAATGGTTCACCACCAGGGTGAACTGCTCCGTGCTGCCGCCCACGGCAAAGGTCTGCGCAATCGGCACCCGGGCTCCGCCGATGCTTCCGTTGAAGGCATCGTAGGTAGAGACATTGGGTGCCGCTGCGCTGCCCACCGGCGTGACGCGGTCGCTGCGATAGACGATGGCCACGGTAATGGCATCCGTGCCCGCGCCTGGCACCGTGCCTGCAGCCTCAGTGAAGGGTGCCTTGACTACCGCATACACGGCGCCGGCAGGCTTGTCGGCACTCGCGTTCAGGGCGTCGGCCAGATCCTGGATGGCGCTGCCCGGACCAAAGCCATTGTTCTGCACCTCCATCAGGCCATACACATCGGCGCCCAGCCCCAGCAGATTGGCCACGATCTTGGCGCGCTGCCTGTCCAGCTCGGCAATGCTGTTGGCACCGCGAATGCCCTGCTGGTTGCCCAGCGGCGTGTTGAACATCACCTGAGAAGAGCCGCTTGTGGCACCGGTCAGGTTGAAGAAATTGAGAACGTTGGCAGACGCGATCTTGAGCGTGGCCGCTCCCACGGCCTGCTGCAATTCAGCAGCAGAAGGGCGCGCGGCTCCCGTGAACTGCGGCGTCTGCGTGGGCTGCACGCGGTAGCTGGTCAAATAGGGCTCGCTGGCGGCAGCATCAAAGAACTGGTCGAGCACGCCGATGACGCGGTCCACGCCATCGCCAGCGCGCAGCGTGTTGGACGCCGACAGCGGCAGGCCGCCACGGCCCGGCACGAACTCGGGATTCTGGACCCCCGAGCGATCATCGAGAATGATCTGGCTGCGCTGCAGCGTCTGCACGTAGGCTGCATAGCCCGCCACGCTGGGAGCGTTGACTTCGGTGTACTGCGCCAACGGCGTATCGGCAGACAGCGTGACATTGCCGTAGCGGCCCAGCGTGCGATTGTCGCTCACCACCAGCTTGCCGCCTGCGGTGGCGGATGCCACCTCCACACGCATGCCTTCCAGACGTTCCCATTGCCCCATGTCGCTGACAGGCAGTGCGATACGCACCGGCTCCGGCAAGGCCGCCGCGCCGCGGACCACGAAGTCCGTGATGGCGCTGAGCTGGGTCTGATTGCGGAACTCGCTCACCGAGGCGGAAATCTGCACCAGCTTGCCCACCGTGCTCTCATCCACGCCAGGATTGGCGTTGCCGTAGTAGACAAAGATGCCCTCCGAGGTAGCAGCGTCGCCATCGGAGTCTGCCGACTCTTCCTGCACGAAGAAGCCGCTCAGTCCAGGCATATAGGCCGTCACCACGGCACTCACCGTCACCTTCTGCCCCACCAGCGGAGACTGATCGCCAGAGCCCTGGACCGCAGAAATCCTGGTGACCGGCGGCTCGTCTCCTGTCGTGAAGCCCAGCGTCGTGCCGGTCCACACATTGCCCGAGGTATCCAACACCGGCTCGCCCACGGAAACCAGGCTATAGGGCGTATTGACCGCCAGCCGCACACCCGCGTTGAGCGTGATGGTCGAGCCACTGAATTTCACCTGCGCCGCATCGCCAGCCTGCAGCGTTGCCACGACCGTGGTGCCCTGGCGCAGTTCGAAGCTGCCGCTACCGGGCTTCACCGCCTCATCGAAACTCAGCTTGATTTCGGGATTCAGCGCCACCCCGGTTGCCGCCTCCGCGGGAATGCTTGCCTGCAGCGTGGGCGCCGTGGTGTCGGGCAGCGCCAGGGTGATGGAGACGTCATCAATGGCCAGGCCGTGGTCGTTGCCCACATCATTGAGTTCCACCCAACGCAGCCACAGCGTGGCACCTGGCGCCCAGCCCAGGCCGCGCAGATCACCGCCCACATTGTTCACCCGACCGGCCACATTGCCGTCCACGGCGGCAGCAGTGCCGGTGGCAACAGGCGATTGCCAATTGAAGTTCGCGCCGGCAGGCAGCCATTCAGGCACGTCGGCAAAGGTGGCTCCCATGCCGTACTCCAGCACCATGGGCTGCGGTTCCGTATTGCCACCATTGCGCCATTGCTCGCCGTTGAATCGCAAGGTGATGCCATCCACCGAGACGCCCGTGTCATTGCGCACCGCCAGCGCAATCCAACCCGCTACAGCGCCCTGGGCCGGGCTGCCAAAGTAGGCCCCGCCTGATGCCACGCCCCCCAAGGCGCGGTCCGCGCTCAGCCCCAGGCTGTAGAAGCTGCCGGTGTTGGAGGCACCATTGCCAGCGACGTAAGAGGTGATGGATGCCAGGTTCTTGTTGAAGAGAAACCAGCCCGGCAAGGTGCTGTTATTGGCCCAGGCCAGCCCCGCCCCAGACGCGGCCAGGGTGTCGAAATTCTGCGTGTAGGTGCCGTTGAAGGGAACCTGCGCCCATACCCCGGCAGATGCCGACAGAAGCAGGCCCGCACCATACAGGCGCCAACGATGCCGCTGCAATGGCGCACTCATCGGATTGGCCGGGTTGAAAACAAATGGAATCAGCGTGGCAGCAATGGACATGGATGCGCAATAAAAAAACAATGCGCTCCCCCCCATGGTTGCGCAACTCCCGGTTTATCGCGCATGGAGATGACCAGCCTGTGACTCGGCAGATGCTCCCCCGTCCTACGTGCAGACTCGCCTCTCACCCATCGGCCGGCCTGCGCACGGCAGGCATCATCGCCATCAGTTTCTGCACCGTTTCATTGCCGGGTCTGGGGCATTTCCTCCTCCCTCCCTCTCATTCCCCCAGGAAGCTTTCAAAAAGCACCGGCTCTTTCTTCCCAGGCCAGCGCAAGCCGCTGGCCTTTTTCTTGGGCGCACCTCATCGCCCCAACCATCCTCATCACCTGTTCTGAACGCGCTACGTCGCTGGTGACCGTTCCTGCATCTGCACACTCTTTTTCTTACTCATAACTTACAAAATATTCATGCCCGTGATATACACGCGCATCTCCCACTGAAAATCATCATTGCCATGACATCCGACTACAAGGCCCTGCTGCAACAAAAAGCCGAGCTTGAGAAAAAAATCGACGCCCTCATCCAGAATGCGAAAACCGATGCGATCGCTGAAGCAAAGGCGATGGTGCAGCAATATGGCCTGACGAAGGAAGACGTCTTCCCCTCCGCCAAGAGCAAATCCGGCAAGGCCAGCAAGCACAGCGTGGGAGAGCCCAAATTCCGCAACCCAGAAACCGGCGCCACCTGGACAGGCCGCGGCAAGCCGCCCAAGTGGATAGAAGGCAAGGACCGCGCAAGCCTCGCCATCTGAGAATCGACACCGGGCGCCGGCCATACCCCCCAGTCGGCGCCCCCTATTTCGCCGCGTTGCCATACCATGCGATTTCCAACACAAGGAGGAAACGCACATGAGCAAACAGAGCACAGAAACCCTGTTGGCAGCAGAACTGGCTGACCACTTCATAGAAGTCATCCTGTCCAACAAACCAGAGCTGTTGGTTTCGGGCATCGGCGGGGTGGCAGACCTGCACCACATACAGCATGGCGCCAAGGCCCTGGCGCATTTCCGCCTCACGCTGATCCAGGAACTGTCGCAACAGCCCATGCCCGACATGGGCAGCAGCTGAATCAACCCTGGGCCAGCCTCCTTGCCGAACCCGTTCCCGCAGCCCGTGCGAAATCCGTGCGATTCCGACGACACCGCAGGAGAGTTGAAGGCAAAAAAAAACCGCCACACGCTGAGGTCATCAGTGTGTGGCGGTGTCTTGGATGGTGGAGCTGGCGGGAATTGAACCCGCGTCCGCAAGCCTTCGCCGGGCAGATCTACATGTTTAGCGTTCTGTTTTGAGTCTCGCCTCCCAAGTCGCGCAGGCGCACGCTACCCGGGATGCCAGCTTCCTTGGATCTTGCCACGTACTAAGAAGCCCAGCACGCAGCCAGCTGATGTAAATTCCCTTGCAGCCGGGAGGTATTGCTACCCCCTTGCCCAGCCCATCAGCGTGCTGTTGCAAGGCTCACCGGATTTAAGCGGCGAGTGCGAAACGTTCGTCGTTTGCAGTTAGTTTTTTGAATGGAGATTTACGAGCGTCACTCAAGCTCGACATGCACCACACCGGTCCCGAACCCACGTCGAAACCAGGACAGCCCCAAGACTCCTATCTTAGCCTCTTTCCAGCAGTTTCAAGAGCTCCAGCGGAGAATAGATTTGCGCATCCGCCTGCCACTGCAGCGTATCGCCCGCTGCGCCAAGGTAGCCGTAGCAAGCCGCCACGGTCTTCATGCCTGCGGCCTTGCCTGCAACGATGTCGCGCTCATCATCACCCACATAGACAAAGCACTGCGGAGGCAGGCCGATACGCGCGGCAGCTTCCAGCAACGGTGCCGGATGGGGCTTTGCGTGGGGCGTGGTATCACCGCTGACGATGGCACCAGCGCTCGCGAAAAGCGGCATCTGCTGCGTCAGCGGATCGGTGAAACGCATGGATTTGTTGGTGACCACTCCCCAGGGCATGGATGCCGCCTGGAGCTGTGCAATGAGCTCCGGGACACCATCGAACGCATAGGTGCGCTCGGTCATGCACTGCTCGTAGTTGCGGAAAAACTCCTCGCGCATCTCCGGAAACTCCGGCGAGTCGGGCGTGAGCCCGAAGCCCACTCCCAGCATCCCCCGTGCCCCGGCGCCCGCCATGGGCCGATACCGCTCATAGGGAAGCGACTGCAGGCCACGGTCAATGCGCATCCTGTCTGCGGCCGCACCCAGGTCGGGTGCGCTGTCGATCAAGGTGCCGTCCAGGTCGAACAGAACGGCTCGGACTTCTTGCCACATGCGGCTCACCCTTCTGCCCGGCGCGTTGCCAGCATGTAGTTCACCGATGTGTCCGCGCTGAGCCAGTAGCGCCCGGTGATGGGGTTGTGCTGCAGACCCTTGCTGGCCTGCAGGTCAAGGCCAGCCTGACGGGCAAACATGGCGAGTTCGCTGGGCTGGATCAGCTTGGCGTACTCATGCGTCCCCTTGGGAATCATCTTGAGCAGGTACTCCGCCGCCACAATGGCCAGACCAAAGGCCTTGGCACTGCGGTTGATCGTGGAGAAGAACACCCAGCCTCCGGGCTTGACCAGCTCGGCGCAGGCCGCGACCACGGAAGCGGGATCGGGCACATGCTCGAGCATCTCCATGCAGGTCACCACGTCAAAGGAGCCCGGCTGCTCCTCGGCCAGACGTTCCACGCTGACTTCGTGGTAGTGGATGTTCGGAGTACCCGTTTCCAGCGCATGCAACTGGGCCACACGCAATGCCTTGGTCGCCAGGTCGATGCCCACCACCTCTCTCGCCCCCTTGCGGGCCATGGAATCGGCGAGGATGCCGCCACCGCAGCCGACATCAAGGACCCTGCGGCCCTTCAAGGGAGCTTGCGCATCAATCCAGTCCAGGCGCAACGGATTGATCTGATGCAAAGGTTTGAACTCACTTTCCGGGTCCCACCAGCGATGGGCCAGGCTGGAGAATTTCTCCAGCTCCGCCGGGTCGGCATTGACGTTGATTGCGTTGCTCATGGCTCGATTGTCGGTGATTGCGACGACCGTTCGGCCATAAAAAAAGCCCCGTTGCCGGGGCTTTTGCGGGAAGCAATCGAAAGATTACTGAGCGGCGCGGGTGCCGACCACTTCGATTTCCACGCGACGGTTCTTTGCGCGGCCTTCCTTGGTCTTGTTGTCGGCGATGGGCTGCTTTTCGCCCTTGCCTTCAGTGTAGACGCGGTTCTTTTCGATGCCCTTGGACACCAGGTAAGCCTTCACAGCTTCAGCGCGGCGAACCGACAGCTTCTGGTTGTAGGCGTCAGAGCCAACGGAGTCGGTGTGACCGACGGCGATGACCACTTCCAGGTTGATACCCTTGACCTTGGAGGCCAGGTCATCCAGCTTGGCCTTGCCTTCGGGCTTCAGAACCGACTTGTCGAAGTCGAAGAAAGCGTCAGCAGAGAAGGTCACCTTGGAAGCCACGGCCGGAGCGGGAGCCGGTGCCGGAGCGGGAGCTGCCGGAGCGGGCGTTGCGGCAGGAGCCACAGCGGCTGCCACAGGCTTCAGGGCACCGTCGCAGTCAGCTGCTGCAGTGGCGGGCGTCCAGTTGGCATCGCGCCAGCACAGTTCGTTCGTGCCGTTCTTCCACACCAGTTCGCTGGTGCCGTTTTGCCAGTTGTCGATGGTCTTGCCACCGTCAGCAGCCTTCACTTGTGCGCCAGCAGCCGTTGCGAGGGCGGCAGAGGCAAACAACATCGCCACTTTGTTCAGTTTC
>Ga0066479_1000504_pt1 | contig 11084 bp, 10 predicted proteins | sample LakWasM117_HOW13_2_FD_59555 | JGI IMG/M metagenome (GOLD analysis project Ga0066479, IMG submission 59555) | Freshwater sediment methanotrophic microbial communities from Lake Washington under simulated oxygen tension - Sediment Metagenome 117_HOW13 | ecosystem: Environmental > Aquatic >... | reverse complement strand
CTGCACATAGCCTTCGCGGTCGCGCAGGTCGATGAAGATCACGCCGCCATGGTCGCGGCGACGGTTCACCCAGCCGCACAGGGTAACGGTTTCGCCCATCAGGGCTTCGGTCACTAGACCGCAGTAATGGGAGCGCATGGCCATGATGAAAAGCTTCCTGCGCCCGGGATGGGCGCGACAGTTTGTTATTTGGATTCCGCGGGCAGTGTGAGATCCGGAGGAGTCACCACGCCCATCGAAACAATGTACTTGAGCGCGGCATCCACGCTCATTTCCAGCTCGATGCAATCGCTCTTGCGAACGATGACGAAATAGCCGCCCGTCGGGTTCGGCGTTGTCGGCACGAAGACGCTCAGGTATTCGTCACGCAGATAGGCGGCGACCTCTCCGCTGGGCGAGCCGGTGACGAAGGCCACGGTCCAGACGCCTTCGCGCGGCCACTGCACCAGCACGGCGGTGCGAAACGCATTGCCGCTGTCCGAGAACACGGTGTCGGACACCTGCTTGACGCTGGAATAGATGGAGCGCACCACGGGAATGCGGCTGACCACCGCATCGCCCCAGGAGACAAGCTTGCGGCCGATGAAGTTGCTGGCCGCAGCGCCAACCACCAGCAGGATCAGCAGCGTGAGCACCACGCCGAAGCCGGGAATGTGGAAACCCAGCAGCCGGTCCGGATGCCAGGCCTCGGGCAGGATGGCCAGCGTCTGGTCCAGCGTGCCGATGATCCAGTTGAGCACGCCCAGCGTGATCACCAGAGGAACAATCACCAGCAGGCCGGCGAACAGCCATTTGCGCAGAGCGGACATGAGAAATGCAAGCCTTGATTAATGGCCCGTGGAGGGTGCGGGAGCAGATGCGGGGGCCGCAGCAGGCGCAGTTGCCGCAGGTGCGGCAGATGTATCCGAGGCCGGGGTGCCGGCCGCTGGAGCCGGCGTGGCGGCGCTCTTGCTGCCGCTGTTCTTGAAGTCGGTCGCGTACCAGCCCGAGCCCTTGAGCTGGAAGCCGGCAGCCGTCAGCTGCTTGGAAAAGGCCTCGGCACCACAGGCCGGGCAGGTCGTCAGCGGAGCATCCGAGATTTTCCGCAGCACGTCCTTGGCATGACCGCAGGAGCCACACTTGTATGCATAAATAGGCATGGCGCTAATGCTTATACGAGAGAAGATGCAAAACTTTCGATTATAGGCATCCGCCCGATACTGCGGCTGCCTTGCCCCCAAAGGCCCAGGCCGGAGAGCCGCAAGCCGCATGCATCAGTCGGTACCTGATGGCCCGAAATGCAAAATGCCAGTCGCGCGGACTGGCATTCCATCAGGGCGGTGCCGGCCCCGCTGCCGGGGCGCCTGCCGCGTCCATGTTCAGCGCCGTGCCCGGCGCCGCTGCATCCCCATACCGGCCAGCATGACGGCAAGGCCCATCAGCACCAGGGCGGGCACCCCGGTGGCGGGGACCGGCTCCGGCGTCAATGCGGCAGCAACCACCAATTCCTGATCCCGCGAATTGTTGGCCGGCTCCGGGTCCGTGGTTCCACTGACCGCCGTCACCGTGGCTGTCAGGCTGCCCTGCGTGGTGGGCGTGAAGCTCACCGTGCAGGAAATGCTGGCGCCAGAGGCCAGCGGCGCGCCTGTCGGCACCGCAGGCGTGCATGAGGTGCTGGCACCTGCCGGCAGCCCTGCGATGGAGCAATCGGCAAAGGCCGCAGCATTGGGGCCGGCATTCGTGCAGACGAACGATCCCTTCACGGGAACACCCACGTTGGCGGTGGCCGGCAGCGTGACGCTGGTGGCCTGCATATCGGCCCGCTCCACGGGGTTGAAGGGGTGGGCCTTGGTGTTGTTGGCCGGCACCGGATCCACGGTGCTGCTGCTCGCCGTCACCAAGGCCGCGATGGTGCCCGTTGTGGTGGGCGTGAACTGCACTGTGCAGGCGATGCTGCCGCCCGATGCCAATGGCGAGGCCGTGGGCACGCTGGGTGTGCAGGACGTGGTCGCCCCGGCGGGCAGGCCGGAGATCACGCACGAGGCCGCCGTGGCCGCACTGGGGCCGGCATTGGTGCAGTTGAAACTGCCGGACACCGGCACGCCCACCGTCATGGACGGCGGAAGATCGACGCTGGTGGCCTGCATGTCGGCCGCTGGCGCAACCGCCAGCACAGCCAGTGTGGCCGGCTGGTTCAGGCCAATAAGACTGAGGTTGGAAGGACCGTTGGTGAAGCTGCCTGTCGCGGTCGGACGCACGTCGAGGCTCACCTCGCAGAAGGCAGCGCCCTGGGCCAGGTCTCCGTTGGACACGGTCACGGTGCTGCCGCCTGCTGCCGCCTGCACGGTCGTGCCGGGGCAGGTGGTGCTGGCATTGCCCTCGACGACCAGTCCTGCAGGCAGGTTGTCGGTAAACGACCAGCCTCGCTTGCGCAGCAGATCGGTCGTATTGGTGATGGTCATGGTCAGCCGGGAGACCTGGCCGAGTTGAATGCTGGCAGGCGAGAAGGCCTTGTCCAGCTGCGGCGTGACATCGATGATCTGCGCGTTGTCGATCGACGAATCGTTGCCCATGGAGCTGGTCTGGTCGTTGTGCAGAACAAACCCGACAGAGGTCCCGCTGAAGAGCAGTGCTCCCGGAGAAGTCACCGTCTGGGCCACAGCGGTCTGGGTGCCGGCAATACCGATAGGTGTTGTATTGAATGACTGTCCACCCACGCATGGATTGATCGCGTTCGTGGAGATGGGCAGTTCCGTACCAGCGTCATTGATCAGGGAAAAACGCAGCAGCGGGGCGACAAATCCCGACGAGCAGAAGGTCGCCACCACATCGGTACGGGCCGTGAGGAATCTGCTGCTGGCACTTTGTGCAATATTGGTGGCGGTGCGAAAGGCAATTGCGCCAGCAGGAAAGGTCCCATTCGCTGTAAGCATTGCCATGACGTGATTGTTGCGTGCAGCCGCCGCACTCTGGCCCTGATAGCGCCCGGCGACCTCGGCCATCTGCTGCAGGTTGTTCCAATTGCCATGGTCCGAGCAGGCCGCAATCATCACCGTCGAACCTGGAGCCTGGCTGAAGGACGTCACTATGCCATTGCACTGGTTGGCGCTCATCCGGTACAGGGGGTCGGCGGTATACATCTGCCCCGCAGGGTCCGCGCCCTGGTAGACCAGCAGATCCCGCCCCTCCGTGGTGATGGGGGGTGTCTGCGGGTTTTCGAAGTCCTCGCTCCAGACAATGACCGGAGCGACCGGAATCCTCGGTGCAGCCATTGCCACCTGGCCGCACAGGGCTGGCACAAGCAAGGCGCCTCCAAGCCACCTCCATCGGAACCGGACGCCAGCGACAGGCCGCAGCTTCAGCCGGCGAGCCCTCGCAATCAGTTTGAGTGTTTTCATGACGGTGCTTCCTCCCAAGCGTTTGCTATTCGGAGGTCCGCCGTACTGTCAGGCCCTGTGCTTCACACCACCCAAGTCAGCATTCCGGGACCTCCACAATCCCAGCCGCTGACTATATAGTTAATAACTATTGATGATTGTCATCAATTGTTTTTGCAAATGATGGTGTGACGGCGCTTACCTTTCAGGGCTGAAGTCAAGAATGTCTGCGCTGCGATTGGCCAGCCACTGCGGCGCCAGTGATCCGGCCACCATCCCCGTCACAGCCGCCAGCAGGCCCGCCAATTGCTGCGGAAATGCCTCGTGCAAAGCAGGAGTGGCCATGAAGACCACCCACACGCCAATGCCCAGTGCCACGGCGCAAATGGCACCCTGCGTGGTGGCGCGCTTCCAGTACAGCCCGAAGACCAGGGGCACGAAGGCGCCGACCAGCGGCACCTGGTAGGCGCTGGAGACCAGCTCATAGATGGGCGTTCCTTCCATCTTGATCGAGTAGGCCAGCACGCAGATGCTGAAGACGAGCACGCTGATGCGCATGGCCAGCAGCATTTCCCGGTCGCTGGCCTGGGTGCGGAACTGGCGCCAGATGTTCTCGGTGAAGGTCACGCTGGGCGCCAGCAACGTGGCCGAGGCACAGGACTTGATGGCCGACAGCAGCGCGCCGAAGAACAGCACCTGCATGACGAAGGGCATCTTGTCCATGACCAGGGTGGGCAGCACCTTCTGCGGGTCCTGCTTGAGCAGTTCCGCTGCCTCCTGCGGCATGATGATCAGCGCGCTGGCCACGAGGAACATGGGTACGAAGGCGAAGCAGATATAGGCCGAGCCACCGATGACGGTGCCGCGCGTGGCGGCCTTCTCGCTGTGGGCCGACATCACGCGCTGGAACACGTCCTGCTGGGGAATGGAGCCCAGCATCATGGTGATGGCCGCGCCAAAGAAGAAGAGGATCTCATGCCAGCTGGGCTCGGGCCAGAACTGGAACAGATCGCGGCTCACGGCCAGGTCGATGACCTTGCCGGCACCGCCAGCCATGTCGCTGGCAAACCAGGCCAGCACCACCAGGCCGACGACCAGGATGATCATCTGCAGGAAGTCCGTCACCGCCACCGACCACATGCCGCCGAACAGCGTATAGGCCAGGATGGACACCACGCCTATGGCCATGCCCACGGGAATGCTGACCGTGCCGCCCGACAGCAGGTTGAACACCAGGCCCAGGGCCGTGACCTGGGCCGAGACCCAGCCCAGGTAGCTGAGCATGATGATCAGCGAGCAGACGATCTCGATGGACCGGCCATAGCGGTGGCGGTAGTAGTCGCTGATGGTCAGCAGCGTCATGCGGTACAGCTTGCCCGCGAAGAACAGGCCCACCAGGATCAGGCACATGCCCGCGCCGAACGGGTCTTCGACCACGCCGCGCAGGCCGCCCTCGATGAACTTGGCGGGTACGCCGAGCACGATCTCCGAGCCGAACCACGTGGCAAACGTGGTGGTGATGATCATGTACATGGGCAGATGGCGCCCGGCAATTGCGAAGTCGGCCGTGTTCTTGACCCGCCTGGCCGCCCACAGGCCGATGGCGATGGTCACGAACAGGTAGGCGATCACCATAGAGAGCAGCACGCTGGCACTCCTGTTTCAAAGTGGGAAAAGGGAGAGGTCCGGAAACCCGTCAGTGTTCTCAGTACCAGCGCAGCCGCACCACCAGTTGCAGCAGGATCAGCGCTATGACAAAGCCGATGCCGGCGCTGACGATGGCCTGCAAAAGGCGGTTGGTGAGCTTTTGCTGCTGCAGCAGCTCCTTGAGCAGTTCGTCGTGCTCGCCGGAGTTGCGCGTGAGCCGGCGATGGATCAGGCGCGGCAGCTCGGGAATGAGCTTGGCATAGCGCGGCGCCTCGGCCAGCAGCTCGCGCCACAGCCGTTGCGGGCCCATCTGGTCCAGCATCCATTTTTCGAGGAAGGGCTTGGCCGTGCTCCACAGGTCCAGGTTGGGGTCCAGCTGGCGCCCCAGGCCTTCGATGTTGAGCAGCGTCTTTTGCAGCAGCACCAGCTGCGGCTGGATCTCGACTTGAAAGCGGCGTGAGGTCTGGAACAGGCGCATCAGCACCATGCCCAGCGAGATCTCGGCCAGCGGACGGTCGAAGTACGGCTCGCAGACGGCGCGGATGGCAGCCTCCAGCTCGTCCACGCGCGTGCTCGGCGGCACCCAGCCGCTTTCGATGTGCAGTTCGGCCACGCGCTTGTAGTCACGGCGGAAGAACGCCGTGAAGTTCTGCGCCAGGTATTCCTTGTCGTACTCGGTCAGCGTGCCGACGATGCCGAAGTCCAGCGAGATGTAGCGCCCGAAGGTCTCGGGCTCCAGGCTGACCATGATGTTGCCCGGGTGCATGTCGGCGTGAAAGAAGCCATCGCGAAAGACCTGGGTGAAGAAGATGGTCACGCCGTCGCGTGCCAGCTTGGGGATGTCCACGCCGGCTTCGCGCAGGCGCTCGACCTGGCTGATGGGCACGCCGGTCATGCGCTGCATGACCATCACGTCGTTGCGGCAGAAATCCCAGTACACCTCGGGGATCAGCACCAGGTCCAGCCCTTCCATGTTGCGGCGCAGCTGCGCGGCGTTGGAGGCTTCGCGGATCAGGTCCAGCTCGTCGTGCAGGTAGTTGTCGAATTCGGCGACGACCTGGCGGGGCTTGAGGCGCTTGCCGTCGGCCGACAGGCGCTCGACCCAGCGCGCCATCATGTGCATCAGCGCCAGGTCCTTGTCGATCACGGTCTTCATGCCCGGACGCAGCACCTTGACGGCCACGTCGCGCTGCACGCCGTTGCGGTCGCTGATCACGGCAAAGTGCACCTGGGCGATGGAGGCGCTGGCCACCGGCTCGCGCTCGAAGCTCACGAATATCTGGTCCAGCTTCTTGCGGAAGGCGCGCTCGATGGTGTCCACCGCAATCTGCGAATCGAAGGGCGGCACGCGGTCCTGCAACCGGGCCAGCTCCTCGGCCACGTCGGGCGGCATCAGGTCGCTGCGCGTGGACAGCACCTGGCCGAACTTCACGAAGATGGGCCCCAGCTCCTCCAGGGCCTCGCGCAGGCGCTGGCCGCGCGGCTTGTCCAGCCGCCGGCCCAGCGTGAGCACCGCACGTGCGCGGCGCATCCAGGGATGCTCGAAGCTCGACAGCACCAGTTCGTCGAGTCCGTAGCGGAACACCACCCAGAGGATGGTCAGCCCGCGAAGAAACCGGCTCATGGCTTGTCGTTCTCGAAACCGGGCAGGGATACCACGGGGGAACCAACGGGCGCGCTGGCGGGCGCTGCCGCACGTGCGGCCTCGGGGGCGGGGGCATCGGCATCGGGCTTGCCGGCCATGCGGGCGCCCACGAACTGGCGCAGCGCCTGGGCGGCGCTGCGCGCGACCTTGGCCACGGTGTGCGCGGGCGCATCGCCGATGATGCGGGCCAGGTCTTCCTCCACGTCCCATTCGACGTGGTCCACCAGCCAGTTGATGTCGGCGGCCAGTTGTACGTCGCCCTCGATGCGGATGGAGGGCTTGTCGCCGCGCAGGGCCACCTGGGCCAGGGCCAGCGGGGAGGTCTCGGTGACTTCAAGCAGCAGGTCGGGCTGCGCGCCTTCGGGCGCCACGTTGAACAGGCCGGCGGGCGTGATCTGCAGGGCCATGGAGTAGCCGCGCCACTGCACGCGCGCCACGCGGCCCTTTTGCCGCACGAGGCGCTCCATCGCCTCTTTCTCCTGCATCAGCACATGGTTGAGGAACAGCACGAGGCGCTGATGCACCTCGCTGACCAGCCATTGCGGCGGTTGCGGACCGGCCATCACGCGTTCCATGAGACCGTTCAGAAAAGAAAAAGGGGACTGTGTTGCCATAGTCCCCGATTATTCCCGAAGTGAGAGGATGCGGCCGACGCAAATCCGGTCGAGACAAGTGGCCAGCCCATGGCGTGACCCCCTGTCGCATCCCTGGCTTGCGCCGGTCCTCTGCAAATTACTGCAGTGCCTGGACGCCAGCGACCAGCCAGCCGCTGCTGCCGCTCTTGGGCTTGGTCATGTTCCAGACCTCGCGGAAGGGCGTGGGGCCTGCCGAGGCGTCCTCGCGGATCATTCCCGAGAATTCCACGCTGGCCATGTAGTCATTGCCCAGATCCTCGATGCCCAGCAACTGGGCATCGATCATGACCACGTCGGTCTGGTTGGGCTGGCCAGGGCGCTGCACCTCGCGCTCGCTGAGCTGGCCACGGATCTCGGTCAGCATCTCGTCGGTCATCATGGCGCGCAGCGAAGCGATGTCCGATCGGTCCCATGCCGATTGCAGGGTGACGAAGTTGCGCTTGGCAGCCGTCAGGAAGCCTTCGGTATCGAAGCCTTCAGGCACGCCCCAGTTCTGCGAGCCTGCCAGGGCAGAGCCGATCTGCACGCCGGAACCCGAGGCCAGGGCGGCCGGCTGGTGGTTCTGCTCCCAGGGACGGGCCGAGGCGTCGTTGCCGACCTTCTCGGGGTTGTACTGGCGTGCCAGCGGTGCGCTGTCCACGTTGCCACCCATGTTGCCCGCGCCCGCAGGGGCTGCGTTCTGGAAGGCGAAGGGGCTGGACGATGCCTGCTGCGCGCCGGCCGCTGCACGGCGCGAGCGCATGACCATGCCCACCACAACCATGATGACCAGGGCCAGCAGGGCGATCAGCAGGAACTGGCCGAAGGCGGCGCCCAGGCCCAGCGAGTGGGCCAGCCAGGCCAGGCCCAGGCCGGCGGCCAAGCCGCCGAGCATGGCGCCCCAGGGCTTCTTGGCCGGAGCGGCCGCAGGCGGCGTGGCAGGCTTGCCCGCAGCGTTCTGTGTGGCGGCGTTCTGCGGCGGCGTGTTCTGCGCCGGCGCGCGCGTAGCTTCACGCTGCGTCACATTGCTCGACTGCTTGCCCACCGATCCGCCACCGCCCATGCGCTTGGCGTCGGCCGTGCCGTGGACCACCACCAGCATCGCGACCAAGACCATAGACCATAGCTTTTTCATGTCATCTCCTCGAATAATCGTGTTGCCGTCACCTCACCGAACGCCTCACGCGCTCAGCACTTGATTCCCACATGCAGCGCGGCAATGCCGCCCGTCATGTTGTGATAGTCCACATGGCCGAAGCCGCATTCCTGCATCAGGCGCTTGAGATCCTCCTGGCCGGGGTGCATGCGGATGGACTCGGCCAGATAGCGGTAGCTGGCGTCATCACCCGCCACGAGCTTGCCCATGGCCGGAAGAATCTTGAAGGAGTACCAGTCGTAGGCTTTCTCCAGGGGCTTGGCCACCTTGGAGAACTCCAGCACCAGCAGCTTGCCGCCGGGGCGCAGGACACGGTTCATTTCCTTGAGCGCCGCATCCTTGTGGGTCATGTTGCGCAGGCCGAAGGCCACGCTGACCAGATCGAAATGGTTGTCGGGAAACGGCAGGGCTTCTGCATCGCAGACCATGGTGGGCAGGATGACGCCCTTGTTGATCAGCCGGTCGCGGCCCACGCGCAGCATGGCTTCGTTGATATCGGTGTGCACCACCTGGCCGGTGGAGCCGACCTTCTTGGCGAAGGCCAGGGCCAGATCGCCCGTGCCACCCGCGATGTCCAGCGCCTTGTCGCCTTCCTTGAGGTTGGCCACCATCACCGTATAGGCCTTCCAGGCACGGTGCAGACCACCCGACATCAGGTCGTTCATGACGTCGTAGCGCGAAGCGACCGAGTCGAACACGCCGCGCACGCGGCTGGCCTTCTCGCGCTCGTCCACCGACTGGAATCCGAAATGTGTGGTGCTCATAACAACGATGCTAAGCAAGCAGTAGTAATGCGTACAGCGACAACCCCGTGTGGCCACGGGCTTTGCCGGGCAAGGGTTATCAAGAACAAACAGCTTGAAACGCCTTCAAACAAAGACTTTCAAGCTATTTTAAATATAGCACCACCCCCAATAACCCTGTGCCGTACAGAGGTCCGGAATGTGGTGCGAGGGGAACGGCGCCATACAGCGCGCACCCGTGCGCGGCGTCAGTGGCTGCCGCAGCCGTGTCCGCCGCCGCTGGCCTTGCCGGGCATGGGCGTGTCGCGGTCCATGCCGGACTCCTGCAGCCGGTCCAGGTACTGCGCCCAGAACTCGTCCTGGCGGCGGCCCAGTTCGTAGAGGTATTCCCAGGTGTACAGGCCGCTTTCATGCCCGTCGCTGAAGAAGGGCTTGATGGCGTAGTTGCCTACGGGCTCGATGGCCGTGATGGACACCTCGCGCTTGCCCGTCTGCAGCACTTCCTGGCCCGGGCCATGGCCCTGGACTTCGGCCGAGGGCGAGTACACGCGCAGCAGCTCGAAGGGGATGCGAAAGCTTGCGCCGTCGGAGTAGGCGACTTCCAGCACGCGCGATGCGCCGTGCACGGTCAGGGCTTCAGGGGTTGGGGTGTCAGGGGTCAGGCCGGCCATGCGGTGCTCCTCATTCAGTGGCGGGGTGCTGCTGCCAGGCATCGAGGGCCTGGACCAGCGCCGTGTCTATGGCTGGCAAGCGCGCTGCCACCTCGGCCTCGCGCTCGCCATTGCGCGGGCGCTGGGCCGGGGCCCAGACCGCGCCCGGGAAATGGCTGTCCCAGTCAAAGCGCGCAATCACATGCCAGTGCAGGTGCGGCACCATGTTGCCCAGTGCCGCCAGGTTGATCTTGGCCGGCGCAAGGCGCTCACGCAAGACGCGCTCGACCACGACCACGGCATCCATGCAGTGCTGGCGGTCAGCGGCGTCCAGGTCGGAGAACTCGGCCGCATGCGCATTCCAGACCACGCGGTAGAAGGCCGGGAAGCCCTCCTCCTGCGCGCGGATCACTCGCAGGCGCTGGCCGCGCCAGACGGGCACGCCGCCTTCTGTGGCGCACAGGGGGCAGGAAGCGGGAGCAGCCATCAGACCAGCACCCGTTCGATGCCGCCGGCGTTGGCGCGCTGAACATATTCAGCCATCCAGTTCTCGCCCAGGATCTGGCGCGCCATCTCGACCACGATGTAGTCGGCTTCCAACAGGCCGTTGTTCATATCGCCACCGTAGCGCGACAGGCCCTGCAGGCAGCTGGGGCAGCTGGTGAGGATCTTCACGTTGTCCTTCTCGGCCAAGGCGCCGCTGGCGCGCAGCGCGGCCTCGCCCTTCTTGAGTTCCTCTTCCTTGCGGAAGCGGATCTGCGTGGAGATGTCGGGGCGCGTGACGCCCAGCGTGCCCGATTCGCCGCAGCAGCGCTCGCTCTTGACCACGCCGTCGCCGACCAGGGCCTTGACGGTCTTCATGGGGTCCTGCAGCTTCATGGGCGAGTGGCAGGGGTCGTGGTAGAGGTAGCCCTCCTTGCCCTGCAGCGTCACGCCCTTTTCCAGCAGGTATTCGTGGATGTCGATGATGCGGCTGCCCGGGAAGATTTTGCCGAACTCGTAGCCCTGCAATTGGTCGTAGCAGGTGCCGCAGCTGACCACCACGGTCTTGATGTCCAGGTAGTTGAGCGTGGTGGCGACGCGGTGGAAGAGCACACGGTTGTCCGTGATCATCTTCTCGGCCTTGTCGAACTGGCCACTGCCGCGCTGGGGATAGCCGCAGCACAGGTAGCCGGGTGGCAGCACGGTCTGCACGCCGGCATGCCAGAGCATGGCCTGGGTGGCCAGGCCCACCTGGCTGAACAGGCGCTCGGAGCCGCAGCCGGGGAAGTAG
>Ga0066479_1000498_pt1 | contig 11139 bp, 11 predicted proteins | sample LakWasM117_HOW13_2_FD_59555 | JGI IMG/M metagenome (GOLD analysis project Ga0066479, IMG submission 59555) | Freshwater sediment methanotrophic microbial communities from Lake Washington under simulated oxygen tension - Sediment Metagenome 117_HOW13 | ecosystem: Environmental > Aquatic >... | reverse complement strand
ATCTCGGTCACCGTGCCCACGGTGGAGCGCGGGTTGTGGCTGGTGGCCTTCTGTTCGATGCTGATGGCGGGCGACAGGCCCTCGATCAGGTCCACATCGGGCTTGTCCAGCCGCCCCAGGAACTGGCGCGCATAGGCCGACAGGCTCTCCACATAGCGGCGCTGGCCCTCGGCATACAGCGTATCGAAGGCCAGGCTGGACTTGCCCGAGCCCGACAGCCCGGTGATCACCACCAGCCGGTTGCGCGGAATGTCCAGGTCGATGTTCTTGAGGTTGTGCGTGCGCGCACCGCGGATGGCGATGCGTGACTGCGCCAGCGCCTGGCCGAGGTAGCGGCCGTCGGGCTGGGAGCGGGAGTCGGCGGCCCGGTCCAGGCCGCCGTCTTCGGAAATCGTGTGGGAACCAGGCATCGGGAAAACCCCTGCGAAGGCGAACCCGCCATGATAGGTCAGAACCCGTGCCACCGCATGGCGGCTCGGTCTGCGGGGCGGCAGGGCCTTCTGCGGCGCCCCTTCACAAAACTGTCTTGCACTGCCTTGCATAACCCAGCCACCCCGCAGCGCTGGCCTATGGGCGAGAATGGCGGATTGCTTGCCCCCACAACAGTGCACCCCGTGCTCGATTCCCCCACACCCGTCCACGGCGCCCAGGCGCCAGCCCCCTCCTCGGCCGCATCGGGCCGCATGACCCCGCAGGAACGCCGATCCAGCGCCAGCCTGGCGCTGATCTTTGCGCTGCGCATGCTGGGCCTGTTCCTGGTGCTGCCGGTGTTCGCGCTGGAGGCGCGCAAATACCCGGGCGGTGACGATCCGGCCATGATCGGCCTGGCCATGGGCCTGTACGGGCTCACCCAGGCCGTGTTCCAGCTGCCGCTGGGCCTGGCTTCGGACCGTTTCGGGCGCAAGCGTGTCATCGTCGCCGGGCTGCTGGTCTTTGCGGCGGGCAGCCTGCTGGCGGCCACGGCCGACTCGCTGCTGGGCCTGATGTGGGGCCGGGGCCTGCAGGGCGCGGGCGCCGTCTCGGCCGCCGTGACCGCGCTGCTGGCCGACCTCACGCGCGACAGCGTGCGCACCAAGGCCATGGCCATGGTGGGCGGCAGCATCGGACTCATGTTTGCGCTGGCCCTGGTGCTCAGCCCCCTGCTGGCTGCCTGGGGCGGGCTGCCTGGCATCTTCGGCCTGACCTGCATCCTGGCGCTGGCGGGCATTGCGGTCGTGCTCTGGGTCGTCCCGCCCGAGCCCGCGCGCCACGCCGACCAGCCGCGCGGCCGCATGGCCGAGCTGTGGCGCCATGGCGATCTGGTGCGGCTGAACCTGGGCGTGTTCGTGCTGCACACCGTGCAGATGTCCATGTGGGTGGCCGTGCCCGCCATGCTGGTGCAGGCAGGCCTGGACAAGCAGGCGCACTGGCATGTCTACCTGCCGGCCGTGGTGCTGTCCTTCGCCGCCATGGGCGGCCTGTTCGCCATGGAGCGGCGCGGGCGCCTGCGCGCGGCCCTGCTGGGCGCGATCGCACTGATCACCCTCGTGCAGATCGGCCTGGGCCTGCTGGCAGTCGGTGGCGCGCAGCCGCCGCTGTGGGCCATGGCCGTGCTGATGTTCGTGTTCTTCTGCGGCTTCAACGCGCTGGAGGCCACCCAGCCCAGCCTGGTCTCTCGCATGGCCCCGGCCCCGCTGCGCGGCGCGGCGCTGGGCGCCTACAACACGCTGCAATCGCTGGGCCTGTTCGCAGGCGGCGCGCTGGGCGGCGCCGTCGCCAAATGGGCCGGCATGCCGGGCCTGTTCACCCTGACGAGCGTCCTGGCCGTGCTGTGGCTGGTCGTCACCTGGCCGCTGCGCCCCGTGGGCCGCCACGGCTGAACGGCGGATTTTCAGACGGTTACAAGCCGCCGCCACAGGCGGTTGCCACGGGATATCCGCCCCCTGCCATCGGCGGACGGCTTGCGGCACAATGGCGCGTCTGGCCCGGGATCCATCCCTCTATGCCCGGGCCACTTCCCTATGTAAAGGTATTTCACTCATGGCATCCGTCAACAAAGTCATCATCGTCGGCAACCTCGGACGCGATCCCGAAATGCGCACCTTCCCGAGTGGCGATCAGGTGGCCAACGTGACCATCGCCACCACCGACCGCTGGCGCGACAAGAACACGGGCGAGAACAAGGAAGCCACCGAGTGGCACCGCGTGGTCTTCAACGGCCGTTTGGCCGAAATCGTGGGCCAGTACCTGCGCAAGGGCAGCCAGGTCTATGTCGAAGGCAGCCTGCGCACCCGCAAGTGGACCGACCAGGCCAGCGGCCAGGAACGCTACGCCACCGAAATCCGTGCCGACAGCATGCAGATGCTGGGCAGCCGCCAGGGCGGCGGCGGTGGCCAGCAAGGCGGCGGCTACGGCGATGAAGGCTACGGCGACAGCGGCTACGACGCCCCTCCCCAGCAGCAACAGCGCCGCCCGGCCCCTGCCCCCATGGCAGCGCCCGCACCGCGCCAGGCCCCTGCCCAGCGCCCCGCTCCCGCACCCATGGCCCCCCCGCCCCAGCGCGCGGCCTCGGGCTTTGACGATATGGATGACGACATTCCGTTCTAAATCCGAAGAGGATTGTTTTTGTTGATTCGGGCCCGCCTGCTCTTCGGAGAGGCGGGCTTTTTCTTTGCCTGTCGCATGCCGACCCCCGCTGAAGCGAACCGAGGCCCAGGCTGCAGCGGATGTGCCGCAGCTGCGCAAGCCAGCCAGACCTTGATCACCTTCTGTATAAAGAATAAAATATTTATCTTTGAATGAGTATTTAATATTTAAAGACAAAAATAATGAATCTTGGACTTTACTCTTCCTCACAAATCGCGGCAGAGCTATCGTCACGGCTGCGCAAGCATCGCATCGCCCAAAAGTTCACTCAGGCGGAACTGGCCAGCCGTGTAGGCGTATCCAAGGCCACCATCGTCAACATGGAGGCAGGCAAGAACGTCTCATTCGAGACCGTGATTGCCGTTGTGCAGGTGCTGGGCCTTGCCATTCAGCTTGAAGAGCTGTTTCTTTATCAACCACGCACGATTGAAGAGCTTGAAAGGATTTCAACTCTTCCTCAGCGGGTGCGTTCCCCGAAAGCTTCACATGGTTCAGAAGATTAATGTCTACTACGAAGGCTGGGGCGACAAATTTCATTGGGCTACCCTGGGTGCAGCCGATGCCAGAAGCAGCATTATTTTTGAATATACCGACGAGGCTTTTGCCAAGGGACTGGAGCTATCGCCCTACCTTTTCCCGCTTGTAAAGGGACGAGATTTCTCCAAATCTCTACCAAGACACCAATTAGGTCTACCAGGCCCTGTTTACGATTCTTTGCCGGATGGATGGGGTTTGCTCCTGATGGACAAACTATTCCAAAAACGTGGATTGGATCCTGCTCGGTTATCTGCGCTGGATCGATTGGCATATGTTGGTGACAGCGCATTAGGTGCAATGACATTTGCACCTGCTGATAGTTTCATGAAACAGCCTCAAGCAGATATTCCTATGGCAATGCTTGCACAAGAAGTGCAACAAGTGCTTGAGGACAAGGACACAGCTCTGCTCGCGCAACTTGCCCTGGTGGGTGGTTCGCCTCATGGGGCTCGGCCCAAGGCGCTGGTCTATCTGAATAGCGAGACGCATCGCGCGAGCACCGTACCCATGGAGGGCGCTGAACCTTGGCTGGTGAAATTTCCCGCAATGAATGAACATTCCGAGGTTTGTGCCATTGAGGACCTCTACGTCAAGTCTGCCAGTGCATGCGGGCTTGAGGCGCCGCCTACCGTGAGCTTGGATTTGGGACAGGGTCTGTCTGCCTTTGGCATCAAACGCTTCGACAGAGAAGGCAAGTACCGCGTTCCTGTCCACACCTTGGCTGCATTTGTTGGCGCTGATTTCCGGGTAGCCGGGTCCATCGGCTATATCACCTTGATTCAGGCAACACGATTCCTGACCAGAGATTCAAGGGAAGTGAAAAAAGCCTTTGAACGCGCTGTGTTCAACGTGATTTTCAACAATCGGGATGACCACGGAAAGAATTTCTCCTTCAGGATGGGAAAGGATGGCCATTGGAAGCTTGCCCCGGTTTATGACATAACCTTCAATCGAGGGCCGGGCGGCTACCATCAAATGGACGTAGCAGGCGAGGCATCCATTATTAGATTGGCGCATCTGCACCAGCTCGGCAAGGAAGCTGGAGTCAGCAAGAAAGAAACAATAGAAATCATTTCGAGAGTTGCACAGGAGGCATCTTTATTCTCTGCACGAGTGCAGGAATACGATGGCGCCATCCGCAGGCAAACTGAACAGAATATCTCGAGAATTCTACAAGCGAATATCAAAGCGGCCACATCATAGGCGCCGCATCCATGGCGCCTTCATGATCGGAGCGGCGCTTCCCGCCCCTCCCCCCGAACACCCACCCCCTCGTACAATCGCGCCCGTGATTTCAGTCCACCGGCACCGTCAACCAGGGGCTCGCCAAGCGCGCAGCCGCGATGCCGCGCGCCTTCACAGCTTCACGCTGGCCCGCATCGCGCGCGGCTCGCAGAGCCGGCGCTCGGGCTGCACCCGCCTGGCGCCGCCGTAGCACGGCCGAACCGTACAAGCCGCCAGGTTTCGGGCATCGCCCGACGCCCGGCATGTTCATTCCCGTCTACAAAATCCTGCCCCGCCCTGTCACACCCAGCGCGGCGGGGCCGGCCATTTCCATGTCGAAACACCCCCATCCCTTTCGCGCCGAGTGGGCGCCCAGCATTCCGCGCGAGCTCATGGCCGGCGCCGTGGCCACCTTTGCGCTGATCCCCGAGGTCATCGCCTTCTCCTTCGTGGCCGGGGTCGATCCCGCCGTCGGGCTGTTCGCGTCTTTCATCATCAGCATCGTCATCGCCTTCACCGGCGCGCGCCCGGCCATGGTGTCGGCGGCCGCTGGCTCGGTCGCCCTGGTGGCCGCTCCGCTGGTGCATGCGCATGGCGTGCAGTACCTTTTTGCGGCCGGCATTCTTGCGGGAGCCGTGCAGATCCTGTTCGGCCTGCTGCGCCTGGGCGTACTGATGCGCTATGTGTCGGGCTCGGTGCGCACGGGCTTCGTCAATGCGCTGGCCATCCTGATCTTCTCGGCCCAGATGCCGCACCTGATCGGCGCCAATGCCGCCACCTGGGCCATGGTGGGCGCCGGCCTGCTGATCATCTACGGCCTGCCCCGGCTGACCACGGCCGTGCCCTCGCCCCTGGTCTGCATCGTGGTGCTGACGGTGGCGGCGAATTGGCTGGACCTGCCCTTGAAGACGGTCGCCGACCTGGGCCTGCTGCCGGACGGCCTGCCCAGCTTCGGGCTGCCGCAGGTGCCTTGGTCGCTGGAGACGCTGCGCCTGATCGCCCTGCCCGCGCTGGCGATCGCCATTGTGGGATTGCTGGAGTCCATGATGACGGCCAGCGTGGTCGATGAACTCACGGACACGCCCAGCTCCAAGAACCGCGAGTGCAGCGGCATCGGCGTGGCCAACATCGCGGCCAGCATGTTCGGCGGCATCGCCGGCTGCGCCATGATCGGCCAGACCGTGGGCAATGTGCGCTACGGCGGCCGGGGCCGGCTGTCCACGCTGTTCGCGGGCGCCTTCCTGCTGATCCTGATGGTGCTGCTCAAGCCCTGGGCGTCGCAGGTGCCGGTAGCGGCGCTGGTGGCCATCATGGTGATGGTGTCGGCCTCCACGCTGGACTGGGGATCGGCCCGCGCCCTGCTCAGGCATCCCAAGCTGTCCAGCGCCGTCATGCTGGCCACCGTGGTGGTCACCGTGGCCACGGACAACCTGGCCGCCGGCGTGGGCGTCGGCGTGCTGCTCAGCGGGGTGTTCTTCACCTTCAAGGTCTCAAGGCTGCTGTCCGTCGAGAAGACGCAGGACGGCGCAGGCCTGACCTACCGCGTATCGGGCCAGGTCTTCTTTGCCTCGGCCGACCAGCTGGTCGATGCCTTCGACGTGCGGGACATCGAAGGCCGGCCCGTGCGCATCGAACTGACCAACGCCCATTTCTGGGACATCACGGCCGTCAATGCGCTGGACAAGGTCTGCCAGCGCCTGCGCAAGCACGGCAGCACGGTCGAGGTGACGGGCCTGAACGAACACGGCCGGGCACTGGTGTCGCGGCTGGATATCGGCATCGAGTAGGAAACCTGCCCCGGGCATGGTTTTCCAGCGCTGGCAGACCGCTTGCTTTCCTGAGGCAGACGCGGTCTGCTCTTTCGCAAAGAGAAATCCGTCAAATATCGAATGGGGCATTCAGAAAATTCTCTATTTCAAAGAGTTACTCTTTTGAAATAAAGATTTCAGCCCGCTCATTTAGGATCTGGACCGCTGTCACCTCCCCGAACCCGTTCCACCTCTTCCATGCGACTCAGATCCGTTATCTTGGGCCTTGTCCTCCTGGTCTTTGCCGCATCCGCATCCTGGTTGGCCGTGTATGGGTTTCTCATCTCCCAGGAGGACTACTCGCCTGAGCGGGGATCGCTCAGATATTACGTAGGCATCTCTTCCCTGATACGCAATGCGCCAGCGACAGGGACGATGGCGCAGCCCACCTACTTCGGCTCCGTCGGTGATGGCAACAAGCCCCCGCAGTCCGAGATGACCTTCGAGACCAGCGCCAAGGACATCACCGAGGCCACTGCGGCCCTCACCAGCTACCTGCGCCAGAAGGATTTCCACCAGAGATCCATCGATGCCGAAAATGCCGCCGCATCGTTTGTCCCCGAGGGAGAGCGCCTTGTCCAATACGCGCAATACGCGTCATCGGCCGGCGAAGTTGCCGTACTGGCGGTCACCCAGGCAATCGCAACAGGGCTGTGCAAGGTCACGCTCACCCATTACGACTGAACATGTCCAGCAGATCCCACATACCCCGAAGACTCATCTATACCTGCAACTGCGGATGGATTGACCTGGGCCACCTCCAATCGGTCGAGAGCCATCGCAATCGCTACGCCAGTGCGGCCTATCTCTGGAAAGACATACTGCATGAGCGCGGCATCGGGATTCCCGGTCACTCCGACAGCCATCTGATTCAATACAAGCAATCCATGGGGCGCTTTGGCCTGACCCAGGAATTTGCCAAGTTCTATCTCGTCAAGAAAGGCCTGTCTCTTTCAGCGAAGCGCTCCGTGGCCTTGGCCATATTCATGGAGGTTTCCATGGGTTTCGAGAGCCTGCAGGCATCCATGTCGCTCCTCACAGACAGTGGATTCAGCCAGGAAGACCTCGTTTCCAACCTGATTGGCTTCTACATGGTCGTGCACGGGGCACTGGACTGGAAGAACCTGTGCAAGCCGGTTTCCACCGAGGCATCGCTGGCCGTCTGGGATGCCAACGGTCCCGTGGGAAGCCATAAAAACAAAGTCTTCCAGCCGCAGTTCCACGCCTGCGAGGAATGCAAGAGCAAGCACCATGTGCAGCTGCCGCGCTTTCCTTCCGCGTTTCAGTCCATACAGCCCGCATCCAAGGGTCTGCACTTCATCGAAGCATCTGATGGGCTGCCAGTGCCAAAGCACATGCTTTCGACACTGTTTCCCTGAGTCTTCCTGCCCTGCGCCAGAACGCAGGCGCCCTCACCGCTCATCGAACGACAGCACCACCCGCTCGGTCAGCGGATGCGCCTGGCAGGTCAGGACAAAGCCGCAGGCGACTTCGTTCTTGTCGAGGGCGAAGTTGCGCTCCATGCGCACTTCGCCCTCGACCACCTTGGCGCGGCAGGTGCCACAGACGCCCGAGGTGCAGGAATAGGGCACTTCCAGCCCGGCCGAGGAGGCCGCGTCCAGGATGCTGGCCTGGCCGCGCGTGAAGGGGATCTCGCGCGAGAGGCCGTCGCGCACCAGGGTGATGCGGGCGGTGGCGGCGTCGCCGGGCTGGGCCTCGTGCACCACGGCGCCCACCGTGCCCTGGCCTGCGGCCGGCAGGGCCACGCCGAAGCGTTCGATGTGGATGCGCTCCTCGGCCACGCCGGCAGCCAGCAGGGCGGCCTCGGCCTCGTCGTTCATCTGGAAGGGGCCGCAGATGTAGACATGGTCGATGTGCGCAGCCGGCACCACGCCCTGCAGGAATTCGGCGATCTTGGCTCGGTCCATCACGCCCATGTTCAGCGGCAGGTCGGTGTGCTCGTCCGAGAACACATGCTGCAGCGACAGCCGCGACATGTAGCGGTTCTTGAGGTCCTCGATCTCCTCCTTGAACATGGTGGACTGCAGCTGGCGGTTGCCGTAGATCAGCGTGAAGCGGCTGGCGGGCTCGCGCGCCAGCACGGTCTTCATGATGGACAGGATGGGCGTGATGCCGCTGCCGCCGGCGATGCCCACATGGTGGCGCGCGGCCCCGGGCTCGATGGGCACGAAGAAGCGGCCCTGGGGCGCCATGACCTGCAGGGTGTCGCCGGGGCGCAGATGCTCGTTGATCCAGTTGGAGAACTGGCCGCCGCGCACCTTGCGCACGCCCACGCGCAGCTCGCCGTCATCCACGCCTGCGCAGATGGAGTAGCTGCGGCGCAGGTCCTGGCCATCGATCTGGTGGCGCAGGGTGAGGTACTGGCCCTGGGTGAAGCCGAAGACCTCGCGCAGCGCGGGCGGCACGTCGAAGGAGACGACCACGGCCTCGGCCGTGTCGGGCGCAATGCTGCGCACGCGCAGCGGGTGGAACATCGTGGTCGTGGTCATATCGGCTTGAAGTGTTCGAAGGGTTCGCGGCAGTCCAGGCAGCGGTGCAAGGCCTTGCAGGCCGTGGCGCCGAAGGCCGAAAGCCGCTCGGTGTGCGCGCTGCCGCAGTGCGGGCAGGCAACGGGCTCGGGCGCGGCAATGCCCTGGCGGCGGCGCACCAGGCGGATGGGCGAAGTGCCCTCCGGCAGGCCGGCGTCGCCGCAGCGCCCGGGGGGCGCGATGCCGTACTCGCGCAGCTTGCGCCGGCCGTCGTCGCTTATCCAGTCCGTGGTCCAGGCCGGGGCGCGGCGCAGCACGGCGCGCGCGGGGCCCAGGCCTGCGGCCTCGATGGCATCGAGCACGCTGCGCTCGATGACCTCGGTGGCGGGGCAGCCCGAGTAGGTGGGCGTGAGCACGATCTCCATGCCCTGGCCTTCGGGCAGGGCATGGACCTCGCGCACGATGCCCAGTTCGCAGACCGAGATCACGGGCACCTCGGGGTCGGGCACGTCCTGCAGCGCGGCCCAGGCCAGGCGCTCGCGCTCGGCCAAGGCGGATGTGACGGCCACAAGCCGTGCGGCAGCCATCACCACACCCCGCCCGGATAGGCGCGCTGCAGGTGCTGCATCTCGGCCAGGATGAAGCCCATGTGCTCGCTGTGCACGCCGTTGCGGCCCGTGCTGCGGAAGGCGGATTCGGCCGGCATGTCCAGCGTGGCCTCCTGCAGCAGGGCGGCCATTTCGGCCTGCCAGGGTTCGCGCAGCTCGGACCAGGCCGGGCCCAGGCCGCTGGCGCGCGCGGCGGCGTCCGTGGCATCGTCGGTGAACAGCTCGGCCGCATAGCGCCACAGCTGGGCCAGCGCCGCCTCCATGCGCTGGCGCGACTCCTCGGTGCCGTCGCCCAGGCGCACCACCCAGTCGCCCGCGTGCTGCTCGTGGTAGCGCGCCTCCTTGAGCGCCTTGGCGGCGATGGCGGCCAGCTCGGCGTCGCTGGAGTGCACCAGACGCTCCCACATCAGGCGCAGCCAGGTGGCGGCCATGGCGTTGCGCAGCACGGTGAAGGCGAAGTCGCCGCGCGGCAGCTCGGCCAGCGTGGCGTTGAAGTAGTCGCGTTCGTCGCGCAGGAAGGCCAGCTGGTCCTCGTCGTGCGCGCGGCCTTCAAGCTGGCCGGCGCGGGTCAGCAGGGCTCGTGCCTGGCCGACCAGGTCCAGCGCCATGTTGGTCATGGCGATGTCCTCTTCGAGGATGGGCGCGTGGCCGCACCACTGGCCCAGGCGCTGGGCCAGGATCAGGCAGGTATCGCCCAGGCGCAGCAGGTACTGCACGTCGGGCCGGGCGTCGATGGCGATGGAGGAGGCGGAGGCATTCATGGCAGCACCCCGCTCACATGTGGTCCACCGAGGGCGGCAGCTGGTAGAAGGTCGGATGGCGGTAGACCTTGTCCTGGGCCGGGTCGAAGAACATGTCCTTGTCGCCGGGGTCGCTGGCCACGATCTGGTCCGAGCGCACCACCCAGACGCTCACGCCCTCCTGGCGCCGCGTGTAGACATCGCGCGCCATCTGCAGCGCCATCTGCGGGTCGGCCGCATGCAGGCTGCCGCAGTGCTTGTGGTCCAGGCCGGCCTTGCTGCGGACAAAGACTTCCCACAGCGGCCATTCGTTGGTGATGTTCTGTTCGACGGCGGTCATGCGGCCTCCTTGCTGGTCTGGTTTCTCTGTGTCTGCTTGCGGGCATGGGCCAGGGCGGCCTCGCGCACCCAGGCGCCTTCGTCCCAGGCCTTGACGCGGGCGCCCAGGCGCTCGCGGTTGCAGGGGCCGTCTCCGGCGATCACGCGCCAGAACTCGTCCCAGTCGATGGGGCCATGGTCATGGGCCTGGCGGGCCTCGTTCCATTTCAGGTCGGGGTCGGGCAGGGTGACGCCCAGCACCTTGGCCTGGTCCACCGTGGCGTCGATGAACTTCTGGCGCAGCGCGTCGTTGGAGATGCGCTTGATGCCCCAGCGCATGGACTGCGCGCTGTTGGGCGACTGGTCGTCGGGCGGGCCGAACATCATGATGGACGGCCACCACCAGCGGTTGACGGCGTCCTGCACCATGGCCTTCTGCGCCTCGGTGCCCTGCTGCATCATGGTCAGCAGCGCCTCGTAGCCCTGGCGCTGGTGAAAGCTCTCCTCGCGGCAGATGCGCACCATGGCGCGCGCATAGGGTGCATAGGAGCAGCGGCAGATGGGCACCTGGTTCATGATGGCCGCGCCATCCACCAGCCAGCCGATGGTGCCCATGTCGGCCCAGGTCAGCGTGGGGTAGTTGAAGATGGAGCTGTACTTGGCCTTGCCCGTGTGCAGCGCGTGCAGCATCTGGTCGCGGCTGCTGCCCAGCGTCTCGGCGGCGGCGTAGAGGTACAGGCCATGGCCGCCCTCGTCCTGCACCTTGGCCAGCAGGATGGCCTTGCGCTTG
>Ga0066479_1000497_pt1 | contig 11146 bp, 10 predicted proteins | sample LakWasM117_HOW13_2_FD_59555 | JGI IMG/M metagenome (GOLD analysis project Ga0066479, IMG submission 59555) | Freshwater sediment methanotrophic microbial communities from Lake Washington under simulated oxygen tension - Sediment Metagenome 117_HOW13 | ecosystem: Environmental > Aquatic >... | reverse complement strand
ATGGGTGGCAGTACTGCGCTCATTCATCGACCAGATCCTCCGGTGCGATGTCGTCTTGCAGACGGCCCTTGTCCAGCACCAGCACCCGTTTGCGCATGTGTTTGACCAGCCGTAAATCATGGCTGGCCACCAATACGCTGGTGCCGCGTTCGGGCAGCGAGGCAAACAGGCCCATGATTTCGGCCGATAAACCCGGATCCAGATTGCCGGTGGGCTCGTCGGCAATGAGGAGGGCGGGTTCGGCGACCACCGCCCGTGCAATCCCCACCCGTTGCTGCTCGCCGGCCGACAGTTGCGAGGGCAGCGCACGTTCGCGCGCGGCCAGACCGAGTTTGTCGAGGATGCTGCGTACCCGCTTATTGATTTCGGCGCGCTTCATTCCGCGCAGCACCAACGGCAGCGCCACGTTGTCGGCGACACTGCGGTCCATCAGCAATTGATGGTTTTGATACACCACACCCAATTGGCGGCGATGCCTGGCGATGCCGCCACCGCGCACCTTCAGCAGGTTGCGGTCATCAAACAGCACCGCACCGCGGCTGGGGCGTTCGACCAACTGGATCAATTTCAACAACGTGCTTTTGCCAGCGCCCGAATGGCCGGTGACAAACAGCATCTCACCGGCATCCACCGCAAAGCTGACCTCGGCCAGTGCGGTATGCCCGCCAGGGTAGGTCTTGCTGACATTGTCAAAACGCAGAACCGGCATGCGAGCCCAGAAAGGTGGCCAGCGGGCAGTATCGCCCGGGTCGGCGCTGGCGGCCAGCCTTGTGTGCGGTCAAGTGGATGGCTTAGTGCTGCTTGCTGGGCGAGCGCGTCACCAACGACCTCAAGCTGCGCCCAATGCGTGTGAGCAGGGAAGGCGAGGTGCTGGGTGCGCTTGCAGCAGATTTGGGCGGGACAAACCGTGGCTCGGCTGGTGTCCCTGCCTGCGCCGATGTGGCGTTATCGCCACCGGCTTCCAGCGGCTTGCCACGCCGCCGCCGCCGGCGCTTGCGCTCGCCGCGCTCGCCTTCGCTGGCCACGGAAGGTGCTGCGGCGATGGGCTGCGGGATGCTGGCCGGCGTACTGCTCGTGTCGTCAACGCGCGGCTTGCGCGGCGGACGCGGGCCACGGCTTTCGCCACTGCGCCGCTCGCCGGAACCGCTGCGTTCACCCGAACGCCCGCCACCGCTGCGGCCACCTCGGCCACCACCGCGCTTGGCGTCTTCGGCGGCGCGGGCTTCGCGCACTTCCTTGAAGATTTCGCCAATGCTGTCGCCATCGGTCTCGCCATCGGGACTGGCCGCAGGTTTGGCGCGCTCGGGGCGCGGCAGCGCAGTCAGCAATGCTTGCGTGACGGGTTCGGAGGGGATTTTTTGTTCGATGTACGCCTCGATATCGGGCAGGCTCATCGCATAGCGTTCGCAGGCAAAGCTGATCGCGTCGCCTTCCTCGCCCAAGCGTGCGGTGCGGCCGATGCGGTGCACATAATCTTCGGCATCGAACGGCAGGTCGTAGTTGTACACATATTTGATGCCGTCGATATGCAGGCCGCGTGCGGCCACGTCGGTGGCCACCAGAATTTCCAGTTGCCCGGCCTGGAATTTTTTCAGCAGCGATTCGCGCTTCTTCTGCGGCACGTCGCCCGACAACACGCCAACCCGGTAGCCGGCTTTTTCCAGCGAACGCGCCACGCGCTCCACGAACGCCTTGGTGTTGACGAACACCATCGTGCGCGCGCCCTCGCTGCGCGACAGCAGGCCCAGCAGCAGCGGCAGCTTTTCGTCGTCGGCCGGGTAGTACAGCTTCTGGCGGACGCGCGCGGCGGTGATGGTTTCGGTTTCCACCACCAGCTTCTGCGGCTCGTTCATGTGCTCGTAGGCCAGCTCCAGCACGCGGTGGCTGAGGGTGGCGGAGAACAGCAGGGTCTGGCGGGTACCGCGTTCCGGCATGCGCCGCAGCAGGAAGCGGATGTCCTTGATGAAACCGAGGTCGAACATGCGGTCGGCTTCGTCCAGCACGCACACCTCGCAGGCGTGCAGGCTGACCACCTTGTGCTGCTTGACGTAGTCGATCAGCCGGCCGGGGGTGGCGATGATCACGTCGGCGCCGGCCTGCAGCAGCTCGCGCTGCTTGTCGTAGTCCACGCCGCCGTACACCAGCGCGAACTTCAGGCCGAGGTCGGAGGCGAACTTCACCGCGTCCTTGTGGATCTGGATGGCCAGCTCGCGGGTCGGCGCCAGGATCAGCGCGCGCGGATCCTCCGGCTTGCGGTCGGCCAGCGCCGGGCGGGTCAGCAGGCGGTTGATCACCGTGACCAGGAAGGCCAGGGTCTTGCCGGTGCCGGTCTGGGCCTGGCCGGCGACGTCGCCGCCGGGCAGTGCCACCGGCAGGGTCATCGCCTGGATGGGGGTGCAGCGGGTGAAGCCCGCGCCCTCCAGCCCGGCCAGCAGATCCGGGTGCAGGTCGAACGTGGAAAAAGTGATGTCGGTTAAAGGTTTGTCGGACACGATGCGGCCTTTGTGGTGGCCGGTGCGGGCGCGCCTGGAACGCCGCGTTGCACTGTGCCACTTGTCTGAATGGGGGGCAGCCGCGCAGACTGCCGGGAGGATTCCGGGGCTGGTCGTTCCCGGCACGTTGCCTTGAAAAATGCTTGAAAGTGCTCGAAAGAGCGCTTGAAAGTCAAGGTTAAGTTCCCCAAGTTTATCACTCGCGCATTGTTTTCGTACGCGCTTCGTCTTTGGAGAGATCATGAGCAATACCGTTTTGCATGCCACCGATGCCGATTTCGACAGCCAAGTGCTGGCCTCCGACCAGCCGGTACTGGTGGATTTCTGGGCCCCGTGGTGCGGGCCGTGCAAGATGATCGCACCCAGCCTGGATCAACTGGCTGTCGAGTACGCCGGCAAGGCCAAGATCGTCAAGGTCGACGTCGACCAGAACCAGCAGACCGCGCTGAAGTACCACGTGCGCAGCATCCCGATGCTGCTGGTGTTCAAGAATGGCCAGGTGCAGAACACCCAGATCGGCGCGGTGGGCAAGGCCCAGCTGGCCCAGCTGATCGACAAGGCGCTTTGATGTGCCCCGCCCGTCCCGGTTGTCCGGGGCGGGTTTGACGAAACTTGCACGCACCCCTGCAGGGGTGCTAGCGTTTAGCACGCTCCGGCGCTGAAATCTTGCCCTCTGGGCCACTTCGGCGCGCCGCACCCCTTCTGATGTACTCCCCTTTGATCCCGCCCACGCATCGTGGGCGCTTGCAACGCAAGCGAGGTTTTTCCCTTGTCCGAACCCACCAACGACGCCCCCGGCGAAGTCGCCGAAAAGCGCGTGCGCAAACCCCGCGTGGCCAAAGCCCGCAGCCCCGAGCAGTCCGAAATCGCACTGCCACCCGCACCGGCTGCCGTGACTGCAGCGCCACCAGCAGCTCCGGTGTCTGCACCTGCAGCGTCAGTGGCAGCACCAGCGCCGGTCGCCAGCCCGGCGGCCGCAGTGCCTGCCGCCGACGCCGAGCCGCGCGATACCGCCGGCGCGCAAGGCCAGCAAAGTTCTGGCCAGTCCGGGCAAGGCCAATTCGCCCAGGGCGGCCAAGAGGGTGGCCAGCAACCCGACGGCGGCCAGCGCAATAACCGCCGTGAACGTTTCAAGAACCGCCGCGACCGCCAACGTGAGCGCTACCGCGAGGGCGGCATGCCCGACGAGGGTGGCGGCAATAACGAGGTCTTTGTGCCGCGCGCAAACCCGCAGGTGCCGGAAGGCTTCCCCACCTATTCGCTGGGCGACCTCAAGCGCATGCCCGCGCACAAGCTGCTGGAGATCGCCGACCAGCTGCAGATCAGCGAGGGCGTGGCCCGTGCCCGCAAGCAGGACATCATCTTCGCGATCCTGAAGGTGCTGACCCGCCACGGCGAAGGCGTGCAGGCCGACGGCGTGCTGGAGATCCTGCCCGACGGCTTCGGCTTCCTGCGCGCGGCCGAGGCCAGCTACCTGGCAGGCCCGGACGATACCTACATCAGCCCGTCGCAGATCCGCCGCTTCAACCTGCGCACCGGCGACCACGTCTCCGGCCGCATCCGCTGGCCGAAGGACGGCGAGCGCTATTTCGCGCTGAACATCGTCGACACCATCAACGGCGAGCCGATCGAGGCGTCGAAGAACAAGACCCTGTTCGAAAACCTCACCCCGCTGTTCCCGCGCAAGCGCTTCAAGCTGGAGCGCGGCGACGGCTCGAGCGAGGACATCACCGGCCGCATCCTCGACCTGATGGCCCCGCAGGGCAAGGGCCAGCGCGCCCTGATCGTCAGTCCGCCGAAGGCCGGCAAGACGATGATGATGCAGCAGATCGCCAGCGCCATCACCTACAACCATCCCGACGTGCACCTGATCGTGCTGCTGATCGACGAGCGCCCGGAAGAAGTGACCGAGATGCAGCGCACGGTGCGCGGCGAGGTGATTTCCTCGACCTTCGACGAGCCGGCCGCGCGCCATGTGCAGGTTGCGGAAATGGTGATCGAGCGCGCCAAGCGCCTGGTCGAACACAAGAAAGATGTGGTGATTTTGCTGGACTCGATCACCCGCCTGGCCCGTGCCTACAACAACGTGCTGCCGTCCAGCGGCAAGGTGTTGACCGGCGGCGTGGATGCCAATGCACTGCATCGGCCCAAACGCTTTTTTGGTGCCGCACGCAATGTGGAAGAAGGTGGCAGCCTGACCATCATCGCCACCGCGCTGGTGGATACCGGCAGCGCGATGGACAAGGTGATCTACGAAGAGTTCAAGGGCACCGGCAACAGTGAAGTGCATCTGGACCGCCGCATCACCGAAAAGCGCGTGTACCCGGCGATCGGCGTCAACGCCTCCGGCACCCGCCGCGAGGACCTCTTGATCGAGCCCGACCTGCTGCAGAAGATCTGGATCCTGCGCAAGTTGCTGCACCCGATGGACGAGATCGCGGCGATGGAATTCCTGCTCGACAAGATGAAGAACACCAAGTCCAACGACGAGTTCTTCGGTTCGATGAAGCGCTGATACGCGGCTTGTGGCCCATGGCGCGGCAGTGCTTCATCGGCACTGCCGCCTCAATAAACCTGAACAGGGCGTTCCAATCCGGCTTGCATCGCGTGCTACCCTCGCGCCGATGAGCCGATGCCTATTGCCCCCATTCGCCGCGCTGCTGCTTGCTGCGTGCGCTGCCACGCCGCCGAAGACGGTTCCTGTGGCTGCAGCGCCGGTTGCGCCGCCCGCACCTGTGCAGCCGGTAGCCGCTGCCGCCCCCGTTCGTGATATCAGCGCGGCACGCGCCGAATTCGTGCGCAGCACGGCGCAGCGCTTCAACATCCCGGCGGCCGACATCGAAGCCGTGCTGGCGCGCGCGCAGATTCGCGAATCCATCATCAAGGCGATGGCGCGCCCGGCCGAAGCCAAACCGTGGCGCGATTACCGGCCGATCTTCATCCAGCAAGCCCGCATCGATGGCGGCCGCGCATTTCTCGAAAAAAATCGCGACACCTTGCAGCGGGCGGAAGACAAGTACGGGGTGCCGAAGGAAATCATCACCGCGATCCTGGGCGTGGAAACCAGCTACGGCGGCAACAAGGGCAGTTATCTGGTGATCGATGCGTTGTACACGCTGGCGTTTGCCTATCCGCGCAGCGGCAACCCCGAGAAAGTGGCCTACGAGGACAAGCGTGAGGCGTTCTTCCGCGATGAATTGGCGCAGTTGTTCGCGCTGGGCACGGAAGAGGGTTTCGACATCACTACGTTGAAAGGCAGCTATGCCGGGGCGATGGGCTACGGTCAATTCATGCCGTCCAGCTATCGGCAGTACGCGGTGGATGGTGATGGCGATGGCAAGCGTGATTTGTTCAATGATCTCGACGATGTCTTCGCCTCGGTGGCCAATTACTTCGCCCAGAAAGGCAAGTGGCAACGTGGTGGCCCGGTGATGCTGCCCGCGCAGCGTGATGCCAGTGCCGCCGATTTCGTCAATCCCGGCAATGCGGTGAATCTGGACCAAACGCTGCCGGCATTGTCGCAATTGGGCTATCGCACCACCATGCCAGGCGATGCGGCAACCCCGGCCACCCTGATCACGCTGGATGGCAAAGCTGGCCCGGAATACTGGGTGGTGTTCAATAACTTCAAGGCGATCACGACCTACAATATCTCGCGCCTGTATGCGACCGCGGTGTATCAGCTTGCCGAGGCCATCGGTGGGCGTGAGGCAGGCGGCGCATGAGTCCGCGCCTGCGCTTGCTGCTGGTGGGCCTGCCATGGCTGTTGGCGGCTTGTGCCAGCACCGGGCCGACATCGAAATCGGCATCTGTCACCCATGTGCCGCTGCCAGCACCATCGATAGTCCATCACAAACCCAAAGTGTCGCCGTATGCGCCCGCGCAGGAAGACCCGGGCAAGCGCGGTGACTATGTGGCCGGCGGGCTGTTTCGCCCCGATGTGGCCGATAGCGTGCCCGCAGATATCCCGGATGTGGATGCGATTCCAGAGCCGGAAGTGCGCAACGAGCCACGCGCCACCACCGGCAACCGGGACTATGTCGTGCTGGGCAAGCGCTATCACGTGCTGGATGACCACAGCGGTTTTGTCGAGGAGGGGATGGCCTCCTACTACGGCAACAAATTCCATGGCCGGCGCACCTCCAGTCAGGAGGTGTACGACATGTATGCCTTCACCGCCGCCCACAAAACCTTGCCGCTGCCCAGCTTTGCGCGGGTCACCAACCTGGAAAACGGCAACTCGGTCATCGTGCGGATCAACGATCGCGGCCCGTTCCATCCGGGCCGGGTGATTGATTTGAGCTACGCCGCAGCAGTCAAATTGGGCTATCGCAACAAGGGCAGTGCGCGGGTGCGGGTGGAAGCCTTGCAGCCGGATGACGCTGCCAGCGACACCATCGCCAAGACCACCACCGGCAAGCCGTCGGCGATGGATGAATTGGTGACGGCCCTGCCAGTGGCTGCGGCCTTGCCGGTCAGCAACCGGTTTGATATGCGCCAGGACGGGCGCACCATGAGCGCCGACGAGTTCGATGGCTGGATGCAGGCCCGCAAAATTCGCGTGGCCACCGGCAGGCCGATGGCTGTGGCCGGTCAGCAGGGACCACCTGCCCCGGCACTCGCCGCTGACCCACTGCCAATGCATACGGCAGGCAAGGGTGTGGAGCCGTTTGCGGACAACCAGGTCAGCAATCCGGTGACCCTGCAGGTGGCCAGTTTCGGTGATGTGCAAAATGCCCGCCACGCATTGTCCTTGCTGCAAGGCGCGGCGATTGCGCAGGCGCAGTTGCAGGACGCGGAGATTGGCGGCAAGAAAATCTGGCGGCTGCGCATTGGGCCGGTGGCCGAGGCCGTCACTGCGGAACTTGCAGCGCGCATTGTCGGTCTGGGATTTGGCCAGCCGCAGCGCGTGCGCAACTGAATCGAATTGCACCGCCGTCATCCCGATGCCGTGCGCGGCGGCTTAAACTGTCGGCTTGACTGATTCGTGTCGCGTGTACGCGGCCCTCTGGAGTTTTCGTTGATGCATCCTCGTTCTGTGTTGTTCGTCGCGCTGGCCACGGCCGGTATTGCCTTGGGGTCTGGTTGGGTCAATGCGCAGACACCGAAACCAACCGCGGCGCCGGCCAGGCAGGCGGCGTTGAGTGACACGCTGCCGATTCCGGATGCGCCGGCGCCCAAGGTCAGCAAGGCATGGGTACTGATGGATGCTGCCACCGGGCAAGTGTTGGCCGGCGACAATGTCGATGCACAGGTGGAGCCGGCCAGTATTACCAAGGTGATGACCAGCTACGTCATTGCCGCGGAGATGGCGGCCGGCAAGATCAAGCCGACCGATCCGGTGATGATGACCGAGCACGCATGGCGCGAAGGTGGCGCTGCCACCGATGGTAGCTACAGTGGCTTCGAGGTCAATAAAACCGCGCCGCTGGTGGAGATGGAAAAAGGCATGGTGGTGCAGTCCGGCAATGATGCCGCGATTGCGCTGGCCGAGCATGTGGCGGGCAGCGCTGAAGCCTTCGCCCAGTTGATGAATGCCTATGCCAAGAAGATCGGCATGCAGCATTCCCACTTCGTCAATCCCACTGGCTTGTCGGCCGAAGGCCACATCACCACCGCGCATGATTTGGCCCTGCTCGGGCGCGCGCTGATCCACGACTATCCGGCTACCTACGCCTACAACAAAATCAAGGAATTCACGGTGGGCCCGATCACCCAGCCCAACCGCAATCTGTTGTTGTGGCGCGATGCCTCGGTGGATGGCATCAAGACCGGCCATACCTCCAGCGCGGGCTACTGCCTGATGGCGTCGGCGATGCGCGGTGACCAGCGTCTGATCAGCGTGGTAATGGGTGATACCAGTGAAAACCAGCGCGCGGTGGATGCGCAGGCGCTGCTCAATTGGGGCTTCAGGTTTTATGAAACCCACAAACTGTATGAAGCAGGCAAGCCGCTGCAGAGCTTGAAGCTGTGGAAAGGGCAGGCCGATGTGGTCAAGGTCGGCGTCACCCAGCCCTTGCTGGTGTCCACCCCGCGCGGCAAGTACGAGCATTTGAAGGCGACCATCGATCTGCCCAAATCCTTGCAGGCACCGATTGCCAAGGGCCAGCGCATTGGCACCGTGAAGGTGCTGTTCGATGGCAAGCTCATCGCGCAGGCGCCGCTGGTCGCGCAGGAGGCGGTCGAAGAGGCGGGGTTCTTCAAGCGCCTGTGGCATGACCTGCTGATGTGGTGGCAAGGATGAGCGTGAATTCGGACAATCCGCAACATGGCTTCCAATTCCCGGGCACGTTTGAGCTGTCGGCGATGGGCGCGGCGGACAAGCAGCTGGAGTCGGATCTGCCGCAGCACCTGCTTGCTGCCGGCATCGACGTATTGCATGAAGACGTGACTTGGCGACATTCGGCCAGTGGCAAATATGTATCGGTGCGAATCTCATTCCGCGCCAACTCGCGCGAGGACTACGACCGCGCCCACGCCGCGCTGCGCGACCACCCGGAAGTGAAGTGGACGCTGTAGTTCGTGAGCTGGGTCGCCGCAGCTATGAACCGGTGTGGCGGGCCATGCAGGCGTTCACCGATGCCAGAACCGATGCCACACCGGATGAGCTGTGGCTGGTCGAACACGACCCGGTGTTCACCCTTGGCCAGGCAGGCAAGCCCGAACATGTGCTGATGCCGGGTGGGATCCCCGTCTTGCAGGTGGATCGCGGCGGGCAGGTGACCTATCACGGCCCGGGGCAACTGGTCGCTTATCCGCTGCTGGACCTGAAGCGGCTCAAGGTCGGCGTGCGTGACTATGTGTGCAAGATCGAGCAAGCCCTGATCGACACCCTGGACACCTGGAATATCGGTGCGGCGCGCAAGGACGGTGCGCCCGGCGTGTATGTGAACGGTGCCAAGATCGCCTCGCTGGGTATTCGCGTGCGGCGCGGCCGCGCCTTCCACGGACTGGCCTTCAATATCACTGGTGAATGCACACCGCCGTTTGCGCGCATCAACCCGTGCGGCTATGCCGGCCTGCAAGTGGTGGCGCTGGCCGATTTGGGTGGGCCATCCAGTCTGGACGCCGTGAAGCCGGTGTTGCTGGCGCAATTGGGCAAACAATTGGGGTTGACCTGGCAAATGGCGGCCGCCTTGCCCGCGTACTTGGCGGGCGAACCGCAACAACAGCCCTAACAGCCGGCGCGATGTGCGCGATAATCGCCGGATGAACACCCCCTCTCGCAATATTCCGCTGGCCGTCGTGGATGGTGCAGCGTCGTTGGAACCCGGTGCACGGCAAGTGGCCAATGAGAAGATCGCCCGCTCGCCAGTGCAGTTTGCCGATGTGCCTATCCTGCGCAAACCCAGTTGGATCCGGGTGCGCATTCCGTCTGGCAATGCGGTGCAGGCGCTGAAATCCAAGTTGCGCGAAAACCGGCTGGTAACCGTGTGCGAGGAAGCCAGTTGCCCGAACATTCACGAATGCTTTGGTCACGGCACTGCCACCTTCATGATTCTGGGCGAAGTCTGCACGCGCCGTTGCAGCTTCTGCGATGTGGCGCACGGCCGTCCCAAACCGCCCGATGCCGCCGAGCCCTTGCGGCTGGCACAGACGGTCAAGGATATGGGGCTGCGCTATGTGGTGGTCACCAGTGTTGATCGTGATGATCTGCGCGATGGCGGTGCCGGACATTTTGTCGACTGCATCAAAGCCATCCGCGAGTTCACGCCGAATACCAAGATTGAAATCCTGACCCCGGATTTTCGCGGCAAAGGCCGCATGGAGCGCGCGCTGGAGATTCTGGCGGCAGGCCCGCCGGACGTGTTCAATCACAATATCGAAACCGTGCCCGATCTGTATCGCAATGTCCGCCCGGGTGCCGATTACCAATGGTCATTGACCCTGCTGCAGAAATTCAAGGCGCAACACCCGGCCATTCCCACCAAGTCCGGCATCATGTTGGGGTTGGGCGAAACCCTGGAGCAGATCCAGGCCACCCTGCGCGATTTGCGCGCGCATGACGTGGAAATGGTCACCATCGGCCAATATCTGCAACCCAGCGCCCACCATCACCCGGTGCTGCGTTACTGGACCCCCGACGAATTCCAGGCGCTGGCCGATTACGGTCACGCGCTGGGCTTTGCGCATGTGGCTTCGGGGCCGATGGTGCGTTCCAGCTACCACGCCGACCGCCAAGCCGCCGGGATTGCCTGAGGGGCGTGGGTGCGGCGGCCTTGCGCCATGCCCGGCGCAGGGCCGCTGGGTGATGGCGGCATGCCGCCAACCGCTGGCGTGGCATTCACACAGCGTCAGCGCCGACAGGTACAGTGGATGCAACACTGTTGTGCAACTTCTAGCACTGGTGCGCGGTCACAACCGCGTTCATTCTGACCACCACCCCATGCGGCCCCACGCCGTGGAATTTCGATGAAGCGCAATCGCACCCTGCTCACCCTGTCCCTTGGTTTGGCATTGGCCGCGCCGCTGGCGCTGTTGGCCGGCAGTGGCGATATCGCCCTGCCCGCAGCCCCCACCAAAGACCAGTCCACCACCGCACGGATGGTGTATGGCCTGCTGTCCGACAGCCGTTACGCCTATCGCCCGCGGGCGCTGGACGATGCGCTCTCGCGCGAGATCCTGACCGAATACTTGAAGACGCTGGATCCTGG
>Ga0066479_1000494_pt1 | contig 11231 bp, 4 predicted proteins | sample LakWasM117_HOW13_2_FD_59555 | JGI IMG/M metagenome (GOLD analysis project Ga0066479, IMG submission 59555) | Freshwater sediment methanotrophic microbial communities from Lake Washington under simulated oxygen tension - Sediment Metagenome 117_HOW13 | ecosystem: Environmental > Aquatic >... | reverse complement strand
GCCGTGTTCCTGCTGGGCAAGGACTTGAACTCGTTCAAGGAAATCTCCGAAAGCCTGCTGGGCGGCAGCAGCGAACTGCGCCTGCCCCCCACGCGCGACGCCCAGACCCGCGAGCAGATCGAGGCACTGATCAAGCTCTACGAAGAGACCCGCACCGAGGCCAGCGCCATTCTGGGCAACCTGCAGGGCCTGGTCTCCGCCCGCGAGGCACAGACCGCCATCAACGCCGACAGCGAACCGCTGCGCCGCCAGCTGGAAGACCTGCAGACCAAGCTGCAAAGCGGCGCCGGCATCGGCTCGCTGCCCATGGGCCTGCTGGCCCTGGCCACCGTGCTGGTGCTGCTGTGCGGCGTGGGCCTGTCCCGCGTGCAGCTGCTCGACAGCCGCCTGCGCCAGGAAGCTGCCGAACGCCGCCAGGAAGAGTCGCGCGTGCAGGAGCATGAAGCCAAGCGCATCAACGACGCCAACCAGGCCGCCATTTTGCGTTTGATGAACGAACTGCAGTCGGTGGCCGAGGGCGATTTGACGCAGGAAGCCACCGTGACCGAGGACATCACCGGCGCCATCGCCGACTCGGTGAACTACACGGTGGAAGAGTTGCGCGCCCTGGTGGGCAGCGTGCAGAACACGGCAACGCGCGTGGCGCAGACCACGGCCGAGGTGGATGCCAACTCCACCGAGCTGCTGGCCGCATCGACCGAACAGCTGCGCGAGATCCGCGAAACCGGCCGCTCCGTGCTGGACATGGCCGGCCGCATCAACGAGGTCTCCACCCAGGCGCAGGAATCTGCCCAGGTGGCGCGCCAGTCGCTGGAAGCTGCCGACCTGGGCCTGAAGGCCGTGCAGAACGCCATCGGCGGCATGAACTCCATCCGCGACCAGATCCAGGAAACCTCCAAGCGCATCAAGCGGCTGGGCGAATCCTCGCAGGAGATCGGCGAAATCACCGAGCTGATTTCCGACATTACCGAGCAGACCAACGTGCTGGCGCTGAACGCCGCCATCCAGGCCGCATCGGCCGGTGAAGCCGGTCGCGGCTTCTCGGTGGTGGCCGAAGAAGTGCAGCGCCTGGCCGAACGCTCGGCCGACGCGACGCGCCAGATCGCGGCGCTGGTGAAGGCGATTCAGACCGACACCCAGGATGCCGTGGCCGCCATGGAGCGCTCCACCCAGGGTGTGGTCGAGGGGGCCCGCCTGTCCGACTCCGCCGGCACCGCGCTGACCGAGATCGACTCCGTGTCGCGCCATCTGGCCGAGCTGATCGAGCTGATCTCCTCGTCCACCTCGCGCGAAGCCGTTCTGGCCAACGACGTGGCCGAGAACATCCAGCACATTTTCGCGGTGACCGAGCAGACGGGCGAAGGCACGCGCACCACGGCACAGCAGGTGCGCGAACTCTCGCACATGGCCGAGGAACTGCGCCAGTCGGTGGCGCGTTTCAAGATTGCCTGACCCGGTCCAACATAGCTATGCACAGGCCCTAGGGGCTTGGGGAACTGTCCATGTCAGTGGTTGACGAATCGCAAACGGGCGCGGCGCAGGCCGCGCACACCGAACAGGACCTGGGCCCGCTGGCCTGGGTGCTCGATGAGCTGCGCAAGTCGCTGGAAGGGGCGAGCAAGGCGGTGGCCCGTTTCGTGCGCGATGCCGATGCGGCACGCGCCTCGGACCTTGAGGAGCTTGACACCTCGGCCCTGCGCATCGCCCGCCAGCAACTGCACCAGGCCTGCGGCGCCCTCGAAATGGTGGGCCTGGGCTCTCCGGCCCTGGTGCTGCGCGGCATGGAAAGCGCCGTGCAGCGCTTCGTGCAGCGCCCCGAGCTGTGCACCGACCAGGCCGCAGCCACGCTGGAGCGCGCCAGCTTCGCGCTCATCGAATACCTGGAAACCGTGCTGGCCGGCAAGACCGTCTCGGCCGTGGCCTTGTTTCCCCAATACCGTGACACCCAGGCGCTGGCCGGCAATGACAAGGTGCATCCGGCCGACCTATGGCCTGCCGAGCGCCGCGCGCGCGAGCCCGAGTGGGCGCGCCAGCCCGAGCCGCTGGCCTACGGCCCCGATGCCCGGGCCCTGCTCGACGGCGTGGTGCTGCGCATGGTCAAGAGCGACGACCGCGAGGCCGCCGCCCAGATGCGCGACCTGTGCCTGCGCTTTGCCGTGGGCCAGACCGAGGATGTCACCGCGCGCAGCTTCTGGAAGGTGGCGGCCGGCTTCTTCGACGCGCAGTCGCGCGGGATGATCGTTGTTGACCTGTACGTCAAGCGCATGGCCTCGCGCGTGCTCATGCAGTACGCGGCCATGGCTAAGGGCGACCGCACGCCGCCTGCGCGGCTGCTGCAGGACCTGCTGTTCTTCTGCGCCCAGGCCCGCCCTGCCGAGCAGGCCGGCGCCGCCCTGCAGGCGGTGCGCCAGGCCTATGGCATGCAGGCCCAGCCCCAGGTGGACTACCAGCAGACACGCTTTGGCCGCTACGACCCGGCGGTGCTGGTGCAGGCGCGCAAGCGCATCACCACGGCAGCCGATACCTGGTCCGCCCTGGCCGGCGGCGACCGTGCCCGCACCAAGACCGTGGTGGACCAGTTCGCCCAGGTGGCCGAATCCCTGGTCAAGCTGCACCCGGCCAGCCATGGCTTGGCGCGCATGCTGATCAAGGTGGCCGAAACCGTGGCCCGCATCGGCGAGCCGCCACCGGCCGAACTGGCCATGGAAGTGGCCACCTCCGTGCTCTACCTGCAGGCGGCCTTTGCCACCATGGACATGGGCGACGAGGAACTGGCCGAGCAGTCCGCCAACCTGGTCCAGCGCCTGGAGGAATCCCTGCAGGGCGCGCCCGCGCGTCCGCTGGAGCCCTGGATGGAGGAGCTGTACCGCCAAGCCAGCGACCACCAGACCATGGGCTCGGTCGTGGGCGAGCTGCGTGCCACGCTGGCCGAGGCCGAGCGGCACCTGGACCAGTATTTCCGCAACCCCGCCGATGCCACCGTGCTGGCACCCGTCTCGGGCCAGATGGCGCAGATGCGCGGCGTGCTGTCCGTGCTGGGCCTGGACCAGGCCACGCAGGCCATGCAGCGCATGCGCGAGACCGTGGAACGGCTGGTGCTGGGTGAGATCGACGACGCAGAACGTCCCCAGGTGTTCGAGAAACTGGGCAACAGTCTGGGTGCCATGGGCTTTCTGATCGACATGCTGAGCTACCAGCGCAGCATGGCGCGCAAGCTCTTCGTCTATGACGAGGCCGAAGGCGGCCTGCGCATCCTCATGGGCCGTCGCGGCCACCGGGCCGATGATGCGGGCAAGGCGCCCGAGCAACTGCCCGCCCTGGACACCACCGCCGTGCCGCCGCAGCGCGAAGCCGTTGCCGTGGCCCAGCCGCTGCCCGTGCCGCAGGACGCCATCGCCGAGCCGCAATTTGCCGCGCCCTCCACGCCGCCCCCGCCGCCCCCGGCTCCCGTGGACATCGCGACCGAGCCGCTGGCGCAGCCCGCGGCCGCCGAGCAGGACGCGCTGGCCGATGCCGCGGAACTGGCGCAATTTGCCAAGGCCCTCGAAGCACCGGCCGAGCCGGTCTTCCAGCTGGACCAGTCCCTGGTCGAGCCAGAGCCCGCAGCCGAATCCGCGCCTGAAGCCGTCTCTGAATTCGTCTCTGCATCCGTGTCCGAGCCCGTGCCCCCGCCGGCCGGCCTGTCGGTCTCGGAAGAAGACTCGGACGACGAACTGCTGGGCATCTTCCTGGAAGAGGCCCGCGAGGTGGTGGACAACGGCCTGCAGGCCCTGCGCGCCCTGGCCGACGAGCCGGGCAACCTCAGCGAGCAGACCACGCTGCGCCGCGCCTTCCATACGCTCAAGGGCAGTTCGCGCATGGTGGGCCTGGATGAATTCGGCGAAGCCGGCTGGGCCATGGAGCAGATGCTCAACGCCTGGCTGGCCGAGCAAAAGGCCATGCCCCAGCCCATGCAGGAGCTGGCCAGCGATGCGCTGCGCGCCTTTGGCGCCTGGGCCTCGGCCATAGAGCGCCACCAGGCCGACGCCTGGCAGGCCACGCCTTTCCGCGCTGCGGCCGATGCCATGCGCCTGGAAGGCCTGCGCGCCGACGTGGCCCTGGTGCCGCGCACACCGCGTGCCGAGCCCCTTGCACAGCCCGAACCCGAACTCGAGCCCGCACCCGCTACCGCCGCAATTGAGGAATTCGCGCCCGTGGCCCAGGAGCCGCAGGCAGAACACCTGGATGCGCCCGAGCAGGCCACGCCCGCCCAGCCCGTCCAGACCTCTGGCGAGCTGGACTTTGCGCTGGACTTCGACCTGCTGGAGCCGGACCCCCAGCCTTCGGCCGCCGCGCCGCAGGAGTCGCTGGAGACACTGACGCCGCAAGCCGCCGAGGCGCCTGCCGAACTGGCCACCGACGCCGTCGAGGAACTGGACTTTGCGGCCTTCGAAGCCGCCATGCGCGACAGCGAGCAGGAGGCCCTGGCCGTCGTCGCGGGCGACCCGCCCGCGCCGCCCGAGGCCGCCGCCATCGAGGCCGAAGCTGAAACTGAATCTGAAGCACCGCAAGCCGCCGTGCCCCTGGCGCCTTTCGAGGGGCTGGACCTGGATCTGGGCCTGACCCCGGCAGCGGCACCCGCCGAAGCGACCGAGATGATCGCGGTGCCTGAAACGGTTGAAGCGGTCGAAGCGCCAGAAGCGGTTGAAGCGCCAGAAGCGGTTGAAGCATCCGACGCAGTCGAGTCGGTCAAGGCGCCCGAGGTGCCCGAGGCAGAAACCCCGCAGGCCGAAGAGTCCGGCGACGAGGATCTGTCCGGCATCGACGCCGATGGCTTCAAGATCGTGGATGGCCTGCGCATCAGCGCGCCGCTGTACAACGTCTACCTCAACGAGGCCGACGAATGGTCGCGCCGCCTGGACCTGACGCTGCAGCAATGGGCGACCGAGCCCGGCGAGCCCGTGCCCGACGACGCCGTCGCCTTTGCGCATTCGCTGGCCGGAAGCTCGGCCACCGTGGGCTTCAAGGCCTTGTCGGACCTGGCGCGCCTGCTGGAACATACGCTGACCCATCTGCAGCCGCAGCGCTGTGGCACGCCCGACCAGGTTGCCGCCTGCGTGGCGGCCTCCGACGAAGTGCAGCGCCTGCTGCACCAGTTCGCCGCCGGTTTCCTCAAGACGCCCCAGCCGGGCGTGGAAGAGGCCCTGCAGGCGCTGCTGGCGCTGGACATCGAGGCCGCAGACGCGCCGGACAGCCGCCTGGACGCGCTGGAGCAACTGGACCAACTGGACCAACTGGACCAGCTGGAGCCTCAGGACGCCAGCGATGGCACGGACGCCGTGCTCGACGCCGGTGCCCAGGCGCAGACACCGTCGGTGGCGCCCCTGGCCTACTCCATGCGTCCCCTGGTCAACGATGCGCGCCACGAAGCCGAGCTGCAGCGCCGCATCGACGAGGCCATCGCCCATGCCGTTGCCGTGGGCAGCGACCTGGACGATGACATCGATGCGCTGGACGAGGTCGATCCCGACCTGTTCCCCATCTTCGAGGAAGAGGCCATCGAGCTGCTGCCCCGCCTGGGCGCCGCGCTGCGCCGCTGGCATGGCCGGCCCTCGCTGGACGAGGCGCGCCACGAAACCCTGCGCGCCCTGCACACGCTCAAGGGCAGTGCCCGGCTGGCGGGCGCCATGCGCCTGGGCGAGATGGCCCACCGCCTTGAATCTGCCGTGGAGCGGGTCGATGGCGAATCTCCGACCGCCGAGCAGATCGAGCCCTTGCTGGGCAGCTTCGACGCGCTGCAGGCCGGCTTCGACGTGCTGCGCGTGGCCGGTGAGCAGGCGCAGGAAGCGCCGCTGGACCTGGGCGATGAAATCTCCCTCGACGAGCCCGCAGCGGCTGCGGCCTCCGACGCATCGGCAGCGGCTGGATCACCGGCGGCCGCGGCCCCTGTGCCAGCGCCTGTCACTGCGCCGCTGCGCGCCGGTGCCCAGCAGACGGTGCGCGTGCGCGCCCAGCTGCTGGACCGCCTGATCAGCCAGGCTGGCGAGGTGCTGATTGCGCGCTCGCGTGTCGATGCGCGCCTGGCCCAGGCCCGTGGATCGCTGGACGAGCTGGCCGGCAACCTGGAGCGCCTGCGCATGCAGCTGCGCGACATCGAGGTCCAGGCCGAGAGCCAGATGCAGTCGCGCCTGGCCCTGTCCAAGGACTCGGCCGTGGGCTTCGACCCGCTGGAGTTCGACCGCTTCACGCGCGTGCAGGAACTCACCCGCATGATGGCCGAGTCGGTCAACGACGTGGCCACCGTGCAGCGCAACCTGCAGCGCGACATGGCCGGCGCCGAGGACGACCTGGTCGCCCAGGGCCGCCAGGCCCGCGAGTTGCAGCGCGACCTGCTGCGCACGCGCATGGTGGAGTTCGACTCCCTGGCCGAGCGCCTGTACGCCGTGGTCCGCCAGACCTCCAAGGAGATGGGCAAGCAGGTGCGGCTGAACATCCTGGGCGGCACCATTGAAATGGACCGGGGCATGCTGGACCGCATGATGCCGGCCTTCGAGCACTTGCTGCGCAACTGCGTGGCCCACGGCATCGAGTCGCCCGAGCAGCGTGCCGCCGCAGGCAAGCCCGCCATGGGCACCATTGAAATCATCCTGAGCCAAGAGCGCAACGACGTGGCGCTGTCGGTGGAGGACGATGGCGCCGGCCTGAACCTGCAGCGCATCCGCGACAAGGCCGTGGCCCAGGGCCTGTGGCCCGAGGACCAGACGCTGACGGAGCAGGACGCCGGCCGCCTGATCTTCGAGCCCGGCTTCACCACGGCCACCGAGGTGACCGGCGTGGCCGGGCGCGGCATCGGCATGGACGTGGTGCGCTCCGAAGTCAACGCGCTGGGCGGCCGCATCGAAACCCACAGCGAGGCGGGCCGGGGCAGTGCCTTCCGCCTCGTGCTGCCGCTGACGACCGCCGTCACCCAGGTGGTCATGCTGCGCGCAGGCCAGTTGCTGGTCGGCGTGCCCGCCAGCCTGGTGGAAATCGTGCGCCGCGCGCCGCTGGAGCTGCTGCAGCAGGCCTATGCCAGCCACAGCTTCGAAGACGGCAGCGAGACCCTGCCTTTCTACTGGGCCGGCGCGCTGTGGCAGTCCTCGCTGCGCAGCGAGGAAACCGTGGGCCGCACCCGGCCCGTGGTCATCCTGCGCAGCGCGGCGCAGCGCATCGCGCTGCACGTGGACGAAGTGCTGGGCAACCAGGAAGTGGTGATCAAGAACCTCGGCCCCCAGCTGGCCCGCCTGCCCGGCCTGACCGGCATGTCGGTGCTGGCCTCGGGCGCCGTGGTGCAGATCTACAACCCCGTGGCGCTGGCCAACGTCTATGGCGACGAGGTGCGCGCCCGGACCGAAGAGGCCGAGCGCGCCGCAGGCCAGGGCGACGGCGAAGCCGTGCTGGCCAGCGCAGGGCCGGCCTCGGTGCCGCTGGTGCTGGTGGTGGACGACTCCATCACCGTGCGCCGCGTCACCCAGCGCCTGCTGCAGCGCGAAGGCTACCGCGTGGCCCTGGCGGCCGACGGCCTGCAGGCCATGGAACGTCTGGCCGAGGAACGCCCCACCCTGGTGCTGTCCGACATCGAGATGCCGCGCATGGACGGCTTCGACCTGCTGCGCAACATCCGCGCCGACGAGGCCCTGCGCGACCTGCCCGTGGTCATGATCACCTCGCGCATCGCCCAGAAGCACCGCGAGATGGCGCGCCAGCTGGGCGCCAACCACTACCTGGGCAAGCCCTACTCGGACGAGGAACTGCTGGGCCTGATCCAGCACTACTCCCTGCAGGGCGGCAGCATCAGCGGCGGCCCGCTGGCGCCGCAGTCGCTGCAGTCGCCGCAGGTGGACAGCGAGCCCCTGGGCGAAGGGGCCTGAAGGCTGGTGGCCTGAACAAAAAAGAGCAGCATCCGCTGCTCTTTTTTTATTCCAGCAGGTTTTTCAGCCGGCCTGCTTGACCACGCCGTAGCGGGCCAGCGTGCGCTCGCGCGCGGCTGCGTGGTCCACCACGGGATGGGGGTAGTCCGTGCCCAGCACCACGCCGGCCTCGGCCAGTTCCAGCGGCCGGGCCTGCCAGGGCGCGTGGCGCAGCGCGGCGGGCAGGCGGGCCAGCTCGGGCACGTAGCGCTCGATGAAGCGCGCATCGGCATCGAACTTCTGGCTTTGCGTGATGGGGTTGAAGATGCGGAACCAGGGCTGGGCATCGCAGCCCGTGGAGGCCGCCCACTGCCAGCCGCCGTTGTTGGCCGCCAGGTCGAAGTCGTTGAGCTGGCACGCAAACCAGGCCTCCCCCCGGCGCCAGTCTATGCCCAGATCCTTGACCAGAAAGCTGGCCGCCACCATGCGCAGCCGGTTGTGCATGTAGCCCGTGGTGTTGAGCTGGCGCATGGCGGCATCGACCAGCGGATAGCCGGTGCGGCCCTCGCACCAGGCGGCGTACAGCGCATCGGCCTCGGGGCCGGTATCCCACACGATGGCGTCGTAGGCGGGCTTGAAGCTGGCGTGCACCACGTGCGGATGGTGGGCCAGGATCTGGAAATAGAAGTCGCGCCAGATCAGCTCGGACAGCCAGGTGGCGGCGCCCTCGGCATCATGGGGCTGGCTCTGCGTCTGCTCCCAGGCCAGCCTTGCCAGGCGGCGGATGGAGACCGTGCCGAAGCGCAGGTGCACGCTCAGGTAGCTGGGGCCCTTGACGGCGGGAAAGTCGCGCGCCTGCTTGTAGCGCGGCAGGCGCGGCAGGAAGTCGGCCAGCAGTTCCTCGGCGCCAGCGCAGCCCGTGGGCAGGCGCAGGCCGTCCAGCGTGCCGGCCTCAAAGCCCAGGTCGGCTGCGGTGGGCACGGGGCGGCGCTCGCCTTCGGGGCGCGGGGCCAGGCGCTCGGGCAGGTCGCGCTCGCTGGGATAGGCGGACAGGAAGAAGGGTGTGATCTGGCGCAGCCAGGCGTTCTTGTACGGGGTGAACACCGAGAACGGCGCGCCGGCCTGGGTCAGCACCTCGTCGCGCGCAAAGACCATGTGGTCCTTGAAGCTGTGCAGGGCCACGCCCTCGGCGGCCAGGGCCTGGCGCACGCGGGCGTCGCGGGCCAGGGCGTCGGGCTCGTCGTCCCAGTTGCAGAACACGGCCTGGGCGCCGAGCTGCCGGGCCAGGTCCGGGATCTGCTCAGCGGGCCGGCCGCGGCGCACGATGAGGCCGGTGTCGGCGCGGCCCGAGGCCTGGCGCAGCGCATCGTCCAGCCCGCTCAGGCTCTGGCAGATGAACTCCACGCGCCGGTCTGCACGGGGCAGGGGGGCGAGGATGTCGTCGTCGAAGATGAACACGCAATGCACCTGCCTGCACTGGCGCAGCGCGTGGTAGAGGGCGGCATGGTCGGCCAGGCGCAGGTCGCGCCGCAGCCAGACCAAGCCCACAGGGTAAGAAGGTGGCATGGATCGCCGGTAAAATCCGTGGTTATGTCTGCTGAAACTGCGCCTATCAATCTGACGCACCACTTCCTGATTGCCATGCCTGGCCTGGAAGACGAAGCGTTCTCGCGCAGTGTGATCTACCTGTGCGAACACAGCGAGCGCGGTGCGCTCGGTCTGATTATCAACAAGCCCTCGCAGCTTACGCTGGAAGGCTTGCTGGAAAAGGTGGATCTGGCCCTGGGCCGCGAGGACCTTCGCGGCAACCGTGTCTTCAACGGCGGACCCGTGCAGACCGATCGCGGCTTTGTGCTGCACGACCCCATGGTCATCGAAGGCGCGCCCGACGACGAGTCCGCCTACGCCTCGACCATGACCATTCCCGGTGGCCTGGAGATGACCACCTCCAAGGACGTGCTCGAAGCCTTGTCCGACGGCGCAGGCCCCAAGCGCCTGCTGGTCACCCTGGGCTATGCGTCCTGGGGCGAGGGACAGCTGGAGTCGGAACTGGCCGAAAACGCCTGGCTCACGGTGGGCGCCGACGCCAACGTCATCTTCGATACCCCGGTCGACGACCGCTATGACCGCGCCCTGGGCCTGCTGGGCCTGCAGCGCTGGATGATCTCGCCCGAAGCGGGGCGCGCATGAGCCTTCCCGCTCCCGAGTCCCAGGCAGCAGCGGCAGCCGGCACGGCCGTGCCGCCCACCGTTCCCTCCCATTTCCAGAGTTTCGTGGCCTTCGACTTCGGGGCCAAGCGCACGGGCTGCGCCGTGGGCACGCGCATGCTGCGCTCGGCCAACCCGCTGCCCACCATCCGCGCCGAGGCCGGCGAGGCCCGCCTGGCCCAGGCCGGCGAGCGCATCAAGGAGTGGCAGCCCGATGCGCTGGTCATCGGCGTGCCCTACCACCCCGACGGCAATGCGCACGAGAACACGGCGCGGGCGAAGAAATTCGGCCGCCAGCTCAAGAGCCGCTTCGGCCTGCCTGTCTACGAGGTGGACGAGCGCTACAGCACCACCGAGGCCCTGGCCGGTGGCGCAAGGGATGCCGATGCGGCCTCGGCCTGCATCATTCTTGAACAGTTTTTGAGGAGTCTTCCATGAGTGAATCCATTGCGGGAGCCGGCAGCCTGGTGCTGGACGCCGAGGCCCTGTACCGCGAACTGCTGCGCGGCGTGCGCAGCCTCATGGGGCCTGAAACCCGCCTTGCCGGCATCACCTCGGGCGGCGCCTGGCTGGTGGAGCGGCTGCACAAGGACCTGAACCTGCCCGGCAACCCCAGCGTGCTGTCCTCGGCCCTGCACCGCGACGACTTCGCGCAGCGCGGCATGGCCACCAGCGCCCAGACGCAGATCGACTTTGACGTCAACGGCGCCGACATCCTGGTGCTGGACGACGTGCTCTACACCGGCCGTACCGTGCGCGCCGTGCTCAACGAACTCTATGACTACGGCCGCCCGGCCTGCGTGCGCCTGGCGGTGCTGGTGGACCGGGGCGGGCGCGAGTTGCCCTTCCAGGCCGACTTTGCCGCCGCGCGCATCGCGCTGCCGGCCGACCGCCTGCTGTCGCTGGCGCGCGATGACGCCGGCGTCTTCCAATTCCGCATCCAAGAGGCCTGACCGTGCTGTACAAGCGCAATCCCCAGCTCAACAAGAACGGCGAACTGATCCACCTGCTGTCCACCGAAGGACTGTCCAAGGACATCCTGACCCACATCCTGGACACGGCGGCCAACTTCGTCAGCGTCAATGACCGCGAGGTTAAGAAGGTGCCGCTGCTGCGCGGCAAGAGCGTGTTCAACCTGTTCTTCGAGAACAGCACG
>Ga0066479_1000492_pt1 | contig 11265 bp, 8 predicted proteins | sample LakWasM117_HOW13_2_FD_59555 | JGI IMG/M metagenome (GOLD analysis project Ga0066479, IMG submission 59555) | Freshwater sediment methanotrophic microbial communities from Lake Washington under simulated oxygen tension - Sediment Metagenome 117_HOW13 | ecosystem: Environmental > Aquatic >... | reverse complement strand
CACCAATGCAGCACCCGCTGCCCCCAGCGCAAGCAGGGCGGTTGGCATCATGCGCAGCCATTTGCGCCGCGGATCAACTGCACCGGTGGTTTGCATGGATCAGCGCGCGCCGCTAAGTGCTCCAAGCATGGCCAGGCCACCGAAGAACATGATCCAGATCAAAATCAGCACGGGCCCGCTCAAGGCCGACCAGATGGCCCAGGTCTTGGCTTTGCGTGAGGCCTCCCACGCACCGGCGATATCGCCGGCGGCACGCAGACCATCAACCTTCGAAGCGAACACGATCGACACAATGCCAAGCGGCAAGCAGCAAAAAAGCGTGGTCAAAATAGCCCAAACCAGATTGTTGGGTACAACGGGGCCGTTGGTATTCACTCAAAAGTCCTTGTGGTGGCGGAAGCTGCGGGAAAGCGCGCATTGCAGCTGTTGGCTGCAATCAGCGGTGAAGCGATCATGGCAATCAGCCAGCACAGTGGCCCGGTGAACAGGCCAATGAAGACAAAGCTGAGCAGGATATTGATAAACAGCACAAACCAATACCCGAACATGATCAGCAAGCCGGTCACGACATTGCCGGCATACAGATGACCGATGCCAAAAATCTGGAACAAGCCGGGAAGCACTTCCAACAAGGCCGCGGTACCACCCGATTTTTGCGGGTAGTAATAGTGATGCACCTGCTGCACAGGTGGCGGAGTGGTGTTCATGTGATCCCCTGAAAAAGAATGATGCGTCTGCTGTGCGCAAGCATCATCTGTCTGCGGCAAGCGTAATCAATGCCGTGCCGGATGGCAAAGGGGTGCTTGCGGCTGTCCTTGTGAGGTATTGCGCAGGATTGTTGCGAAATATCATTGTCATCGCACTTACGCGCTATCCCCGCGCAGCGCACGCACCTTCGCTTCCAGCAGTTCCGCGCTGGCCGCACTGCCTGCCACCGGCTCACCTGCCAGGACGTCGATGGGTGCGCGCAAGCGGCGCGGCAGGCGGGCGCGGCGCAGGCGCGAATCCTGTTTGCTCCACATGCTGCCCCACATGTTTTCCAGCGCCATCGGTACCACGGGCACGTCCTGCCCTCGCACGGCTGCGCGCGCCAGGATTTTTTCGACGCCGGATTTGAAGGGTGCAATCTGGCCATCTTTGGTGAGTGCGCCCTCCGGAAAAATGCACACCAGCTCGCCTTCGGCCAATGCGGCATCTACCGCGTCAAACGCGCGCTGCATCACTTGCGGGTCTTCGCGCGCACCGGCAATCGGAATGGCTTTGGCGGTCTTGAAGATCCAGCGCATCACCGGCACGTTGAAGATTTTGTAATACATCACGAAGCGCGCCGGGCGCGGCACGCAGGCCGACAGAATCAGCGCATCCATGTAACTGACGTGATTGCACACCAGCAGTGCCGCGCCGTCATCGGGGATGTTTTTTTCGATGCCATGCAGTTTCAGCCGGTACAGCGTGCGCACCATCACCCAGCTCATGAAGCGCATGAAGAACTCGGGTACGATGCTGAAAATCCACAGCGCCACCAGCGTGTTGGCAATCGCCAGAGCCAAGAACAACTGCGGAATGCTCCAGCCCAGATAGCGTTGCACGGCAATCCCAATCAGCGCAGCCAGCACGATGAACATCGCGTTCTGGATGTTCATCCCGGCAATCACCTGCGCCAGCTCCGCCTTCGGTGTGCGGCTTTGGATCAGCGCAAACAACGGCACCACAAAAAAGCCGGTGAACAGGCCCACGCCCACCAAGTCGAACATGATGCGCCAGCTGCCCGGCGCATCCACGAATTGCAGTATCGAAAGCCCTGCGGCCAACGCCTGCCCCGGCCGCGCGAAATACAGATCCAGCAAGAATGCGCTGATGCCGAAGGCACCCAGCGGCACCAAACCAATTTCCACCGTGCGCCCGGACAGCTTTTCGCACGACATCGAACCCACGCCCGCACCCACCGAAAACAGCGCCAGCGCGAAGATGTAGAGGTTCTGCGTGCCGCCCAGGTTGGCCTGCGCATACACCGGCAATTGCGCGGTCAGCACCGTGCCCACGAACCAGAACCAACTGACCCCCAGCACCGCATTGCGCACCGCCAACCGCTGCCGGGTCAGCGCCCAGATCTGTTGCGAAGCGCGCAGGATGTTCCAGTCCACTTTCAGCGTGGGATCACCGGCATCCACCTTGGGAATGCGCCGCGCCACCGTGTTGCCGGCCACCGCCATCGCAATCACGCACACCGCGGCCACCTGCGGGCCGTGGCTGCCGGCCAGCTGGAAAATCAACCCGCCACAGATCATGCCAAGCAGGATCGCCAGCGACGTGCCCATCTCCACCAAGCCATTGCCGCCGGTCAATTCCTCCGGCTTCAGCACCGACGGCAAAATGGAATATTTCACCGGCCCGAACAGCGTGGACTGCAGGCCGGTGCAGAACAGCGCAATCAACAACACCACCATGTTTTGCAGCAGAAAGCCCACCGCCGCCAGCGACATGATGGCAATCTCCATCGAGGTGGTGAGGATGATGAGTTTCTGTTTCTCCATCCGCGCGGCGATCTGCCCGGCGCTGGCCGAAAACAGGAAAAACGGCAGGATGAAAATCGCCGGTGCCAGGTTGGCATACAGCCCCATCTCGCTGCTGCCCACCGCCATGTACGCCAGCAGCCCGATGATGGCCTGCCGGTACACGTTGTCGTTGAACGCCCCCAACGCCTGCACGCTGAAATACGGCAGGAAGCGGCGCTGCGTAAGCAGATTGAATTGGCTATGACCGGACATGCGCATCCCCGTGCGTGGAAGCGTGGAGGATAGCGGAAGCCTGTGGTAATACGCCGCCATCGCTTATGCTGAGTGACGGAGGGAACCGATGCCACTTAGCCTCAACGAAATCCGCGAGCGCGCCCGCGCGTTTTCCAAGGAATGGGCCGGGGAATCCAGCGAGCGCGCCGAGGCGCAGAGCTTCTGGAACGACTTCTTCGAGGTGTTCGGGGTCAAGCGCAAGCGCGTGGCCGTGTTCGAGCAGAAGGCCGCCCGCTTCACTGGCAGCACCCATGGCCGCATCGACGTGTTCTGGCCGGGCGTGATGCTGGCCGAACACAAGAGCGAAGGCCGCGACCTGGATGCCGCGTTCGAACAAGCCACCGATTATTTCGCCGGGCTGAAGGACGCCGAGCTGCCACGCTTCGTGCTGGTCTCGGACTTCCAGCGCTTCCGCCTGCACGATCTGGAAACCGGCGAGCGCTGTGACTTCGCGCTGGCCGAGCTGCACAAGCAGATCGGCCGCTTCGGCTTCATCAGCGGCTACCAGACCCGCAGCTACAAGGAAGAAGACCCCGTCAACGTGCAGGCCGCCGAGCGCATGGGCCGGCTGCACGATGCGCTGAAGGCCGCCGGCTATGACGGCCACGCGCTGGAGCTGCTGTTGGTGCGGTTGCTGTTCTGCCTGTTCGCCGACGACACCGGCATCTTTCCGCGGCAGAGCTTCCACGACCTCATCGCCCAGCGCACCAGTGAAGACGGCGCCGATCTGGGCATGTGGGTGGGGCGCATCTTCCAGGTGCTCAACACCGCGCCGGAGAAACGCCAGACCACGCTGGACGAGCAGTTGGCGGAACTGCCCTACGTCAACGGCAGGCTGTTCGAGGAGCTCCTGCCGCTGGCGGATTTCAACGCGCAGATGCGCGGCCTGCTGCTGGATGCCAGCACGCTGGACTGGAGCCGGATCAGCCCGGCCATCTTCGGCTCCATGTTCCAGTCGGTGATGGACGCCAAGGCCCGCCGCAACCTGGGCGCGCACTACACCAGCGAAAAGAACATCCTGAAATTGATCGGCCCGCTGTTCCTGGACGGGCTGAAGGCCGAACTGGACAAGGCCGGCAACGACGAGCGCAAACTGGCGCAGCTGCACCGCAAGCTGGCCACGCTGACCTTCCTGGACCCGGCCTGCGGCTGCGGCAACTTTTTGGTGATCGCCTACCGCGAGCTGCGCGCGCTGGAGCTGGAAATCCTGAGGCGGCAGTTCGCCACCCAGCAGTCGGTGCTGGCGCACGTGCAGGACCACGTGCTGGTGGACGTGGACCAGTTCCACGGCATCGAGATCGAGGAGTTCCCGGCGCAGATCGCGCAGGTGGCCATGTGGTTGATGGACCACCAGATGAACCTGCGCGTGTCCGAGCAGTTCGGCGAAAACGTGGTGCGCCTGCCGCTGAAGAAGTCCGCCACGATCGTCCACGGCAACGCGCTGCGGATCGACTGGAACACCGTGGTGCCGGCGGAGAAGCTGAACTACATCCTGGGGAATCCGCCGTTCATCGGGCATCACTACCAGAACGAGGAGCAGAAGTCCGATCAAGCGCGCGTCATGCATGAAATTCGCGCGCATGGCGTACTGGACTTCGTGGCGAACTGGTATGTGAAAGCGGCTGACTACATACAGCAGGCTTTTGCTCGTCATTCCCGCGAAGGCGGGAATCGCTCTTCCTCCGGTTCGGCAACCGTGGGCGAAATCCGCTGTGCCTTCGTCTCCACCAATTCCATCACGCAAGGCGAGCAAGCCGGCTTGCTCTGGCCTTTGCTGTTGTCCAAGGGCATGCACATTCAGTTCGCGCACCGCACTTTTCAGTGGAACAACGAGGCGCGCGGTATTGCGGCTGTGCATTGCGTCATTGTTGGCTTTGGCCTGAGTAACGCGATGGGGAAGCGATTGTTCGACTACGGCGACATTCGAGGTGAGCCGCACGAGCTGACTGCTGCCAACATCAATCCCTATCTGGTCGATGCGCCGGACGTGGTGGTGAGCAACCGGAGTGATCCGCTGTGTTCCGTGCCGCGCATGTCATGGGGCAACAAGCCCACCGATGGGGGGAACTTCATTCTCTCCCCGGAAGAGCGGGATGCACTGTTGTCGATGGAGCCGGCTGCCGCACGCTTCGTTCGCCGCTACATGAGTGGTGGCGATTTCATCAATGGCGATGAGCGCTATTGCCTGTGGCTGGTCGATGCCTCACCGCAGGAATTGAAGGCGCTCCCGGAGGTGATGAAACGCGTGGACGCCGTGCGGCAGAGTCGGCTTGAGAGCAAGGCCGCGTCCACGCGAGAGTATGCAAAGTTCCCAACGCGGTTCCGCCAGATTGCACAGCCCGATTCCGACTACCTTGCGATCCCGGAGGTGTCATCGGAGCGTCGCGCCTACATCCCGATTGCGTTCCTGTCGCGCGATGTGATTTGCAGCAATACGGTTCAGTTCGTCCCTAGTGCAACTGCGCTGCACTTCGGTGTCATCAGTAGCGCCATGCATATGGCGTGGGTTCGCTCAGTCTGTGGACGGATGAAGAGTGACTACCGATATTCCAACACCATCGTCTACAACAACTTCCCCTGGCCCGAGTTGCCCGATCCCGCTTCCGTAGGAGCGCACGGAACGGGCGCGACCGACAACGACACCCCAATCGCGCCCCTGCGGTGCGCTCCTACAGGGGGCGGGGCAGGCGACAACCGATATCGCACCGCCATCGAAGCCGCCGCCCAGGCCGTTCTCGACGCCCGCGCGCAGTTCCCCGAAGCCACCCTGGCCGACCTCTACGATCCCCTCACCATGCCGCCGGCACTGGTCAAAGCCCACGCCGCGCTCGACAAGGCCGTGGACGCCGCCTACACCGTTGCTGAAAAAACCGCCGGCCGCAAACCCCCCAAACTCACCACCGACGCCGAGCGCGTGGCCTTCCTGTTCGAACGCTACCAAGCCCTCACCAGCTTGCTGCCAGCAACAAAAGCGAAGGCGGTGCGTAAGAAAAAAGGAGTAGCGGAGTGATCATGATCCTCACCGCGGTGGCCGTCATGCTGCCGCCATTGTTTGCGGCGATTGCCGTGTTTTGGCTGCGCAGGAAGCAGAAGCTGGATAGGCGGCGCTCGCCGCTCACCGAGAAACTGGCACACCTTCCCGGCGAGCAGTTGCGGCAACGCATGGGGTCGATTTCGGACAAAATTGATGAACACATGATTGTGCTCGTCATGGTGGGGCCATTGGCAATTCTGGTCGTACTATTGCCGCATGTGCAGTGGAGTCCGCTGTCACTTACTTGGCTGGATGGTGCCGTTCTTGCCGCTGCATTGGTATTTACCATGGCGACGGTTCGCAAGCTTGTTCCGCTGTGGCGCGAATACCGCAATTGCCGCGATGGCATGCGCGCAGAAATCGCGGTGGCGCAGCAGCTGGACCGCTTGCAAGCAGGTGGCTGTCTGGTACTGCACGATCTGCCTGCAGAGAAGTTCAATATTGATCATGTGGTGTTGGGCACATCTGCCGTGTTCATGGCGGAAACCAAGTCACGGCAAAAGCCGGGCACCGGCAAGGCCTCCGCGCAGGTGAGCTATGACGGCAAAGGCTTGCAGTTCCCCGGCTGGGCAGAAACCAAACCGCTGGAGCAGGCGCAGGCGCAAGCGCGTTGGTTGGCGGACTATCTGCGGGGCGAAACTGGCGAGGCCGTGCCCGTTGTCCCCGTGGTGTGCTTGCCGGGTTGGTACGTCAACTTCGCCAAAGACGCTAACCGCAGCGATGTGAAAGTGATCAACCCGAAATTCATGTCGCTGTTCACCGATGCAGCAAACCGCCCAACGCTGGATGCGGCCCAACGTACCCGCATCGTGCATGCCTTGTTCAAGCGCTATCCGGAGCTGGAAGCATGAGTCTGATGAAACCCCGCACCCACGTCGCCCACGACGATGGCCAGCGCCGGCTGGCGGTGCTGATCGACGCCGACAACGCCCAGGCGTCGGTGATCGAGGGCCTGCTGGCGGAGGTGGCCAAGTACGGGCTGGCCAGCGTGAAGCGCATCTACGGCGACTTCACCACCCAGCAGCAGGGGCAGTGGAAGAAGGTGCTGCTGAAGCATTCGATCAGCCCGGTGCAGCAGTTCGCCTACACCAGCGGCAAGAACGCCACCGACAGCGCGCTGATCATCGATGCGATGGACCTGATGTACACCGGCCGCTTCGACGGCATGTGCCTGGTCTCCAGCGACAGCGATTTCACCCGGCTGGCGCAGCGCCTGCGCGAAGAGGGCCTGACGGTGTACGGCTTCGGCGAACACAAGACGCCGGACCCGTTCGTGCAGGCCTGCGACAAGTTCATCTACACCGAGGTGCTGCGCGCCACGGCGCCGGAGCCGGCATCCGCCGCAGCCCCGGCCAAGCCTGCGCGCAAGCAGGCGGCGAAGACGGTGGTGGCGAAGGCCCCCGTGCAGGACGCGTCCGCGTCAGTATCAGCGGCGCCATCACCTGCGCCGGGGAAAGCAGCACCACAGCCGGTGCCGTTCAACTTGCTGCGGCAGGCCATCGAGGAAGCGTCCGACGAGGAAGGTTGGGCACACCTGGGCGCGATGGGTGCCTACCTCAACAAGATCAAGCCCAACTTCGATCCGCGCCTGTACGGGCAGAAGAAGCTCAGCGACCTGCTGCGCAAGCAGTCCAAGCACTTCAACGTGATCGAGCGGGAAACCTCGCCCGGGGTCAAGGCGCTGTTCGTGAGGGCGTTGCCGGGCTGACGCCTTTTGACGCGTTTGCCGACGGTTGGTAGCTGCAAGGCTGTGTTCCGCGGGTGCGCTTGATGCATCGCCGCGGTGCGAGAGATAGTGGGCGATTGCCTGTTGGAGGTTCGCCATGGCGCGGCTGTTCACCCCTGTTTCGTTCGGGCCGCTCACGCTGGCCAACCGCATCGTGGTCGCGCCCATGTGCCAGTACGCCAGCACCGATGGCCTGGCCAACGACTGGCACGTGCAGCACTGGGGCACGCTGGCGCAGTCGGGTGCGGGCCTGCTGCTGACCGAAGCCACCGCAGTGGTGCCCGAAGGCCGCATCAGCTGGGCCGATCTGGGCCTGTACGACGACGCCAGCGAAGCCGCGTTCGCGCAGGCGCTGGCGGGCGTGCGGCGCTGGTCGCCGATGCCGGTGGGCGTGCAGCTGGCGCATGCCGGGCGCAAGGCGTCCACCCATCGCCCGTGGGAGCACGGCGGCGGCGCGATCGCGCCGGACGCGCCGCACGGCTGGCAGACGGTCGCGCCCTCCGCGCTGCCGTATGCCGAACACGATCCGCTGCCGGAAGCGCTGGATGCAGCGGGCATCGCCCGCGTGGTGCAGGTGTTCGCCGAGGCTGCACGCCGCGCCGCGCGGATGGGGCTGGATGCGATCGAAATCCACGCGGCGCACGGCTACCTGCTGCATCAGTTCCTGTCGCCGCTCAGCAACCGCCGCGAGGATGCCTATGGCGGTTCGCTGGAATCGCGGATGCGGCTGCTGCTGGAGGTGTTCGACGCGGTCCGCGCCGAGGTGCCGGCGACGATGGCGGTGGGCGTGCGCATTTCCGCCACCGACTGGGTGGACGGCGGCTGGGACCTGGCCCAGAGCATTGCGCTGGCGCGGGCGCTGGATGCGCGCGGTTGCCACTTCATCCACGTGTCCAGCGCCGGCCTGCATCCGGCGCAGAAGATTGCGGTGGGGCCGGGCTACCAGTTGCCGTTCGCGGAGGCGATCCGCCGCGAGGTCGCCATGCCGGTGATCGGCGTGGGTCTGATCACCACGCCTGAGCAGGCCGAGGCCACGCTGGAACAGGGGCAGGCCGATGCGATCGCGCTGGCCCGCGCACTGCTCTACGATCCCCGTTGGCCGTGGCATGCCGCTGCCGCGTTGGGCGCGACCGTGGGCACGTCGCCGCGTTTCCTGCGCGCGCCGCCGCACGGTCTGCCGCCGCTGCTGGTGCCTGCCACCGGCACGGCCGACTGATTTTCCGGACCCGGAGGTCCCGCCATGCCGACGTCCCCGCTGATGCCCGCCGCGTTCCTTGGCCACGGCAGCCCCATGAACGCGCTGGAGCGAAACCGCTTCAGCGAGGCCTGGCGCGCGTTCGGCGCGGCGGTGCCGCGGCCGCGCGCAATCCTCGCCATCTCCGCGCACTGGCACGTGGATGCGCTGGCGGTGACCGCGATGCCTAATCCGCGCACCATCCATGACTTCTACGGCTTCCCGCAGGCGCTGTTCGACGTGCAGTACCCGGCGCCGGGGCTGCCGGCGCTGGCGGAGGAAATCGCCGACGTGGTGTCGCCGGATTTCGTGGTGGGCGCCGACCGCGAGGCCTGGGGCCTGGACCACGGCACCTGGTCGGTGCTGGTGCATGCCTTCCCCGCTGCCGACATCCCGGTGGTGCAACTGTCCATCGATGCGCGCAAGCCGCTGGACTGGCACATCGCACTGGGCGCGAAGCTGGCGGCGCTGCGCCGGCACGGCGTGTTGATCGTGGGCAGCGGCAACGTGGTGCACAACCTGCGCGTGATCGACTGGAAACAGCCGGACGCCGGGTTCGACTGGGCGCAGCGCTTCGACACCGATGCCAGGCAGCTGATGGCCGAGCGCCCGCACGACATCGCCACCCTGGCGTCGCATCCCGACTACCGGCTGGCGGTGCCCACCGACGAACACTTCCTGCCGCTGCTGTACCTGGCCGGGCTGTCGGCCGCCGCCGGCCGCCCGGCCGACGTGCTGGTGGACGGCTACAGCTACGGCTCGCTGTCGATGACCGCGTTCACGCTGGATGCGGACTGCCCGGAGCGTACCGGCGATGTCGGTGGCGCGGCGTCGCTGGACACCAGCGTGGCGCCGGAAAACGCCAACGTCTGACGGGGCGGCTCAGCCCGCCGCCGCGCCCAGCGTCTCGCGCACGGTAGCGTGGAGCTGCCGGCGCATGCTCAGCCAGCCGGCCAGCATCGCCGCCGCGGTGCCGGCCAGCGCGCCGATCGCCAGCGTGCCGGCGTTCCAGGTGGGCGGCAGGTCCAGCACGCGCTGCGCGAACAAGCTGCCGATGCCGGCCGCGGCGACTGCCGCAATCCCGCCGGAAATCGCCCCGATCGCGCCGAATTCCACCAGTTGCGCGGTGCGCAGCTGCGCGCTGCTGGCGCCCAGGGTGCGCAGCACCCCCAGTTCGACGATGCGCTCGCGGCGGGTCGCCGCCACCGCCGCCACGAACACCAGGCAGCCGGACAGGAAGGCGAACCAGAACACCACCTGGATCACCAGCGCGGCCTGGTCGCCGATGCGGCGGATCTCGCCGGTGACGGCGTCGATGTCGATCACGTTGGCGTTCGGGATCTCGTGCGACAGCGCCGTTGCCAGCGTCGTGTCGCCGGCGGGCACACGCACCGAGGTGATCCAGGTGGCGGGCAGGTCACGGGCCAGGTCCGGCGACGCCAGCACGAAGAAGTTGGGGGTGAAGCTCTCCCAGCGCACGTCGCGCAGGCTGGTGATGCGGCCTTCGATGCGCTGGCCGGCAACGTCGAATGCGAGCGTGTCGCCCAGCTGCCAGCGCAGCTGCTCGGCGAACTTGGTTTCCACCGAGAATTCGTTGCGCGCGTTGGAAGGCTTCCAGAAATTGCCTGCCTTCAACGTGTTGCCGGCCGGCAGCGCGTCGGCGGTGGACAGGTTGAACTCGCGGTCCATCAGCCGCTCGCTGCGGCCCTGCGGCGCGGGCCGGCCGCGCTCGCCGGCGCTGGGCCCGACATAGCGGGCACGGATCATCGGCGACAGTCCCGCCGAGGTGAACTCCAGACGCGCCAACAGCGCGTTGAAGGTCGCGCGTTGGTCGGGCTGCACGTTGATGACGAAGCGGTTGGGCGCATCGCCACGCACGGTGGCCTGCCATTGTTCCCACACGTCGGTGCGCACCAGCAGGAGCAGCAGCAGTGCCATCAGGCTGGTGCCCAGCGCCACCACCTGGGCGATGGTCAGCCGGCGCCGCCGCGACAGGTTGAGCAGGGCGTAGCGGACGATCCCGCTGCCGGCGCGTCCGGCGCGCGCCACTAGCGCCGCCAGTGCCCAGCCGGCGAGGCCCAGTACGGCGGCAGTGACCAGCAGGCCGCCCAGCAGGATGGCGCCGGTGGTGGCGTTGCCGGCGGCCTGCCAGAACAGCGCCAGCAGGCCGCCCAGCGCCAGCGCGAACAGCAGCAGCGCGGGTGGCGAGGGTGTGCGCAGGTCCTGCCGCAGCACCGCCAGCGCGCTGACCCGACGCAGCGCCAGTAGCGGCGGCAGGGCGAAGGTGGCGAGGATCCACAGCCCCACCAGCGCGCCTTTGAGTAGCGGCCAGGCGGTGGCCGGCGGCAGCGCGGTGCCCAGCTCGCGCGCGATCCACACGCCCGCCAGCTGTTGCAGCAGCGCCGCCGCCAGCAGCGCCAGCGCGATGGCGACCGCGCCGAGGATCGCCAGCTGGCCGATGTAGAGCCCGACGATGGCGCGC
>Ga0066479_1000488_pt1 | contig 11395 bp, 7 predicted proteins | sample LakWasM117_HOW13_2_FD_59555 | JGI IMG/M metagenome (GOLD analysis project Ga0066479, IMG submission 59555) | Freshwater sediment methanotrophic microbial communities from Lake Washington under simulated oxygen tension - Sediment Metagenome 117_HOW13 | ecosystem: Environmental > Aquatic >... | reverse complement strand
GAAGGCGATGGCGTGCTCCATGGTCTCGCGGTCGCGGATTTCGCCCATCAGGATCACGTCCGGCGCCTGGCGCAGGGAGTTCTTGAGCGCCGCGTCCCAGCTGTCCGTGTCCAGGCCCACTTCGCGCTGCGTGACCACGCAGTTCTTGTGCGGGTGCACGAATTCGATGGGGTCCTCGATGGTCACGATGTGGCCGTAGGAGCTCTCGTTGCGCCAGTCCACCATGGCGGCAAGCGTGGTGGATTTGCCCGAGCCCGTGGCGCCGACCAGGATGCACAGGCCGCGCTTGGTCATGGCCACCTCCTTGAGCACCTGGGGCACGCCCAGGCTGTCGATGGTGGGCAGGGCCAGCGGAATCGTCCGCATCACCATGCCCACGCGGCCCTGCTGGATGAAGGCGTTGACGCGAAAGCGCCCTATGCCCGGCGGCGAGATGGCGAAGTTGCACTCCTTGGTGCGCTCGAAATCGGCGATCTGCTTGTCGCTCATGACCGAGCGCGCCAGCGTCAGCGTGTGCACGGGCGACAGCGGCTGCGGCGACACCTTGGTGATGCGTCCGTCGATCTTGATCGCCGGCGGGAATTCCGCCGTGATGAACAAGTCGCTGCCGTTGCGGCTGACCATGAGCTTGAGCAGGTCGTTGATGAACTTGGTGGCCTGATCTCTTTCCATTGCCGTATTCCCCCGGGCATTGCGCGCCGTTGTGGCGCGCAGGTTGTTTTGTTATTTGCAGGTAGGCCGGTCCGGCCCGCAGGGGCCAGGCGTCCTCATATTCAACTCACTCACTCACTCACTGTCTATGTGTGCTGCTCTTCGCCCAGGCGCACGCTGATGGCGCGCAGCCGGAACGAGAGCTTGCGCGCCAGCAGCGCCATCAGCTTGGCGGCCAGCGCGGCGTCCTTGGCCATCATCTCGTCCAGCGCCTCGGCGCTGAGCACGCCGATCTCGCAGTCGGTCAGCGTGGTGCAGCTGGAAAAGCGCGGCCCGCCGTCCAGCAGGGACATCTCGCCCAGGATGTCGCCGGGCCGCGTCTGCGCCAGGCGCATGCGCTCGCCCCAGGGCTGCTGGCGCTCCACGGCGATCTGGCCGGACAGCACCACGGCCATGAAGCTGCCGTTCTCCTCCTGGCGGATCACGTCGCGTTGCGGTGCCACGGCCGCGTAGATGAAGTATTCACTGAGCCGCTGCAGGCTGGCCGCATCCAGCTGGCCCAGGTAGCGGTCGCGCGACCACAGCTGCTCCAGCTGGCCGCCGCCGCCGCGCGGCAGCCGCGTGGCCCCGACCTCGATGGCGCGCGCCTCCCAGGGAACGGGAGGAGTGTGCGGGTCCATGAAGCCATGCGCCGCCAGCGTGGTCGTGAAGAAGGCCGACTCGGAGGCCGGGGCCGAAGGCTCCTGGCCGCTTCGCAGCTTGCGGAAAATGCTTTTCATGGCGCGTGGCGAGAGGCTGGGCGGGTGGTGGTCAGCCCGGGAAGTTGTCCGGTATCTTGGCCTTGGCGCGGGCTTCCGCAGGGCTGATCAGGTTGCGCCGCACCAGATCGGTCAGGTTCTGGTCCAGCGTCTGCATGCCCACATTCTGACTCGTCTGGATGGTGGAGTACATCTGGGCCACCTTGGCCTCGCGGATCAGATTGCGGATGGCGCTGGTGCCCAGCATGATTTCGTGGGCCGCGATGCGGCCCTGGCCGTCCTTGGTCTTGCACAGCGTCTGCGAGATCACGGCCTGCAGCGATTCGGAGAGCATGGCGCGCACCATCTCCTTTTCCTCGGCGGGGAAGACGTCGATGATGCGGTCGATGGTCTTGGCGGCGCTGGAGGTGTGCAGGGTGCCGAAGACCAGGTGGCCCGTCTCGGCCGCGGTCATGGCCAGGCGGATGGTTTCCAGGTCACGCATTTCGCCCACCAGGATGGCGTCCGGGTCCTCGCGCAGCGCCGAGCGCAGGGCGGCCGAGAACGACTGCGTCATCGGCCCGACTTCACGCTGGTTGATCAGGCACTTCTTGGAGTCGTGCACGAATTCGATGGGGTCCTCCACCGTCAGGATGTGCCCATACTCGGTCTCGTTGAGGTGGTTGACCATGCCGGCCAGCGTGGTGGACTTGCCCGAGCCCGTGGGGCCGGTCACCAGCACCAGGCCGCGCGGCTTCAGGGCCAGGTCGCCGAAGATGCGCGGCGCGTTGAGCTGCTCCAGCGTCAGGATCTTGCTGGGAATGGTCCGGAAGACGGCGGCCGCGCCCCGGTACTGGTTGAAGGCGTTGACACGAAAGCGCGCCAGCCCCTCGATCTCGAACGAGAAGTCCACCTCCAGGAACTCCTCGTAGGCCTTGCGTTGGGAGTCGCTCATGATGTCGTAGACCATGGCGTGGACCGTCTTGTGGTCCAGCGGATCGACATTGATGCGGCGCACATCGCCGTGCACACGGATCATCGGCGGCAGCCCCGCGGACAGGTGCAGGTCGGAGGCCTTGTTCTTGACGCTGAATGCCAGCAATTGGGTGATGTCCACGGAGTTCGCTCCCTCGTTTGGTACGCTGGCGGCAATTATGACGACGATTGAAAACAAGCTTCAACAGATTCACGAACGGATTGCCTCGGCCTGCGCGCAGGCGGGCAGGGCGTCCGGCTCGGTGCAATTGCTGTCCGTCTCCAAGACCTTCGGCGCCGACGCCGTGCGCGAGGCCGTGCTGGCCGGCGAACGCAGCTTCGGCGAGAACTACATCCAGGAGGGCGTGGAAAAGATCGCTGCCGTGCGCGCCATGGGCCTGCCGGGCGGCGAGGCCCTGCAATGGCATTGCATAGGCCCCATCCAGAGCAACAAGACGCGCCTGGTGGCCGAGCATTTCGACTGGGCCCAGACCGTGGACCGCCTGAAGATCGCCGAGCGCCTGTCGGCCCAGCGCCCCGAGGGCCTGGCGCCGCTGCAGGTCTGCATCCAGCTGAACGTGGATGGCGGCGAGACCAAGGCCGGCGTGGCGCCGCAGCAGGCGCTGGAGCTGGCCGCCGCCATCGTGCAGCTGCCGCGCCTGGCGCTGCGCGGCGTGATGAGCATTCCCGACGATGCGCCGGGCTTCGAGGCCCAGCGCGAGGTGCATGCGCGCGCCACCGCCGTCTTCGAACAGATCCGCGCCAGCGGCCTGCCGGGGCTGGAGCGCTTCGACACGGTATCCATGGGAATGACCGGCGACCTGGAAGCGGCCGTGGCCGCAGGCAGCACGATGGTGCGCGTGGGCAGCGGCATCTTTGGCCAACGAAACTACGCCCCGCATTGAGCGGGGCGTAGCTGGCCTGGCTGGCGGGGCAGGCCGCCTCAGCGCCCGCCAGGCCGCTTCATCTGGCAGTCCGTGGGCAATTCCACCTGCTCGGGTGTGTAGACGGCATCGGTGCGAAAGCCGTAGTTCGTGCCTTCCCAGCCGGCCTTGACCAGCTTGCCGTCCACAGGCGCGATGGTGTTGACCACCTGGGGCAGCAGCAGCTGGTGGTCCTTGCCGCGCATGCGCACGGGGCCGACCACGGTGTCCATCTGCAAATCCTCCATGGCCAGCGCGATCTTCATGGGTTCGGTGGACTGTGCCTTGGCCATGGCGGCGGCCAGCATGCGCGGCACCAGGTCCATGCGCGGGGCCAGGAAGTCCTTGCCCATGCGGGCCTTGTATTCCTGGGCGCGGGCGTCGGCCAGCGGGCGGCCGGCCTGGCCCGGGTGCCATTCGGCCACCCAGGTCAGCTGGCCGATGCGGGTCTGTGCGAAGGATGTCACCGTGCCCGGCATGCCGCCCGCGCTGTGGTTGAAGTAGCGCAGGTCATAGCCCGAGTCGGCGGCCGACTTGAGCAGCAGGGTCAGGTCCTGGCCCCAGTTGCCCGTGATCACCGAGTCCGCACCCGTTTCCTTGATCTTGGCCACATAGGGCGCGAAGTCCTTGACCCGGCCTATGGGGTGGAGCATCTCGCCCGTGAACTGGATGTCGGGCCGGGCCGCGCTCACCATCTGGCGCCCATAGGCCGCCCACTGCTTGCCGTGGGCGTAGTCCTGGTTGAGCAGGTAGACCTTGCGGATGCCCGGCTGGGTCTTGATGTAGCTGGCAATCGCCTGCATGCGCATGGCGGTGTTGGCATCGAACATGAAATGCCAGAAGCTGCAGGCCTTGCCCGTCAGCTCGGGGTCGATGGAGGAGTGGTTGAGCACCAGCACCTCCTTGCCCGGATTGCGCTGGTTGTGGCGCGAGGCCGCCTGCACCAGCGCCGCCACCACCGAAGAGCCCGAACCTCCCGTCACCACCACGCGCGCGCCCTGGTCTATGGCCGCCTGCAGCGCGGCCTGGCTCTCCTGGGCCGAGAGCTTGCTGTCGAACTGCAGCAGCTGCAGCTTCGCGCCGTTGAACAGACCGCCCTTGGCGTTCACGTCCTCGACCGCGTATTGCACGTGGTCGCGCATCAGCTCGCCCGTGCTGACGAAGGGGCCGGACAGCGGGTCGATGAAGGCGATCTTGAAGGTCTCGCCGCCCTGGGCGTGGGCGGCCGTGGCGCACAGCAGGGCGGCGGCGAGAACGATGGATGGTTGGGAATATCGTCGGATGCAATGGCGGCGGATCGGCATGTCTTGTCTCCTCGAAGGAATGGTCGTCAGTCCTTGCCGGGCGGCTCGGCGCGGGGCCGGCTGCGCCGTGCAGGCGTCTTTTTCGCGGGGGATGCGGCAATGGCTTCGGGCGTGGTGGCTGGCGCCGTGCGCAGGCCCAGCACGCGGCTGGCCAGCTCGGTCAGCTCGGCCACCATCTCGGCCGTGCCCAGGCGGCCGCCGGGGCGGTACCAGTTGTAGAGAAAGCCCGGCAGGCTGCAGGCGGCCTGGGCGGTGATGCGTGTCTCGCGAAAGTCCAGGTGGCCGCTGGCGCGGCCTTCTTCGAGCAGCGCGCAGAACTGGCGGTAGAACTGGCGCGCCAGCGTGCGCGAGGCTTTCATGTACGCAGGGCTGAAGGCCTGGGGCTCGCGGTACGGAAAGAAGGCCGCCGGATAGTGGGCAATGGTGGCCGCGATCAGGCGCTGCAGGCCGTCCACGGCCTTCTCGTGCGCGGCGCGCGGATCGTCGGCCGCGAAGTCCAGCACCGTGAAGCAGGCCTCGGTGGGCGCCCAGCACAGGGTCTCGAAGATCTCCTGCTTGTTGCGGAAGTAGTAGTAGACGAAGGGCTTGGTCACGCCCAGGGCCTGGACGATCTGCTCCATCGTGGTGTTGGCGTAGCCGTTGCGGTCGAACAGGGCCTCGGCCGCCTTGAGGATGCGTTCGCGCTTTTCATCGGAGCCGGCCGTGGGAAGGCGCTGGCGGCCGCGCGGGGTGACAGGGGGCTTGGGCATGCGGGAAATCTCGTGTCGCGTCGGTGGCTGCGATGGTTATACCGATGGGTAGCAATGTTCTACCAGCGGGTATATATTGGCAAGACGCCGATCCAAAAATCAGATCAAGGCTATCCCTAAGAACGACTACACCCCCTGAGTCGCTTCGCGCCTTCCCCCTCTCTCGCTTTGCGGGAGGGGGACGACACCCTCGGTGCGGGGCGGCCCTTCCTCGGTGTCCCTGCGCTGGGCCGCACCTGATTTATGGGTGGGAGGCGATACGCCGAGCAACGTGCAATAAATAGAGCCAAGGAGACAAGCATGGCGGATTCCGAGACCCTCATTCCCCTGCATGAGGCCCTGCGCCGCAATGCGCGCAACCACCCCGGCCGCGACGCCTACATCTGGTATGGCCGCCACATCAGCTGGGCCGAGGTGGATGCGGCCAGCGACGCCTTTGCCGCGCGGCTGCAGGCGCTGGGCGTGGGCCGGGGCGAGCCCGTGGCGCTGTTCATGAACAACTGCCCGCAGTACATCGTGGCGCACTACGGCATCCAGAAGGTCGGCGCCATCGTCTGCCCCTGCGGGCCGCTGAACAAGGAGCATGAGCTGCAGTACCAGCTCGATGACCTCAAGGCCCGCGTCATCGTCGCGGCCGATGTGCTGCTGCCCGTGGTGGACAAGGTGCGCGCCAGCACGGCGCTCAGGCATGTGCTGGCCGTGCGTTATGGCGACTGGCTTCCTGAATCGGCCACGCTGGCGCTGCCGCCCGAACTGCAGGCCCCCGTGCAGCCGCTGCCCGAGGGCGTGGAATCGTTCTGGGATGTCATGCACAGCGGCGCCAAGCCCGTGCCCGTCGATGTCGCCATGGACGATGTCTCGCTGATGACCTATACCTCGGGCACCACGGGCCTGCCCAAGGGCGCCATGCTCAGCTACGGCAACGCGGCCAGCAAGACGGCCGGCGCCTCCAGCGCCACGGGCGTGAACGCCGGGGACATGCTGCTGGCCGTGGCGCCGCTCTATCACATTGCCGGCATGTCCATGGGCGTGAACATGCCCGTGCACAGCGGCGCCACCTGCGTGCTGCTGCACCGCTTCGACCCGCTGGCCGTGGCCCAGGCGCTGGAGCGCTACCGCGTGACCTGGTGGTACAGCATCGCGCCCATGAACGTGGCCGTGATGCAGCTGCCGGGCGTGGAGGCCATGGACTTTTCCGCGCTGCGCCGCAACACCGTGACCAGCTTCGGCATTGCCTACACCGAGGAACTGGCGCGGCAGTGGAAGCGCTTCACCCCGAACTGCATCTCCAGCGAGGCGGCCTACGGCCTCAGCGAGACCCACACCATGGACACATCCATGCCGGGCGACGCCATCCGCTGGGGCACGCACGGCAAGCCGCTGCCCGGCAACGAGGTGCGCATCATCGACCCCGAGACCGGCGAGCCGCTGCCGGCCGGCGAAGTGGGCGAGATCACCATCCGCGGCCCCGGCAACTTCAAGGGCTACTGGAACAAGCCCGAGGCCACGGCCAGGACCCTGAAGAACGGCTGGGTCCACACGGGCGACATGGGCCGCATCGACGCCGATGGCTACCTGACCTTCATCGGCCGCTTCAAGGAAATGATCAAGGTCTCGGGCTACAGCGTCTTCCCCGAGGAGGTGGAGGCCATCCTCATCAAGCATCCGGCCGTGGCCCAGGCCGCCGTGATCGGTGTGCCCGACCCGCAAAAGGGCGAGGTCGTGCGCGCCTTCATCGTCACGCGGCCGGGCCGGCAGATCGCGGCCGAGGACCTGGTGCAGTGGTCGCGCGAGAACATGGCCAGCTACAAGGCGCCGCGCGAGGTGCGTTTCATCGAGGCGCTGCCTGCCACCGGAGCGGGCAAGGTGCTGCGTCGCTTGCTGCGCGATCAATGAGAAAGACCGAAGTCCCATGTTCCAGAAGATCCTGATTGCCAACCGCGGCGAGATCGCGCTGCGCATCGTGCGCGCGCTGCGCGAGCTGGGTGTGCCGAGCCTGGCCGTCTATGCCGCAGACGATGCGCAGGCGCCCCATGTATCCGCTGCGGATGCAGCCGTGCCCCTGGACGCCAGCGGCCCCTCGGCCTACCTGGACGGCGCCCACCTGCTGCGCATTGCGCGCGAGCACGGCTGCGACGGCATCCATCCCGGCTACGGCTTTCTCAGCGAGAACGCGGGCTTTGCCCAGGCCTGTGCCGATGCGGGCCTGCGCTTCATCGGCCCCACGCCCGCTCATCTGGCGCTGCTGGGCGACAAGGCCCGCGCACGCGATCTGGCGCGCCGCTGCGGCGTGCCGCTGATGCCGGGCAGCAGCGAGGCTGTCACGCTGGAACAGGCCCAGGCCTTCTTTGAGGCGCAGCAGGCCGGGGGTGCCAGCGGCATCATGGTCAAGGCCATCGGCGGCGGCGGCGGGCGCGGCATGCGTGCCGTGGCGCGCGCCGAGGACCTGCCTGCCGCCTATGAGCGCTGCCGCAGCGAGGCGCGCGCCGCCTTCGGCGTGGACGGCGTCTATGTGGAGCGGCTGATGACGGGCGCACGCCATATCGAGGTGCAGATCCTGGGCGACGGCGGCGCAGGCCCCATCGCGCTGGGCGAACGGGAATGCACGCTGCAGCGGCGCTTCCAGAAGCTGGTGGAGATCGCGCCCAGCCCCAGCCTGGCGCAGCCGCTGCGCGAGCGCATCACGCGCGACGCGCTGCGCATGGCCGCCGAGATCGGCTACGAGAGCCTGGGCACCTTCGAATTCCTGGTCGATGCCGGCTCCGACTCCCTGCCCTATGTCTTCATCGAGGCCAACCCGCGCCTGCAGGTCGAGCACACCATCACCGAGGAGGTCTTCGGCATCGACCTGGTGCAGGCCCAGATCCGCGTGGCGGCCGGCGATCACCTGGGCGAGCTCGGCCTGGATGCCAGGACACCGCCCGCGCCGCGCGGCTATGCCATGCAGTGGCGCATCAATGCCGAGACGCTGGATGCCGCAGGCCAGTCGCGCCCCGGCAGCGGGCGCATAGGCGCACTGCAGTGGCCGGCCGGGCCAGGCATCCGCATCGACACGCATGCGGTGGCGGGCGCCAGCCCCTCGCCGCACTACGACACGCTGCTGGCCAAGCTCATCGTGCACAGCAGCGGGCCGCGCTTTGAAGACGTGCTTCGCCGCGCACGCCGCGCGCTGGACGAATGCCGCATCGACGGGCTGGCCACCAACCTGCCGCTGCTGCAGGCGCTGGCCCGGCGGCCCGAGATGGCGTCGCAGGCCGTGCACACACGCTGGCTTGAAGAGGCTCTTCCCGAATTGGTGGCGGACGCCCAGGCGCTGGCCGAAGGCGCGCGCCGCACGGCTGTGGCCGCCGAGGTTCCGGTGGCGGCCGAGGCTGCTGGCGCGCCCGTCCCCGAAGGCGCCCTCACGGCCCCCATGCCCGCGCGCATCGTGCAGTGGAGCGTGGCCGTGGGCGATGCCGTGGCCGCAGGCGCCGAACTGGGCGTGCTCGAAGCCATGAAGATGGAGCATGTGCTGCTGGCGCCGCAGGCCGGCACCATCACCCAACTGCTGGCCGAGGCCGGTGCCTATGTGGCCCAGGACCAGCCCCTGCTGGTGCTGGCCGCCGCCGAAGGCGTGCAGGCCGACGCACGCGCGCAGCAGTCCGCACAGGACCCGGACCACATCCGCGCCGACCTGCAGCGCGTCATCGACCGCCATGCCTTCACGCGCGATGCCGCCCGGCCCGAGGCCATGGCCAAACGCCATGCCCAGGGCAGCCGCAGCGCGCGCGAGAACATCGCCGATCTTTGCGATGAGGGCAGCTTCATCGAATACGGTGCGCTGGCCATTGCCGCGCAGACGCGCCGGCGCAGCATGGACGACCTGATCGCCAACACGCCGGCCGACGGCATGGTCACGGGCATGGGCTCCATCAACGGCGCACAGTTCGGCCAGGAGCGCTCGCGCGCCGTCGTCATGTCTTACGACGCCACCGTGCTGGCGGGCACCCAGGGCGCGCGCAACCATGCCAAGACCGACCGCATGCTGGGCATTGCGCTGGCCCAGAAGCTGCCCGTGGTGCTGTTCGCCGAAGGCGGCGGCGGGCGGCCCGGTGACACCGACACGCCCGTGGTCGCGGGCCTGCATGTGCACACCTTTGCGGCCTATGCGGCGCTATCGGGCCAGGTGCCCGTGATCGGCATCACCCATGGCCGCTGCTTCGCGGGCAACGCGGCCCTGCTGGGCTGCAGCGACGTAATCATCGCCACGCGCGCCAGCTGCATCGGCATGGGCGGGCCGGCCATGATCGAGGGTGGCGGGCTGGGCGTCTTCCGGCCCGAGCAGATCGGGCCCAGCAGCGTGCAGCATGCCAATGGCGTGATCGACGTGCTGGTCGAGGACGAGGCCGAAGCCGTGGCCGCCGCGCGCCACTACCTGTCCTTCTTCCAGGGCCGCACCACGGAGTGGACCGCGCCCGACACGCGCGCCCTGCGCCATGTGGTGCCCGAGAACCGGCTGCGTGCCTATGACACCCGTGCGGCCATGGCGCATCTGGTGGACGAAGGCAGCCTGCTGATGCTGCGCACGGGCTTTGGTGCAGGCATCCACACGGCGCTGGCGCGCATCGAAGGCCGGCCCGTGGGGCTGATGGCCAACAACCCCTCCCACCTGGGCGGCGCCATCGACGCCGATGCGGCGGACAAGGCCGCGCGCTTCATGCAGCTGTGCAATGCTCATGGCCTGCCCATCGTGAGCCTGGTGGACACGCCCGGCTTCATGGTCGGCCCCGAGATCGAGAAGACGGCCCAGGTGCGCCATGTCAGCCGCCTGTTCGTCACGGCGGCCAAGCTGCGCGTGCCGTATTTCAGCGTGGTGCTGCGCAAGGGCTACGGCCTGGGAGCCATGGGCATGACGGCCGGCAGCTTCCATGCGCCGGTGTTCAACGTGGCCTGGCCCACGGGCGAGTTCGGTGCCATGGGTCTGGAAGGCGCCGTGCGCCTGGGCTTTCGCAAGGAACTGGAGGCCCTGCCCGAGGGCGCCGAACGCAACGCCCTGTTCGACCGGCTGCTGGCCCAGCAGTACGCCCACGGCGAGGCCATGCACATGGCCGGCACGCTGGAGATCGACGCCGTCATCGACCCCGCCGACACGCGCGCCTGGCTGTCGCGCGGCCTGGCAGGGGCGCGCGTTGCGCCTGCCCAAGCCGGCTTCGTGGACACCTGGTAGGCCCTGAAAACGCCACGGACGGCATGCTAAGCTGGCCGCCTTTCCGACGAACATGATGGCGGGCCTGCGGTGCAGGCCCCGCTGCCTCTGGAGACTCCCCATGCCCGGACTTCTGCCCGATATCGATCCCGACGGCCTGCTCGAATTCTCGGTGGTCTACACCGACCGCGCGCTCAACCACATGTCCAAGCGCTTCGCGGGCGTGATGCAGGACATCCTCACCACGCTGCAGGAGGTCTACCACGCCCACACGGCCGTGCTGGTGCCCGGCAGCGGCACCTTCGGCATGGAGGCCGTGGCGCGCCAGTTCGCCAATCGCGAAAAGGTGCTCATCGTGCGCAACGGCTGGTTCAGCTACCGCTGGACCCAGATCTTCGAGGAGGGCGGCCTGGGCGGTGGCGCCGTGGTCTGCAAGGCGCGTCGCCAGGGACCGGGCAGCCAGGACCCCTGGGCGCCCTGCGCGGCCGAGGACGTGGCCGCCGCCATCCGCACTGAAAAACCCAAGGTCGTGTTCGCGCCCCATGTGGAGACGGCCAGCGGCATCCTGCTGAGCGACAGCTACCTGCGCACCGTGGCCGATGCCGCGCACGAGGTGGGAGCGCTCTTCGTGCTGGACTGCGTGGCCTCGGGCGCCATGTGGGTGGACATGGAAAAGACCGGCGTGGACGTGCTGATCAGCGCGCCGCAAAAGGGCTGGAGCAGCTCGCCGTGCTGCGCCATGGTCATGCTCTCGCAGCGTGCGCGCGAAGCCATCGAGCACACGCAAAGCTCCAGCTTCTCCTGCGACCTCAAGAAGTGGATGCAGATCGCCGAGGGCTACGAAAAAGGCCAGCACGCCTACCACACCACC
>Ga0066479_1000463_pt1 | contig 11916 bp, 9 predicted proteins | sample LakWasM117_HOW13_2_FD_59555 | JGI IMG/M metagenome (GOLD analysis project Ga0066479, IMG submission 59555) | Freshwater sediment methanotrophic microbial communities from Lake Washington under simulated oxygen tension - Sediment Metagenome 117_HOW13 | ecosystem: Environmental > Aquatic >... | reverse complement strand
GGCGGCGCGTACTGGCAGGCATGCAGGCAGGCGCCGCAGTTGTGGCACAGGTTGGCCAGGTAGTGCACATCGGCCTTGCCGAACTCCAGGCGCCGCGTCATGGCCGGGAAGACCGCGCAAAAGCCTTCGCAGTAGCGGCAGGCGTTGCAGATCTGCAGGGCGCGCGCCACCTCGCCTTCTGCGGCCGTTTCAGTGGAAACCGGCAGGATGGGAATGACCCGGCCGGCGGCCAGGTCCTGGGCTTCTTGGGCCAGGGCGCTAATTGTGTTTTGCATATGTGTCGTCCATGGGGTTGGCTTGCCGCCCGCAGCGCTTGAAGTAGGCCTGCTCCTGACCAGGGACAGCGAGCAAGGGCCGCCCCGCAGCGAGGCTGTCGTCCCCCTTGGGGGATGGCGCGCAGCGACTCAGGGGGTCTTCATCTCACTGCGCCGCGCACGGCGGGTTGGCCCGTGGCGGCCAGGGCTGCGTTGCGGCCCGCGATGCGGCCGAACGCCGTGCCGATCGACATGCCCACGCCGGCCGTATAGCCCTTGCCCAGCACGTTGCCGGCCATCATTTCGCCGGCCACGAACAGGCTGGTGCTGGGCTGGCCGGCAAAGCGCACGGCCGCCGTGTCGTCGGTCTCCAGGCCCAGGTAGGTGAAGGTCACGCCGGGGCGCAGCTGGTAGCCGTAGAAGGGCGCCGTGTCGATGGGGCGGGCCCAGTGGGTCTTGGCGGGCGCCAGGCCCTCGGTGTGGCAGTCGTCCAGCGCCGTGTGGTCGAAGTGGCCGACGCGGCAGGCGCCGTTGTAGGCATCCAGGGTCTGCATGAAGCGGTTTTCGTCCAGGCCCAGCTTGCGTGCCAGCTCGGGCAGGGAGTCGGCGCGCACGCCCGGGAAGACCGGCGGCATGAAGCGGCCAATGGCCTTGGCGTCGATGACGGACCAGGCGGTCTGGCCCGGCTGCTGGGCCACCAGGCGGCCCCAGATGGCATAGCGCTTGGGCCAGAAGTCCTCGCCCTCGTCGTAGAAGCGCTCGGCCTCGCGGTTGACCACCACGCCCAGCGAGACGCAGTCGATGCGCGTGCAGATGCCGCCGTCGTACAGCGGCGCGCGCGCATCGATGGCCACCATGTGGGCCTGGGTGGGGTCGCCGATGCGGTCGGCGCCATGGTCTTCGAGCAGGTGGCGCAGCAGCACGCCGCGGTTGAAGGCCGTGCCGCGGATCAGGAAGTTGTCGGACGGCCATTCGCCGCGTGCGTTCTGCCCCCAGGCCTCGCGCAGCCACTCGCGGTTGGACTCGAAGCCGCCCGCCGCCAGCACGCAGGTCTTTGCGGTGATGCGCTGCTCGCCCACCCAGGCGGCCTTGAACTCTCCGTCCTCGATCTCCAGCCGGTCCACGGGCGACGCGTAGCGCACCTGCACGCCCAGCCGTTCGGCGCTGCGGTAGTAGGCATTGACCAGGGCCTTGCCGCCGCCCATGAAGAAGGCATTGGTGCGCGCCACATGCAGGGCGCCCGACAGCGGCGGCTGAAAGTGCACGCCGTGGCGGCGCATCCAGTCGCGGCAGGTGGAGGAGGCACGGATCACCATGCGCGCCAGGTGCTCGTTGGTGATGCCGCCCGTGACCTTGAGCAGGTCCTGCCAGAACTCCTCTTCGGGGTAGGCCTCGACCAGCACGTCCTGGGGCGCGTCGTGCATGCAGCGCAGGTTGCGCGTGTGGCCGGAATTGCCGCCGCGCCAGTCGCGCGGCGCCGCCTCCAGCAGCAGCACGCTGCGGCCTGCCTCGCGCGCCATCAGGGCCGCGCACAGGGCGGCATTGCCGCCGCCTATGACCAGGACATCGGGGTCCATGGAGTTCTCCTTGCATTCGCCATCGTGGGGATTGCGAATGTAGGGAGAACGCCGCGCGGCGGGCAGGGGCCCGCCGGCATGGGGGTATCAGTCTTCGTGATGGATGAGGGCCGTGCCAGCCCAGGCGCCGCCGCGCAGCAGCTGGCGCACGCAGTCGATCAGCACCACGCGCGCGGCCAGGGCGGCGGGCGACAGCTCATCCTCGGACAGGCTGCACAGCAAGTTGGTGCGCAGGGCATCTTTGTCCGTGATACGCGACCACTCGAAGCGCTGCGCGGCATCGGCATAGCGGCCCATGGAGGCCCAGGGCTGCACCGTGCTGCCCAGGCCTGCATCCACGGCCGCCATGACCATGGACAGCGAATCCACCTCCAGCACCAGATGCGGCGTGAAGCGCGCCTGCGAGAAGGCCGTGTCCAGCGTGCTGCGCAGGCCGTGCAGGCCCGTGGGCAGGATCAGCGATTCGCCGGCCAGGTCGGCCAGCGCCATCTGCGGCGGCAGCGGCTCGGGGTGGTGGCCGCGCGCGCGGATCAGGAACAGCTCTTCCTCGATCAGCGGGTGCACCTGCCAGCGCCGCCCGCCTGCGCGGGCCTGACCGCCGTGCAGGCGGGCGTCGAACAGCACGGCCATGTCCAGCGCGCGCGCATTGAGCATGTCGGTCAGGTGGCCGGACATGCCCTCCACCATGTGCAGGCGCACATCGGGGTAGCGCGCGCGCATGGCCTGCATCATGGGCAGGCCCAGCATGGCCGAGGTGGTGGGCGCCAGGCCCACGCTGACCGAGCCCGACAGCCGCGCTTGCTGCGCGCTGCGCACGGCCTGCTCGGCATGGCGCAGCGTGAGCTGGGCCTCGCGGAAGAAGGCCACGCCCGCCTCGGTGGGCACCACGCCGCGCGGCGTGCGCTGCAGCAGCCGGGTGGACAGCTCGCTTTCCAGGCGGCTGACCTGCTGGCTCAGCGCGGACTGGACCATGTCCAGGTCCAGGGCGGCGCGGCTCATGGAGCCCAGTTCGACGATGCGGACGAAGTAGCGGAGTTGTCTCAGTTCCATGGGGGCGGCGCTTGTGGATGGCAGCGGCGATTGTCGGTGCAGATCGTCGGCGCAGATTCTCGGTGCAGACCGGGCGGGCCGCTGCACCGGGGGCTTGGCCTCAGATGCCGCGCGGCAGCAGGGCCGCCAGGGCCTCGCCTATCGAGCGCGCAATCAGCTTTTGGCGCTCGCCGGGCATGCGCTCCAGCGTGGAGGCCACGCTGACGGCGGCCACGGGCTCGCCCTCGGCATTGCGCACCGCCATGCCCACGGCCAGCACGCCGCGCGTGGCGTGGTTGCCGATGACGGACCAGCCGCGCTGGCGCGTGGCCTTCACCAGCAGGGCCATGCGCTCGGGCGTCATGCCGCCGTACTGCTCCAGCACGGGCGCGTTGGCCGCCATTGCGGCTTGCACCTCGGCATCGGGCAGGGCGGCCAGCAGGGCCAGGCCCGCCGCTCCCACGCCCAGCGGCTGGCGCGTGCCCACCTGGATCACCAGGATCTGCACCGGATGCGTGCCCACATGGCGGGCGATGCAGTGCGATGCCGCGCCTTCGCGCACGATGGCAAAGGCCGCGTCCGCGCAGCCCGCGCTCACGCGTTCCAGCACGGGCTGCAGCCGCACGGCCATGTTGGGCTGGCCCGCGCTGGCGGCCGTGGCCGCCAGCCGGTGGCCGGCCGCATAGCCGAAGCGCCCCCTGTGCGCCACATAGCCGCTGTCCACCAGGGTGGACAGCAGGCGGTACACCGTGGCGCGCTCCAGCCCCGTGGCGCGGCACAGGTCAGCGACGCGCAGGCCTTCGCGGCCAGCGGCCAGCACGGCGTCCAGCACCTGCAGGCCACGGCGCAGCGTGCGGCTGCCGGCATCGTCGGCGGAGACTGGAATGTCCGCTGGCCGGACGTTTGGATTGGTGCTGCGCGAAGGCATGGAAAAGAATTTCCCGGTGATTGCAGGCAGGGCAGAAAAGGGCCTGCGTGCAGCGCGCAGTGTGCCGCAGGCCGTCGAAAGCCCGCACAGGCAGACATAAGCGGACATAAGCAGACATCAGAACGATCACCTGGAGACAAGACATGACCACCCCTGCCCGTTTCAATCCGTGGGCGCGCCGGCGCCTGCTGGCCTGTTCCTTCACCTGCGCACTGGCTGGCATGGCCGCCGCGACCGTGGCGTTGGCGCCCGCGCCCGTGCTGGCGCAGCCGGCGGCCTGGCCGGCCCGGCCCGTGCGGCTCGTGGTGGGCTATGCGGCCGGCGGCGCCACCGACGTGATCGCACGCCTGGTGGCCGCCCGGATGGGCGAGCAGCTGGGCCAGAGCGTGGTGGTGGACAACCGCACGGGTGCCAACAGCAATGTGGGCGCCGAGGCCGTGGCGCGGGCGCCTGCGGACGGCTACACGCTGTATGTCTACACCATTGCCAACACCATCAATGCCTCGCTCTACCCCCGGCTCGGCTATGACCCGGTCAAGGACTTCGAGCCCATCGGCCTGATCGCCAAGATTCCCAACATCCTCGTGGTCAACCCGCGCCTGCCCATACAGAACGTGGCCGACTATGTGCGCTACGCCCGGCAGAGTGCGCAGGGCATCAGCTTCGCCTCGTCGGGCAGCGGCTCGTCGATCCACCTGTCGGGCGAGATGTTCCGTCAGCTCTCGGGCCTGCGCATGCTGCACGTGCCCTACCGGGGCAGCGCACCGGCCATCACCGACCTGCTGGGCGGGCAGGTGGATTCCATGTTCGACAACGCGCCCTCGGCCCTGCCCCATGTGCAGGCCGGCAAGCTGCGCGCGATCGCCATCACCAGCGCCCGGCGCTCGGCGCTGCTGCCCGATGTGCCCACGCTGGCGGAGTCGGGCTATGCGGGCTTCGACGTGCAGTCGTGGTTCGGCCTGGCCGCCCCTGCGGGCACGCCGCCCGCCGTGATCGAGCGCCTGAACCATGCCCTGAACACCGCCCTGGCCGCACCCGAGCTGCGCCAGCGCCTGGGCGAGATGGCCGCCACGCCCGAGCCCGGCACCCCGGCGCAGATGCGCAGCTTTGCGGCGTCGGAGATCAAGCGCTGGCGCGAGGTGGTCAAGGCCTCGGGCGCCACCGCCCAGTAGTTCGACACACGTTCGGCAAAAGCTCAACACAACCGCCCCACAAGGAGACGACCCCCATGCAACCCATTGATTTTTTCTGGCGCGCGGCCGAACGCTGGCCGCAGCGCATCGCCATCGACGCACCGGGCGGCTGCATCCGCTATGACGCGCTGGCCCGCAAGGTGGCCGCGCTGGCGGCCGGCCTGAAGGCGCTGGAGCCCGCCGTGCAAAGCCGCGTGGGCATCTGCGCGGGCAACAGCGCAGACCATATCGCCGCCCTGCTGGCGGTGATGGCCAGCGGCAAGGTCTGGGTGCCGCTCAATCCCAAGAGCACGCAGTCCGAGGTGCGCCGCATCATCGATGCCACCGAGCCCTCCATCGTGCTGTGCGATGCGGGTGGCGCTGCACTGGTGCAAGGGGCGCCGGGCATCCACCTGGTGCTGGGCGAGGGCACGGCGGCCCTGGAGCAGGCGCAGACCGGCGCTTTGCCTGTGACACCCGACCTGCCCGCCGATGCCATCCAGGCCATCAAGTTCACGGGCGGCACCACGGGCCTGCCCAAGGGCGTGATGCAGCCCTGCCGCGCCTGGATGGCCGGCATTGCCAACCAGATCCAGGCCTGGGGGTTCGATGAGCATGACCGCTACGTCATGGCCGCGCCCATCACGCATGGCACGTCCACCTACCTGCTGCCCATCCTGGCGCAGGGCGGCTGCCATGTGCTGCTCGACGGCGCGGGTGCCGAGGCCGTGCGCAGCGCCTTTGCCCGGCGCGGCGGCACCGTGTGCTTCATGCCGCCCACCCTGATCTACATGCTGATGGCGCTGCCGGGCGCCAGCCGTGCGGACTTCCCCGGCCTGCGCCGCCTCATCTACGGCGGCGCCGCCATGCCGCCCGAGAAAATCCGCCAGGTGCGCGCCTTCTTCGGCCCCGTGCTGGCCACCACCTATGGCCAGACCGAGGCGCCGCAGATCCTCACGGCCATGCGGCCCGAGGACTTCGAGGACGAAGGCCTGTGGACCTCCGTGGGCCGGGCCACCTGGTTCAGCGACCTGGCCATCATGGCGCCCGACGGCCGCCTGCTGCCCCGGGGCGAGGTGGGCGAGGTCGTGGCGCGCGGCGATCTGCTGATGAGCGGCTACTGGCGCCTGCCCGGCAAGACGGCCGAGACCCTGGTGAACGGCTGGCTGCACACGGGGGACCGGGGCCTGATCGATGCGCAGGGCTACCTGCACCTCAAGGACCGCCTGAAGGACCTGGTCATCACGGGCGGCTTCAACGTCTATCCCGTGGATGTGGAAAACGCCCTGGGCCAGCATCCGGCCGTGCACGAGTGCGTGGTCTTCGGCATCCCCGACGACCATTGGGGCGAGGCCGTGCAGGCCGCCGTGCAATTGCGCGCCGAACTGCGCCCCGACCAGCGCCCGGACGAGGCCGAGCTGATCGCCTTCGTGCGCCAGCGCCTGGGCCCCGTGCAGACACCCAAGCGCATCCACTTTCACGCCAGCCTGCCGCGCTCGCCCGTGGGCAAGCTGCTCAAGACGGCCGTGCGCGAGCTTGCGCTGGCACCCCGTTGATCCCGCACACCATCACAAGGAGACCCTGGCCATGGCCACGCACCAACCCCCCGTCACCCGCCTGTGCACCCACACCCTCACCAGCCTGCATTACCGCGATGCCGACCTGGTCGAGGACCTGATGGGCAAGAAGACCTTCACCGAGGTGATGCTGATGCAGATCCTGGGCCGCACGCCGCGCCCCGTGGACCTGCGCATCGCCGATGTGGTGCTCATCGTGCTCATGGAGCATGGCCTCACGCCCAGCGCCATCGCCACGCGCCTCATCTACATGAGCGCGCCCGAGAACCTGCAGGGCGCCGTCTCGGCCGGCCTGCTGGCCGTGGGCAGCTCCTTCGTGGGCACCATGGAGAACTGCGCCGCGCTGCTCGACCGCATCGCCGCTGCCGCCGACCCTGATGCCGAGGCCCGCGCCATCGCCCGGCACCACAAGGCGTTGAAAAGCCCCGTGCCCGGCTTTGGCCACCACCTGCACAAGCCCGTGGACCCGCGCGCCTACAAGCTGCTGGACATGGGCCGCGCCGAACCCGAACTGGCGGGCAGCAGAATCCGCGCGCTCGAAATCCTCTCTGCCGCCGTGGACGCCGCAGCGGGCCGGCCCATCACCATCAATGCCACGGGGGCCGTGGCCGCCCTGCTGGGCGAGATCGGCGTGCCCACGGCCGTGATGCGCGGCTTTGCCGTCATCTCGCGGGCGGCCGGGCTGGTGGCGCATGTGGTGGAGGAGCAGCAAAGCCCGTCGGGCCGGTTCATCTGGGAAACGGTGGAGGAAGCAGTAGCGCATGCCCGGTAAAGGGGCCGAGCGCAGCGACGGCCCGCAGCAACTCCCCCGTATGTCAGCGCCTGCGCCGGGTTGTCTGCGGGGTTGCAGTCCTGCCGAAGGACAGGACTGCTTCGTCTTCTGACTCGCCGTGATTGTCTGAACGGAGCGCGTAGCGCGAAGTGAGTTTCACGGCGAACCCCGCAGGCGGCCCGGTGCAGGTTGCCCGCAGCGAAGCGAAGGGTCGCGGACATTCGGGGTCGCCTTCTTTGTCCCCCTTTCTTGGCGATCAAGAAAGGGGGTCGGCCGCCGGGCCGAGACCCGGCCCCTGCCTGCCGCGCAGGCAAGCCGCTGGACACGCCAAGGCACAGGCAGCATGAAGCCCACGCGAACGCAGCATGAAGCAATGACCGATGGACCGCCAGCCCCCCTGCCGCGACCATCACCCCCATGCAACACAACCATGGACTGTCCAGCGCCCTCGACGGCCTGCGCGTGGTGGACCTGTCCCGCATCCTGGCGGGACCCTGGTGCACCCAGAACCTTGCCGACCTGGGCGCATCGGTGCTCAAGATCGAGCGTCCCGGCACGGGCGACGACACGCGCGCCTGGGGCCCGCCCTTTGTGCAGGCGCCCGGTGGCGAGGCCGTGTCGGCCTACTTCCTGTCCTGCAACCGCGGCAAGCAGTCTGTGGCGCTGGACTTCACCGAGCCGGCCTCGCATGCCTGGCTGCTGCGCCAGATCCGCGATGCCGACGTGCTGGTGGAAAACTACAAGGCCGGCGCGCTGGCGCGCCACGGGCTGGACTACGCGGCGCTGGCCGCCATCAACCCCGGGCTGATCTACCTGTCGATCACGGGCTTCGGCCAGAGCGGCCCGTTTGCGCACAAGCCCGGCTACGACTATGTGTTCCAGGGGCTGGGCGGCCTCATGGGCTACACGGGCGTGGCCGATGGCGAGGAGGGCGCGGGCCCGCTGCGCACGGGCGTGGCCGTGGTGGACCTGATGACGGGCATGTATGCCACCAGCGCCGTGCTGGCGGCCGTGGTGCAGCGCCAGCGCACGGGGCGCGGCCAGCACATCGACCTGGCGCTGCTGGACGTGGCCGTGGCCATGAATGCCAACCAGGCGGCCAACTACCTGGTCAGCGGCGAGAACCCGCGCCGCACGGGCAACGCCCATCCCAATTGCGCGCCCTACGAGGTGTTTGCCTGCGAAGACGGGCATTTCATCCTGGCCATCGGCAATGACGGGCAGTTCGCCGCCCTGTGCTCCGTGCTGGGCACGGACTGGCACCTGGACGCACGCTTTGCCACCAATGCCGCGCGCCTGACCGGCATGGCGCAGCTGCGCCCGCTGCTGCGCGCGGCGCTGGGCCGCTGGCCGCTGCAGGCCCTGACCGATGCGCTGGACACCGCCCAGGTGCCCTGGGGCTGCATCAACACCATGGAGCAGGTCTTCGCCCATCCGCAGGTCCGGCACCGCCAGATGCTGCAGACGGTGGAGCACCCGCAGCTGGGCACGCTGAAGCTGGTGCGCAACCCCATGGTGCCGGCCGGCAGCGGCGCCCAGGTGCCGCCGCCGCCTGTGCTCGGTGCGGCGCCGCAGGACCTCTGAATCCCTAGACATCGACAAGCCAAGAAGGAGACAAGGATGACGAAACGCATGAAAGCACTGAAGGCCGCCGTGGCAGCCGCCGCGCTGGCGGCGCTGCCGCTGGCATATGCAGCGGGGGCGGTCGGGGCGGCCGGGGCGGCGGGGGCCGGAAGCTATCCCGAGCGGCCCATACGCCTGGTCGTGCCCTATGCGGTGGGCGGCGCCACCGATGTGATCGCGCGCGTGGCGGCCCGCTACCTGGGCGAGACGCTGGGCCAGGCCGTGGTGGTGGAAAACCGCCCCGGCGCGGGCGGCAGCACGGGCTCGGCCTATGCGGCCAAGCAGCCGGCCGACGGCTACACCCTGGTGATGATGGTGGAGAGCTCGCATGCGGTTAACCCCAACGTCTACGCCAAGCCCGCGTATGACCCGGTGAAGGACTTCACGCCCATCACCAACATCGCCAACGTGCCGGGCGTGATGGTGGTCGGCGCAGGCTCGGCCTACAAGAGCGCCAAGGATGTGAGCGACGCGGCGCGCGCCGCGCCGGGCAAACTCAACTACGGCTCCTCGGGCAATGGCGGGCTCAGCCACCTGAGCGGTGCGCTGTTCGGCAGCACCACGGGCACCACCCTCACCCATGTGCCCTACAAGGGCCTGGGGCCGGCGCTCAACGACCTGATGGCGGGGCAGCTCGATGTGGTGTTCGACAACATGCCGTCCTCGGGCGCGCTGATCGCGGGCGGCCAGCTGCGTGCCCTGGCCGTGTCCAGCCCCGTGCGCCTGCCGGCCCTGCCCGGCGTGCCCACCTATGCCGAGGCCGGGCTCAAGCCCATGAACGACATGTCCTGGTATGGCCTGGGCGCGCCTGCCAGGCTCGATCCCGCCATTCTTGCCAGGCTCAGCGAAGCCATGCGCAAGACCTTGCAAAAGCCCGAGCTGATCAAGACCATCGAGCAGCAGGGCGCCGTCGTGGACTTCCAGGAGCCTGCGCAGTTCAGGCAGACGGTGGAGCGCTCCAACCGCGCCTGGTCCCAGCTGATCCGCGACATCGGATTCGAGAAACTTTGAGGAGATCTGCCGTGCATGCACAAGTGACCTTTCCCACCCCGCAGACCGCCGTGCTCACCATCACCGGCGGCGGGCCGCTGAACATCCTGGGCACGCCTGTGATCCGCGCGCTGACCGTGCAATTGGCCGAGCTGGCCGAGCGCCCCGATCTGCACTGCCTGGTGCTGCGCGGATCGGGCACGCGCGCCTTCGTGGCGGGGGCCGACATCCGCGAGATGGCGTCGCTCAACGCCGCCTCGGCACGCGCCTTCATCAGCGGGCTGCGCGACCTGTGCAACGCGGTGCGGCATTTTCCCGTGCCCGTGATCGCCAGGCTGCAGGGCCATACGCTGGGCGGCGGGCTGGAGCTGGCCATGGCGGCCGACCTGCGCATCGCGGCCGATGATGCCGTGGTGGGCATGCCCGAGGTCAAGGTCGGCATTCCCTCGGTGATCCACGCGGCCATGATGCCCGCGCAGATCGGCGGCACGCGCGCCAGCTGGCTGCTGCTCACGGGTGAGAACATCGGCGCCCTGCAGGCCGAGCGCTGGGGCCTGCTCAACGAATGCGTGCCCGGCGACCAGCTCGATGCGCGCATCGCGCAGATTGCCGAGGGGCTGGGCGGGATCGGCATCGAGGCGCTGCGCCAGCAAAAGCGCCTGCTGCGCCGCTGGGAGGGCATGGGCGTGGACTCGGCCATCACCGACAGCGTGGCCGAGTTCGGCGCGGCCTTCAACACGGGCGAGCCGCAGCACCACATGAATGCCTTCCTGGAGCGCAAGCAGGCCAAGGCCCAGCCCCAGCCCTGAACCCGGGCCTAGGCCTTGTCGGCCAGCCCTTTCAGAAAGCTGCGCAGCCGCTGCGCGGTGGGCGTCAGCGGCCGTTCGCTGGAGCGCACCAGCTGCAACGGGCGCCGTGCCCAGGTTTCCTCCAGCGGCAGGCAGGCCACCGCATGCGCGGTGCCGAGCCTGCGGTAGATGCTGTGCGGAATGATGGCCAGGCCCACGCCCTGCGAGACCAGCCGCACGATGGAGGTGAAATCGTCCACGTGGATGCGGCAGCGCAGCGGCCGGCCATGGCGCTTGGCCAGCTCGCGCAGAAAGGCGTAGTTGCTGCTGGTCAGCGCCATGCCCACGAAGGCATGTGACAGGGTGTCGAAGAAGCGGCAGGAAGGGCCTTCGCCGTCGTCTGGCCTCTCGCCCGGCTGGGGCACCAGCGGATGGCCGGGCGGGGCGATCACCACCAGGCGGTCCAGCGCAAAGGTCTCGCAGGCCACGGCGCCCGCCATGGGCTCGCCCGCGTAGACGCCCAGGTCGGCCTCGCCCTCGGCCACGCTGGCGGCAATCGTCTCGCTGGTCTGCTCCACCAGGGTCAGGTTGACCTCGGGAAAGGCGGTCAGGAACTCGCCGATGTGCGGGCCGATGAAGCCGTGCAGCGAGGAGCTGTTGGCCGCCAGCGTTGCCTTGCCCTGCAGGCTGCTGCCCAGCAGGGCGGCCTCGGCCTCCATGCCGTCGATGGCGGCGAACACGCCGCGCGCATGCTCGAGCATGGCGTGGCCTTCCTCGGTCAGCCGCATGCCCTTGTGCTCGCGCGTGAACAGCTGGCAGCCCAGGGCCTGCTCCAGATTGCGCAGCCGCTGGCTGGCGGCCGAGGGCGTCAGGTGCCGCGCCTGGCTGGCACGCGAGAGATTGCCGGCCTGGGCGATGGCCATGAACAGCTTCAGATCGGTCAGGTCGTAGCGCATGCGGGCGTTTCCTAGGGGGCAAGAGGGCCATTATTCCTGCTGGCGCAGGGCTGCAAAGCCCGTGGCGCGCAGCCTTTGAAGGGCGCGGGGATAATCGCTGCCCATGACTAAACACCGCGTCGTGGTGGGCCTGTCGGGCGGTGTGGACTCCGCTGTCACGGCCCATCTCCTCAAGCAACAGGGCCATGAAGTGGTCGGCATCTTCATGAAGAACTGGGAAGATGACGACGACAGCGAATACTGCTCGTCC
>Ga0066479_1000462_pt1 | contig 11929 bp, 9 predicted proteins | sample LakWasM117_HOW13_2_FD_59555 | JGI IMG/M metagenome (GOLD analysis project Ga0066479, IMG submission 59555) | Freshwater sediment methanotrophic microbial communities from Lake Washington under simulated oxygen tension - Sediment Metagenome 117_HOW13 | ecosystem: Environmental > Aquatic >... | reverse complement strand
TTCTTTGATCTGACCTTTCTTGGCGAATCAAGAAAGGGCAGTCGGCCGCCGGGCCGAGACTCGGCCTCAGAAAAATACCACCCGGCAGGGTCAAAAAAAGACCCACGTAAACCAAAGCATCAGAACGGCAACGTCCCCTGCACATACAACGTCCGAGGCATCCCCACATACTTGCCCCCGTTGTTGTCCGTAGACCGCGTGTAGTACCTGCGATCGAACAGATTCTTGACCCCCACGGCCACCCGCAGATTGCTCAGCGACTTGCCAAAGTCATAGCCCGCACGCAGGCCCACGGTCGCAAACCCGGGAATATCACCCAGCCGCCCCGCAGCATCTTCCTGCGTCACATACTGCGTGCCCGACCCCGGAGAGCGCTGCTTCGATTGCGCGGCCAGGTCCGCATTCAGCGTCCACTGCCCCAGCGCATAGCGCGCCCACAGCTGGCCCGTGTGGCGCGAGTACAGCGGCAGGTCGCGCCCCGCGAAATCGCCGGCGCGCGAGACGGCCTCGGTATAGGTATAGGACACACCCGCCGTCAGCCCCTTGAGCGCGGCATTCCACTGGCCCAGGTCGTAGCGCAGCGAGGACTCGATGCCGCGGTGGCGCGTGGCGCCCAGGTCGGTCCAGATGCCGTCCACGCCCACGCGGGTCAGCAGCAGTTCCTTGTCGAAGTCGATGTTGAACAGCGTCAGCTCGGCGTTCAGCGCCGGGCTGTTGTAGTGCGTGCCCACCTCATAGGTCTTGGCCGATTCGGGATGCAGGCCGCGCTCGGTCTGGGCCAGCTGCGCGTACTGCTGCGGTCCGAAGGACTTGCCCGCGTTGGCGAACAGCGACCACTGCGCATTCATGCGGTAGAGCACGGACAGCGTGGGCAGGAACTCGCTTGCATCGGCCTTGGGGAACAGCTGGCTGGTGACGGTGCTGCCATCGGCGCCCAGGTTGCTGACGTTGTTGAAGGAGTTGATGCGTTCGTAGCGCACGCCGGGCGTGATGGTCCAGTTGCCGATGTCGATGCGGTCATCGATGTAGAAGGCATGGGCCGTGGTGCCGCCCTGGCTGGTCTGGTAGGGCGTGATCGGCAGGGCCATGGCGTTGGCCATGGTGGCGGGGTTGTAGTAGGCGGTGCGCAGCGCGACCTCGGAACTGCTTTCCTTGAGGTAGCGGTAGCCCACGCTGACTTCCTGCACCACGGAGCCGGTCTCGAACAGGCGCGAGTAGCGCGGCTCGATGCCGAAGTAGTGGTAGCTGCGCGGCGCGGCAGTCAGGCGGCGCTGGTTGGCATTGTCCTGCTCGATGTAGCTGCCGCGGAACGAGTCCACGTAGTAGCCCAGCACCTCGAAGTTGTTGCGCCCGTCCTTGTGGTTGTACTTGAACGAGGCATCGGTGCGGCGGCCGTCGAAGCTGTCGTAGGAGCGCGTGGACTGGAACGGGTCGGCCGCGTACTGCGCCGTGGTCAGGCCGCCGGGCATGCGGCCCGAGCCCTCGAAGTGGTGCAGCGAGACGGCGATGTCGTCCTGGGCCGAGATGCGGTAGGCACCCTTGAGCAGGATGTCGTCGATGTCGGTCTTGTCATTGCCTGCGCGCCAGCCGTCGCCATGCGTGCCCGAGTACAGCAGGGCCAGGCCCAGGCCGGATTCGTTGGTGCCGCCCACGAACAGGCTGGGCGTGGTCTTGGCATTGCCGCCGTGGCTGTAGATCTCGGTGCCCACCGAGGCCTCGGCCGCGAAGGTCTTGGGAATGGCGCGCGTGACGAAGTTGATGATGCCGCCCACGTTCTGGGGGCCGTAGCGCACCGAGCCCGCGCCGCGGATCACGTCCACCGACTCCAGGTTGCCCAGCGACACGGGCGCCAGCGACAGCTGGGGCTGGCCGTAGGGCGCGTAGGAGACGGGCACGCCGTCCATCAGCACATACGAGCGCGGCGACAGGCGCGCCGTCAGGCCGCGCACGCCGATGTTCAGCGACACGTCGCTGCCGCCCGTGCCGTTGCTGTCCTGCACCTGCACGCCGGGCACCAGGCGCAGCACGTCGCGCAGGCTGGAGGAGCCGGTTTCCTCGATGCGCGCCCGTTCGACGATGGTGCGCGCGCCGGCATGGTCCAGCACCTTTTCCTCGGTGGGGTTGTCCAGCCAGTTGCCCGTGACGGTGATGGCGGACAGGCCGGCCTCGGGTGCGGTGGTGGTGGGGGATGGCGCCTGTGCCGACGCCTGCAGCGACAGCAGGGCGGCGGCGACAGCGGCCGCGCAGCGTGTGAGCGTGGCGCAGTGATTGCTGGAAACCATGGAAAACTTCCTTTGTGCCTCTGGGATTGGTGCAGCGCTGAAGGGTCGGCTGGCAGGCTGCAGGACGCGTGGCGGCGGGCGAGGCGGAAGCAGGAGACAAGGACCGGTCAGCATGCATTGCGGCGATGCCGGTTCGGGGTGCGAGTCTAAATGAGAATCATCCAGCTTGCACCAGACTGACAGCAGCTGTGCCGGGCCGCGTTGCCCGGGCGCTACAGCGCAGCAGGTGCTGCCAGCGCAGCGGGCGCTTACCTTGCTGCTTTTGCTGTTGGACGGGGCTGCATTGCGCGGGCCAGCTCGCCCAGCGTGGCCAGGGCCTGCCCGGTCTCGTCGCTCCAGTCATGGCCGTAGTTCAGCCGCAGGCAGTGGCCGAAGGCCTGCGAGGCCGAGAAGATCGGCCCCGGCGCCACGCTGATGCCGCGCGCCAGCGCCGCGCGGTGCAGGGCCAGCGCATTGCAGTACGGCGGCAGCTCTATCCACATGAAGTAGCCGCCCTCGGGCCGCGTGGCCCGCGTGCCTTGTGGAAAGTGGCGGGCAATGGCCGATGCCATGTGGTCCCGCTGCAGGGCCAGGCTCTGGCGCAGGCGGCGCAGGTGGCGGTCGGCGCCGCCGCTTTCCAGGTAGTCGGCCAGCGCCTGCTGGGTGGGTGCATTCGTGGCCAGCGTGGTGGTGAGCTTTTGCCGGGCCACGGCGCGCGTGAAGCGCCCCGGCGCGGCCCAGCCCGTGCGCCAGCCCGGCGCCAGCCATTTGGAGAACGAGCTGCAGTGCAGCACCCAGCCTTCGGTGTCGAAGGTCTTGGCGGGCGGCGGGCGGCGCTCGCCGAAGTACAGCTCGCCGTACACGTCGTCTTCGATCAGCGGCACGCGGTGGCGCGTGACCAGCTCCACCAGCGCGCGCTTGCGCGCTTCGGGCATGAGGCTGCCCAGCGGGTTTTGAAAGCAGGTCATCAGCCAGATGGCCTGGGGCCGGTGGCGCTGCAGTGCTGCCTCCAGCGCGTTCAGGTCCATGCCCTCGCCCGGATGGGTGGGCACCTCGATGGCCGACAGGCCCATGCGCTCTAGCGCCTGCAGCGCTCCATAGAAGCAGGGCGATTCGATGACCACGGCGCCGCCGGGCCGCGTGACGGCGGCCAGGCACAGGTTCAGAGCCTCCAGCGCGCCGTTGGTGATGACCACATCGGCCGGCGTCAGCGCCAGGCCGTCGGCCAGGTAGCGGCGTGCGATCTGGCGGCGCAGCGCCAGGCTGCCGGGCGTGAGGTCGTCGATGGCGCTGCGCGGGTCGGCCTCGCGTGCGGCATGCGCCAGGCACTGGCCCAGGCGGCGCAGCGGGAACAGGCCCGGCGAGGGAAAGGCCGAGCCCAGGGGCACGACATCGCGGTCCATGGCCGACTCCAGCACCTCGAACACGCGCTCGCTCACATCGACCACGGCAAAGCTGTCGCCCTCGGGCGAAGACGGCTCGGTGGGCTCGGGCGGTGCGCTGCGCGGGCGCTGGGCCACGAAGTAGCCCGATCGCTCGCGCGCGCGCACCAGGCCGCGCGCCTCCAGCAGGTAGTAGGCCTGGAACACCGTGGAGGCGCTGACGCCGCGCCGCTCGCTGGTCTGGCGCACCGAGGGCAGCTTGTCACCTGGGCACAGAACGCCTGCGGTGATGGATGCCTCGATATCGTCGGCCAGCTCCTGGTAGCGCGTCATGGCGGCGTGCGTGCTTGGGTGCGGGCGCCGCTTCAGCCTTGCTCGGCCAGCAGTTCCTGCAGCGCCTTGATCTGCTGGCGCAGGCGCTCGTTCTCGGCTTCGAGTTCGTTCACGCGTTGCTGCAGTTCCTCGGGCGAGGCGGTCACGGCCGCGCCTTCGCCGTCGGCCGTGTCGGCTTCGGGCTTGGCGGCCTTGGGCTTTTTCTTGGCATCGCGCACGCGCTTGGCGGCCTGCTTGAGTTCGTCGGCGCCTGCGGCGGCCACGGCCTGCTGCTCGTCCACGGGCAGGCTGGCGACCACGGCGGCGGTGCTCAGCGAGATGTCGCCCGAACGCACGGCGGCCACCACTTCGGGCGCGGCCTTTTGCTGGATGGTCTCGATCAGCTTGACCTGGCTGCTGGACAGGCGGGCCACGCGGGCCAGGGCTTCGCGCGTGTCCAGGGCCTCGTCGGGCACCTTGGCCACGCTGGCCAGGGCGGCGGCGACCACGGGGTCGGTCTCGCCCTCCCAGGGGGCTTCACCTTCGGCCTGGGGCGCATCGGCCTTGGCGGCCATCACGGCCGCGGCGGCGGCCGAGCGGCGCGTGGCAATGATCTCGCGCTTGCGCAGCGCCAGCACGCCGCGCTGGAAGTCGGACACGCTGCGGCGGCCCAGGTGCTGGTCGATCATCCACAGGTGCACGTCGTCCATGTTCTTGAACTGCGTGGCCTGCACGGTGTTGAAGGGCAGGCCGTGCTTTTGGCAGATGGCGTAGCGGTTGTGGCCGTCGATGAGCAGGTCGTTCCAGAGCACGAGCGCGTCGCGGCAGCCTTCGGCCACGATGCTGCGCTCCAGCGCGTCGAGTTCATCGGGGGTCAGCGGGTCGATGTAGGCCTTGAGTTCTTCGTTGACGACGATGTCCATGGCAGTGCAGAAATGAGGAATGAAAGGAACGGCGGCCGCTCCGGGCCATTGCAGCAATGGCCCGGGACAGCCGCCAGGAAAAAATCAAGGGCAAGGAGGACAGGGCGGCCTGCGCCCCGGCTTCACAGCAGGCGCGAGATCAGCGCACCCTCGGCCGGCGCATCCAGCGGAATGCGCACGCGGATCGGGTTGCCCTGGGCGACCTGCACGGGCTCGCCGTCGAGGTTGAACATCTTCTCCAGCAGCACCTGGCGGTTGCCCTGCGGGTGGATGATCTCCAGCGTATCGCCCACCGAGAAGCGGTTCTTGGTCTCCACCTCGGCCATGCCGTCGGCATAGCTGCGCACTTCGCCCACGAAGTGGCTGCGCTGCAGCACCGAGTGGCCGGTCTCGTAGTTCTGGTAGTCCTGCGAGGGACGGCGCTCCAGCAGGCCGCCCGTGTAGCCACGGTTGGCCAGGCCTTCGAGCTCGGTGATCAGGTGCGGGTTGAAGGGGCGGCCGGCCACGGCATCGTCGATGGCGCGGCGGTAGACCTGGGCCGTGCGGGCTACGTAGTACAGGCTCTTGGTGCGGCCCTCGATCTTGAGCGAGTCCACGCCGATCTTCACCAGGCGCTCCACATGCTCCACGGCGCGCAGGTCCTTGGAGTTCATGATGTAGGTGCCGTGCTCGTCTTCCATGATGGGCATCAGCTCGCCGGGGCGGCCCTTTTCCTCCAGCAGGTAGACCTGCTCGGCCTTGGGGTGGCGCGCGCCGTCGCCGCAGGTGCTGCTGAACTGGCTGTCGGCTTCCTCGCGGGCCTTCTCGAAGCTGAAGTCCTGCTCCATGGTCTGGGCCAGGGCCTCGCCGGTATTGGGATCCACCGCCGCGTCATGCGTCTTGTAGTCCCAGCGGCAGGCATTGGTGCAGGTGCCCTGGTTGGGATCGCGCCGGTTGAAGTAGCCCGACAGCAGGCAGCGGCCCGAGTAGGCGATGCACAGCGCGCCGTGCACGAAGACCTCGATCTCCATGTCCGGGCATTCCTGGCGGATCTTCTCGATCTCGTCCAGCGACAGCTCGCGCGACAGGATGATGCGCGAGACGCCGGCCTTCTGCCAGAACTTCACCGTGGCCCAGTTTGTCGTGTTGGCCTGCACCGAGAGATGCACCTCGGTCTCGGGCCACTTTTCCTTGACCATCATGATCAGGCCGGGGTCGGCCATGATCAGCGCGTCGGGCTTGCACTCGATCACGGGCTCGATGTCGCGGATATAGGTGCGCACCTTGTCGTTGTGGGCGATCAGGTTGCTGGTGACGAAGAATTTCTTGCCCCGCGCATGCGCCTCGGAGATGCCCTGGGCGATCTGTTCGAGGCGGAATTCGTTGTTGCGTGCGCGCAGGCTGTAGCGGGGTTGCCCGGCGTAGATGGCGTCGGCGCCAAAGTCGTAGGCCGCACGCATCTTGTCGAGCGAGCCGGCCGGCAGCAGCAGTTCGGGGGCTTTGAGGGTCATGATCCCCGTATTGTCCCGCATCGCGCTTTCCAACACGGTTCGCTATGGCTCCGCCAGGCCCAGTCCTTTCAGATGCACCAGCAACTGCCTTGCATGGGCGGGCAACTGGTCTTCCCGGGCCGTGCACAGCAGCAGCTGGCGCCGGGCCCAGGCATCGCTCAAGGGCACGGCGCGGGCGCCGCTGGCCGGGGCCAGGCGCTGCGCGGCGGCGGCGGGCATGACGGCCACGCCCACGCCCTGGCCCACCAGCTGGCAGATGCTGTCCAGGTGCTGCAGCTGGGCGCGCCAGCGCAACTGCCCTCCCGACGGCCCTTCCAGCAAGGCGGCCTGCTGGCGCACCAGCACCTGCAGGGCGGCATCGTGCGGCAGGCCTACCCAGTCTTCGGTCAGCAGGTCCTGCAAGGCCAGCCGCTTGCGCCGGGCCAGGCGGTGGGCTCGCGGCAGCACGGCCACCAGCGGGTCGGGGCGCCAGGGCGTGGCCTGCAGGCCGCGCAGGTCCTGGGCATCGCTGGCCACGCCGATGTCGCACAGGCCCTGGCGCAGCCGGTCCAGCACTTCGGCGCTGCGGCATTCCTGCAGCTCCAGCGCCACGCGCGGATGCCCGCGCAGGAATCCGGCCACGGCCAGCGGCAGGTGCTCGCTCACGGCCGAGGTGTTGCCGCATACGCGCACATGCCCGGCCAGGCCCGCGCCGTACTCGGCCATGTCGCCGCGCAGGCGTTGCATCCGGGCCAGAACGTCACGCGCATGCTGGCCCAGCGTGTGGCCGGCCGCCGTGGGCCGCACGCCGCGCGCCTGGCGCGCGAGCAGGGCGCAGCCCAGTTGCGCCTCCATGCCGCGCACGCGCTCGCTGGCCGAGGCCAGGGTCATGTGCGAGCGCCCGGCCGCCGCCGTGAGCGTGCCGCAGTCGAGGATGTGGACGAACAGCTGCAGGTCGGTGAGGTCGAATCGCATGGCCTGTGGTGCTGAAGGATCAGGCCATGCCTGAGCCTTGGTTTGAAGATTCCCGATTGTGATCCCTTTGTTGGTGCACGAGCATGGCGCCATGAGGTTCAGGAAAGGCCTGAGCCAAGTCAGTGAAAGTGCAGGGTGGTCGTGATGTGGGATGCGTGGTGGGTGCTGGCGGCGGCGGTGGCCGTGTTCGGGCTGGCCGGTGTCGTCAAGGGGGTAGTGGGCCTGGGCCTGCCCACGGTGTCCATGGCGCTGCTGGCGCTGTTCATGCCGGCCGGGCAGGCGGCGGCCTGGCTGCTGCTGCCGTCCCTGGTGACCAATGTGGTGCAGATGCGGCCCATGCCATCGCTGCGGCCTTTGCTGCGGCGCCTGGGCTGGATGCAGCTGGGTATTGTCGCGGGCACGGTGGGCGGCATGCTGTGGTGGGGCCCGGTGGGCGAGGCCGCCGTGGCGCGCACGGCGCTGGGTGTGGCCCTGGTTATTTATGCCCTGTGGGGCCTGTGGGGGCCAGGCCTGCAGGTGCCGCAGAGGCATCAGGCCTGGCTGGGCCTGTTGTGTGGTCTGTTGACGGGCGGGATCACGGCGCTGACCGGCGTGTTTGTGGTGCCGGCCGTAGCCTTTTTGCAATCGCTGGCGCTGGGCCGGCAGGCGCTGATGCAGGCCATGGGCCTGTGCTTCACGGTGTCCACGCTGGCGCTGGGCGCGGGCATGGCGCTGGCGCAGGGGCCGGGCCATGCCGCTTCGTCCTGGACGGGCTGGGGGGCCACGGCCCTGGTTTCCGCACTGATGCTGCTGCCCGCCCTGGCCGGCATGGCCTGGGGCGAGCGGCTGCGCCAGTCACTGTCGCCCCAGGTTTTCAAGCGCGTGCTGATGCTGGGCCTGCTGGCCCTGGGCATCTACATGTGCGCCAGGGGCTAGTCCCGGGCGTTCAGGCGCGGAACACCTTCACCGGGCTGCCGCGCTCCACCTCCCAGTGCTGCTGGCTGCGCGAGCGCCGGGCCTGGCCCTCGCCCTGCGCGTTGAGGCGCGCCAGCTTCAGGGCCAGCAGCTCGCGCGCCAGCCGCTTGTTGGCGTGCTGGCTGCGCTCGCTCATGACCTTCACCGAGATCCCGCTGGGCACATGCAGGGCATGGACGGCGGAGTCCGTGGTGTTGACATGCTGGCCACCCTTGCCCGAGGCCTTGCAGGCCTGGAAGACGATTTCGCCATCTGCCGGCAATTGCCGGGGCGGCTCGCACTTCTGCACGGCAACAAACCAGTTCCTGCGCGGGTGATGGGGCCGCAGGGGACTGTCGAAGACCCACTGGATGGTGCCCAGCCAGGCGCCCAGCGTGCCGTGAAGCAGGCTGGTGTCGCCCTCGCAGCGCAGCAGCACGGACTTGTAGCCGGCCGGCGTGGGTGTTTCTTCCAGCACGTCCACGGCGATGCCGCTGGCAGCGCAGTCGCGCAGCAGCTCGCGAAGGGTCAGGCGCACGGCATGCTCGCACTCGGCGGGGCCGTGGGATGCGGTCAGCTGGATCAGCAGCATTGCATGGCTCCCTTCTTGTAGGTCAGCAGGGGGCGCAGCCGTGCCACCAGTTGCACCAGGCCGGCTTCCTGCAGGCTGGCGACGACGGAGTCCACGTCCTTGTAGGCCTGGGGGGCCTCCTCGTAGACCAGTTCGCGGTCGGCGCAGACCACGGCGCTGCCGAATTTTGTGCGCAGCAGTTCGTCCAGCGTGAAGCGCGGGCGCAGGCGGCCCATGCAATCGGTGCGTGCCCACTTGCGGCCTGCGCCGTGTGCCAGCGAGTGCAGTGCCTCATCACGCCCGGCCACGGGCCGCACAAGGTAGCTGTAGTCGCCGCGCGAACCCGGAATCACCACCAGACCCTGGTCGGCCGGCGTGGCGCCCTTGCGGTGCAAAAAGCCGTCTTCTCCGCGCCAGTGGTGGGCGATCACGTGGTTGTGGGTGATGTCCAGCAGGGCCTGGCCGCGCGTGCGCAGGGCGCGCAGCAGGCGTGCCGCAATGCTGGCGCGGTTGAGCTGGGCGAAGGCGATGGCGGCCGCGTGCTGGCGCAGGTACTGCGTGGCGGCATCGCTGCTGGCGGCCAGGCCGTCGTGGCTGAAGGCCTCCACATGGGCTCGCAGGATGGCGCCGCCCAGTCCGCGCGAGCCGCTGTGCACCATGAGGTGCACGCGTTTCCTGTCGAGCGCGCCGTCCTCGTACAGCGTGTCCACCACCTGCAGTTCGGCAAAGTGGTTGCCGCCGCCAATGGTGCCCAGGCTGTCCTGCAGATACGCCAGGTCGGCCACGCCGCTGGCCTGGGCGATGTGCTCCAGCTGCTGCATGTCCACGGCGTCCAGCAGTTCCTGGGGCAGGGGGCCGTCGATGTTGCCCACCGCCTTTTCCAGCTTGGGGGCCGAGGTCTTGTGCGCCGCCAGCTCCGTGCTGTACAGCGACATGCCGCAGCCGATGTCGCCGCCGACCAGGGCCGGGTAGAAGCGGCCCACGGAAAAGAAGGCCGCCCCTACCGGGTAGCCCCGGCCCGGGTGCAGGTCCGGCAGGCCCACGGCTGCGCGCATGCCGGCCAGGTTGCGGGCCGTTGTTTGAAGTTGTTGGATGGCGGCGTCTTCAATCCAGACGCCGCGGTTGGCGAACACCTCAATGTAGGTGTCCGAAAGGGAATTGCCCATGAATGGCTTTCGATCGAGTGCTTGGGGCACATTCCGGCAGATGCGGAATGCGCAATGGGCAGTCGCCGCAAGCTCGATGGACAGGCATCAGGAAAAGCGCACGCGCAGCCGAAAGCCGGGCCTCAGGGGGCCGGAAATCAGGTCTGCAGCGTGGCCTGGAGGCGCTAGGGCTTCAAGCGTGCACGACTGCAAAGGGACGTGTCGAATGGGACATGGGTTCTCTCCTTTGCGATGGTGGACGGGTGCCGCGAATGCGGCAAAGACGGGGATGCTAGGGACAAGCGGCCGGTGCCGCAAGCGAAGTCGCAGGCGCGTGGCGGATTGCATACAACGCAAGATGGAAAAAGCCCCGCAGGCAGGTACCGGCGGGGCTCTTTGATGAAGGGCCTGTGCCCGTTCAGTCCTGCGGGCGGAAGCCGATGACCAGGTCCGAAGGAACGCGGCCATCGATGTCGCGCGGCAGCGTCTCGGTCTTTTGCAGGGCGCGGATGACGGCATCGTCCCAGGCCTTGTTGCCGCTGGACTTGGCAATGGTGGCGCCGGTAATGGTGCCATCGGGCGCGGTGCGCACGCGCACCTCGGCCCGCGGATTGCCGCTGATGGCGTCCGGGTAGACGATGTTGGGCTTGACGCGTGCAGCCACCTTGGCGCCATAGCCGGCCGAGGGGCCTCCGGCCGAGCTGCCCGAGCCGCCGCTCTTGCTGCCACCGGCGCCTTCGCCGGCCGAGCCGCCGCTGCCGGCCAGGCCCTGCATGCGGCGGATGTTCTCCAGGCGACGTGCCTCGGCTTCCTTGGCCTCGCGGGCTTCCTTGGCGGCCTGTTCCTTCTTGCGCTTGTCCTCGGCGGCCTTCTTCTCGGCTTCGGCCTTGGCGGCCTTTTCCTTGTCGGCCTTCTCGGCTTTCTCGCGCTCGGCCTTGTCCTTGGCGGCTTTTTCCTTGTCCGCCTTGTCCTTTTCGGCCTTGTCCTTCTTTTGCTGCTCCAGGCGGTCCTTGCGGTCCTGCTCGGCCTTGTCCTTTTTCTGCTGCTCGAGCTTGTCGCGGCGGTCCTTCTCGGCCTTTTCCGCCTTTTCGCGCTCGGCCTTGTCCTTGGCCGCCTTGTCGGCCTTTTCCTTGTCCAGGCGCTCCTGGCGTTCCTTCTCGCGCTGCTCACGGGCGGCCTGTTCGGCGCGCTCCTTCTTTTGCTGCTCGATCTTGCGCTTCTTCTCCAGCGCGATCTCGGCCTCGTGGTCGTCGTCCACGGCCTGCGGCTTGGGAGGTGGGGGCGGTGCAATCACGGGCGCGGGCGGCGGCGGTGGCGGCTGGGGAACAGGCTCGGGTGCAGGTGGCGGCGGTGGCGCAGGCACGGGCAGGGCGGGAGCGGGTGCGGCCGTGGACCAGAACTCGGCCTCGACCATGGGCTCGTCGGCCTGCTTCGGGGGGCGCACGGTCCACAGCATGGCGGCCACGAGCAGCCCGTGCGCTGCCGCGGCCAGGGCCCACGAGCGCGTGCGGCCGCGCGTGCGCGGCGGTGCGAACTGGTCGTGGTCTTGCAGGTTGGGCATGGAATCGAAGGCGGGCGGCGCTGCTTACTGGGAGGACTTGACGCCGAAGGCCACGCGCTTGACGCCGGCCGACTGCAGGGCCGACATGGCGGCCATCACGGTCTCGAAGGGCAGCTTCTTGTCCGCCGAAATCAGCACGGCGCTGTCGTCGCTTTGCTGGTCCTGCCAGCTCCTGGCGGCTGCGCCCAGCTCCTTGAGCGTGACGGTCTTGTCGGTGCTGCCGGCCTTGATGCGGATGCCGCCGTCCTTGTCGATCATCACGTCGGCGCGCTTCGGGGGCGTGCGCGCGGCCTTGCCGGCACTGGGCACGTTGATGGAGCCCGGCGTGAGCATGGGGGCCGTCACCATGAAGATGATGAGCAGCACCAGCATCACGTCGATGAAGGGCACCATGTTG
>Ga0066479_1000453_pt1 | contig 12087 bp, 7 predicted proteins | sample LakWasM117_HOW13_2_FD_59555 | JGI IMG/M metagenome (GOLD analysis project Ga0066479, IMG submission 59555) | Freshwater sediment methanotrophic microbial communities from Lake Washington under simulated oxygen tension - Sediment Metagenome 117_HOW13 | ecosystem: Environmental > Aquatic >... | reverse complement strand
TCGTTGACCACCTTGAGGAAGGGCACCACGCCCTGCGACTCGCCGTTCGTGCCCTTGATGCGCGAACCCAGGGCGCGCACGCGCGTCCAGTCGTTGCCCAGGCCGCCGGCGAACTTGGACAGCAGGGCGTTTTCCTTGATGGACTCATAGATGCCGTCCAGATCGTCGGGCACCGTGGTCAGGTAGCAGGAAGACAGCTGCGAGCGCAGCGTGCCGCTGTTGAACAGCGTGGGCGTGCTGCTCATGAAGTCGAAGGACGACAGCAGCTCGTAGAACTCGATGGCGCGCGCATTGCGGTCCTCTTCCTGCAGCGCCAGGCCCATGGCCACGCGCATGAAGAAGGACTGGGGCAGCTCGATGCGCGTCTTGCGCACGTGCAGGAAGTAGCGGTCGTACAGGGTCTGCAGGCCCAGGTAGTCGAACTGCTCGTCGCGCTCGGCCTTGATGGCGGCAGCCAGGCGGGGCAGGTCGTAGTTCAGCAGCTCGGGGTTGAGCAGTTCGTTGTCCACGCCCTTGCGGATGAAGCCGGGGAAGTACTCTGCGTAGGCCGCCTGGATGTCGGCCGGGTGCACGTCACGGCCCATGACCTCGCGCACGATCGTGTGCAGCAGCAGGCGGGCGGTGACGTAGGTGTAGTCGGGGTCTTTCTCGATCAGCGTGCGGGCGGCCAGGATGGAGGCCTTGAAGACTTCTTCGATCGGCACGCCGTCGTACAGGTTGCGCAGCGTCTCGGCGACGATGGGGGCGGCCTGGATATCGGCGTTGAGGTTGCGGCAGGACGCCTCGATCAGCGCCAGCAGGCGGGCCTGGTCCAGCGGCACGCGCTGGCCGTTGTCGGTCACATGCAGCACGGGCGCCGGTGCGGCGGCGGCAACCGCTGCGGCCTCGGCGGCCTTCTTCTGCTCGGCACGTTCCTGGTTGCGGCGGTCGCGGTACAGCACGTAGGCGCGTGCCACGTCGTGGTGGCCGCCGCGCATCAGGCCCAGTTCGACCTGGTCCTGCACATCTTCAATATGGAAGGTGCCGCCGCCCGGACGCGAGCGCAGCAGTGCGCGAACCACGGCCTGGGTCAGCTCATCCACGGTCTCGCGCACGCTGGCGGAGGCCGCGCCCTGGGCGCCGCGCACGGCCAGGAAGGCCTTGGTCAGCGCGACGGCGATCTTTTGCGGCGTGAAGGGCACCACATCGCCGCTGCGGCGGATGATCTGGTAGCCGTCCTGCACGGACAGGTGATGGGCGGAGGAAGGATTGGCAGCATCACCGTGCGCAGCGGGAGCCAAAGAATTCAGTGCTTCTTGCATGAGTTTCCTCAACGGGTGTTTGTGGATAGAACGGACGCGGACCTGCACTTGGGGCAGGCTTGCTGGGAGATGGAATCGGGGTCGGATGTACACACCGTTTTCACAGGGTGTGCACAGCTTGTGAACACTAGATATGGTGTCCAGCGTGCTTCTGGGCACTACCTGTAGTGTATCGCCGTCTCATGTACACGGGGTACTCACAGCCGGAAAACCGCTGTTTGCGCTGCGCCAAACGGGTGCGCAACCTACAAGCCAATAGCAGCAAAGGCCCGCTGCGCCGTGGCTTGCGGGCGATGGTCCGCCGCAAGCCGCTGCAGCCTTGGCCCTGCGCCGGTCGGACCGCTGAAAGCCCCATGGACAGTGGGGCTGCGACACATGCGTGAATTTGTAAAAAATGATCAGGCAGCCGCTGCGTGCGCCGGGCGCGCCACATCGGTTGCTTTCTGGATTGACACAGCCTTTGTCCTCTGCCTGTGGACAAGCGGGATTTTGCGCAAGACCTGGCGGTGCCTGCGATGAGGGTGTGCGCTTACGTGGAGGGCTGGCCCGCGCCCGGTGGCAGCTGCCAGTTCGCCGTGGCAGGGTGATGGGCCAGCAGCCCGCGCAGCCGGTGCCAGTCGAAGCCTGCGCCCGGATCGCATTTGCGGCCCGGCGCGATGTGCTCATGGCCTGCGAGATGGGCCACCGGGTAGCGCGCCGCGATGGCGTTGCACAGGGCATCGAGCGCCGCGTACTGGGCCGGCTCGAACCGCAGGCCCTCCAGGCCTTCGAGTTCTATGCCGATGGAGTCGTCGTTGCAGCGGTCGCGGCCCCGCCAGCAGGAAGCGCCTGCATGCCAGGCGCGCGCATCGCAGTCCACAAACTGCCAGACCTCGCCCTGGCGCGTGATGAAGAAATGCGCCGACACCTCCAGGCCGCGTATCCCCTGGTAGTAAGGATGGGCATCCCAGTCGAGCTGGTTGGTGAACAGTTGCTGGACCGCACCCGTGCCGTACTCGCCGGGGGGCAGGCTGATGGAGTGCACGACGACCAGATCGACCAGCGCCTGGGCCGGGCGCTCGCCAAAGTTGGGCGAGGGCAGGTGGCGGGCCTGCTGCAGCCAGCCGCCTTGCCAGGTCCAGGCCGGGGCCTGGGTGGCTTGCGCCTGTGGATCAGGACTCGCCATGGCCGCCTCCGTCCGTCTCCGCGCTGGCATCGCCGGGCAGGGCGATGTTCAGCCGGTCGATGCGGTAGCGGATCTGGCGCAGGCTCAGGCCCAGGCGCGCGGCGGTGGCCGTGCGGTTGAAGCCGTTTTCCTGCAGCGCCTGCACCAGGATGCCGCGCTCGCGCTCGTCCAGCCAGGCCTGCAGGTCACGGGGCAGGTCGGCATCGGCTGGCTCTGGCGATAGCGGGCCGCCTGGCGGCAGGGGGCGCGAAGGCGAGAGCGAAGAAGAGGGCGAGGCGGATGCGGGTGGTGCGGGCGGTGCGGGCGGCGTGCCGCAGGGCAGCTGCATCTCGGGATCTATGCGCAGCGGCCCGTCCTCGCCCAGCGTGATGGCGCGGTGCAGCAGGTTCTCCAGTTCACGCACATTGCCGGGCAGGGGCAGGCGGGCGATCTGCTGCACTGAACGCTCGTCGATCTCGGGCATGGGCAGGCCGGATTCCTGCGACAGCCGTGCCAGCAGGGCGCGGCACAGGGCAGGCAGGTCTTCGCGGCGCTCGCGCAGCGGGGGCAGCAGTACCTCGATGACATTGAGGCGGTAGTACAGGTCCTGCCGGAAGCGCCCCTGCTGCACATCGGCAGCCAGGTCGCGGTGGGTGGCGCTGACGATGCGTACATCGGCCGCTTCCTCCTGTGCGGAGCCCAGGGGGCGCACGCGGCGCTCCTGGATGGCGCGCAGCAGCTTGGCCTGCATGGCCAGGGGCAGGTCGCCGATCTCGTCCAGAAACAAGGTGCCGCCGCGCGCAGCCTGGAAGTAGCCGTCGCGGTCCTGGGTGGCGCCGGTATAGGAGCCCTTGCGCGCGCCGAAGAACTCGGCTTCCAGCAGGTTTTCGGGAATTGCGCCGCAGTTCACGGCCACCATGGGGCCATGGGCGCGCTGGCTGCAGGCATGCAGCGCGCGGGCCACCAGCTCCTTGCCTGTGCCCGACTCGCCATGCACCAGCACCGGCGCCATGCCGCGCGCCACCTTGGCAATGCGCTGCTTGACGGCCTGCATGGCGGGCGACTCGCCGACCATGGCGTCCAGTGCGCCGCTGCCGTTGAGCACCGGGCTGGCGGCGGGAGCGGCCGAAGGGCTGCGCGCCGGCATCACGCCCGGGGCCGGCACACCGCCCACGCCCTGGGCGGCCGAGGCCACGACCAGGCGGAACTGCTTGAGGTCCACGGGCTTGGTCAGGTAGTCGAAGGCGCCTGAGCGCAGGGCCTCGACGGCGTTCTCGGCGGAGCCGTAGGCCGTCATGACCACGCAGCGCTCGCGCCGCTGCTGGCTGCGCAGGTCCTGCAGCAGCTCCATGCCCATGCCGTCGGGCAGGCGCATGTCGGTGATGACCACGTCGAAGCGCTGGGTCTGCAGTTGCTCGCGCGCCTCGCCCACGCTGGCGGCGGTTTCCACGCGGTAGCCTTCGCGCAGAAGGGTCAGTTCATAGAGGGTGCGCAGATCCGGCTCGTCGTCCACGACAAGGATCGATGCGGCAGCGGGCAGGGAGTTCAAAGGCATCACACCACAATCTGATCAAACAGGGAGGCCGGCAGGGCCGAGGCCGGGCCGGCACGGAACACGATGCTGAAGGCATTGCCCTCGACAGGGCCGTGCGGCGTGGGCCGCGACAGCCGCTGGTAGCTGATGCTGGCATCGTAGCGCTGGCACAGCTCGCGGCAGATATACAGGCCCAGGCCGCTGGAGCGGCTTTCCGAAGAGAAGAAGGGCTCGAACAGATGGCGTTGCACCGTGGGCTCCAGCGCGGCGCCGTCGCTCCAGACCTGTAGCCAGATCTGGCCGCCGGCCGGCGCGCCGGTCAGCACCTGCAGCGTGTGTGGCTCGTGGGCGTTGCTGCGGTAGCGCCGGGCGTTGTCCAGCAGGTTCACCAGGATGCGGCGCAGATGCTCGCCATCGAACACCACGGTCTTCTCCCGGGCGTCGAGCAGGAGCTGGATGCTGTGCACTGGCTGGCCCTGGGCCTGCCATTCCTGGCAAACCTGGGCCACGTGCTGGTCCAGGGCCAGCAGGCCGGCATGCGCCTCGCCAATGTGCTGCTGGGCCCGGGCGATGTTGAGTACGTCCTCGACGATGCGTGCCAGGCGCTCGGCATTCTGGCCCACGATGCGGCACAGCTGCTGCTGGGCCGGGTCCTGCGCCAGATCCTCGGCCAGCAGGGCATTGGCCTGGGTGATGGCGGCCAGCGGATTGCGGATCTCGTGGGCCACGGCGGCGGACATGCGGCCCATGGAGGCCAGCTTCTCCGTGCGCAGCCGCGCCTCCATCTCGCGCAGATCATGCAGAAAGACCACGCACAGCTGCTGCAGCAGCGCGGGCTCGGCCGCGTCGGCGGCGTCGGATGGGGTGGCGACTTCGGTCAGCCAGGTGCGCAGGTGCAGGCCCGTCATGCCTTCCTGGCCGATGGACTGCAGATGGATGGCGGCCGAGATGGGCAGGTTCTGGGCAAAGCTCTGGGCCACGGCGTCCTGCAGCCGCTGCCAGCCGGAATGCTCCTTGAGGGCGAAGGGCAGGGCATGCGCGTCGGCCAGCCCCAGCAGGTGCAGCGCGGCCGGGTTGGCCTGCTGCACGCGGAACTGGGGATCGACCACCAGCACGCCTTCGCCCAGGTGGCGGATCACCAGGGCATTGACCTGTTCCTGCGTCTGGGCCTTGCGGCTGCTGTGCTGGGCCAGGTGGCGCTCGCGCCGCACGCGGCGCGCCAGTTCGTGCGTCAGATAGGCCACCGCGAAATAGCCTGCGCAGGCAAAGCTGGCCTGGTAGTAGGCCTGGGTGCTTTCTATGCGGCCAGCCATGTCCTGCCATGCCACCCAGCCCAGGGTCAGCAGCGTGACGCTGGCCGTGGTGGCCAAAGCCAGGGTCAGATTGCCCAGCACGGCCGAGATCAGGATGGGAATGGCCAGCAGGGCCGAGTAGTTCAGCGGTCCGGTCTGCAGCATCTGCAGCAGGCAGATGACTGCGATGTCCACGCCGATCACGGGCAGCCAGTGCACGCCGGCGCGGGGCGAGGGCGGCTGGGCGCGTGCCGTCAGCCGCAGCAGCAGCGTCAGCCCCAGGTAGCCCAGGCAGACCAGCCAGACCAGGGAATTGCCGCCGGGCTGCACGCTGAGCAGCGCCAGCTGCAGCAGCAAAAGCGCAGTGGCGATGAGCACGCGGCCGGTCAGGAAGCCCTGCCATAGCCGGACAAAGGGGGCGTTGGCGTCGTGCGGCGACTGCGCCGCGGCCTCGTCGATGGTGGGGGGCTGGGGGGGGGCCGCGTCCTGCATGCTCAGCGCCGTTGCGCCAGGGTGCGGTGCTCTGCGCTGCAGTAGCTGCGGCCGGCCGCTTCGATGGCCTCGCTGCGCGGCAGGTGCAGGCCGCAGTGCGCGCACTCGACCATGTCCTGTGGAGCCGCCAGCGGCGCATTGGTCGGGTTGCGCGGCGCAGCGGCCTGGCGCCGCTCGCGGGCCTCGGCACGGCGCTGGCTGCGCCAGACGCCGACGGCAATGATGATGACGATCAGGACCAGCAGGTACTTCATGTGGTGCGCTCCAGCAGCACTTCCATGACGAAGCGCGATCCCGCATAGGCCAGCAGCAGCAGCAGGGCGCCTGCATAGAGCATGCGCACGGCGCTGCGGCCACGCCAGCCAAAGCGCGCACGGCCGATCAGCAGCACGGCAAAGGTCAGCCACGACAGCAGCGAGAACACAGACTTGTGGTTCCAGACCCAGGCCTTGCCATAGAGCTGTTCGCCGAACAGCCAGCCTGCGGCCAGCGTGGCCGTGAGCAGCACAAAGCCTGCGGACACGAAGCGGAAGGTCAGGCGCTCCAGCGTGAGAAGCGGCAGGCCGCTGTCATGGCCACCGCCGCCCAGCCGCATGTGCTGCTCGGCGCGTGTCATCAGCGAGGCGTGGACCACGGCGGCCGCGAACAGTCCGTAGGAGGCAATGCCCAGTGCCAGGTGCAGCGGAAGCCAGGGCGAGGCGTTGACATGCAGGGGCGTTCCCGGAAACAGCGCGGCCATGAGCACGGCGGCCGTGCCCAGCGCGGAAAGCGCCAGCTGCGCGCGCATCTTTGGGAACAACTGCTGCTCGACGCCATAGACGGTGAGCACCAGCCAGGCCGTCATGGACAGGGCCGGTGCAAAGCCGAAATGAGGCTGCTCCCCGAGCAGGCCCCAGGCCAGGGCCAGGGCGTGGAGCACCCAGGCCAGGCGCAGGGCAATGCGGGCGCCGGCCTGGCTGATGCGTCGGGCGCCGGCGGCTGGCACGGCATAGGCCACGGCTGCGGCAAGCGCCAGCATCCAGCCCAGGGGCGATACGTTGGCGGAAATCAGGGGGACGGAGAGCATCTTTCAATGATAGCTGTGGCTTTCCCGCCGCCGGTTGTGCAGGCTCAGAATCCGGGTGCCATGCCTTGGTTCGGCGCGCATTTTCAGGGCTCCACGGCTGCCTCGATGCGATTGCGCCCCTGGGCCTTGGCCTGGTAGAGCAGGCCGTCCGCCTTCTGCAGCCAGGTTTCCAAAGGCGCGGCAGACGGCTGCCGCACGGTGAGTACGCCGCAGCTGACGGTGAGCTGCGGCGCCGTGGGAGAGGCGGCGTGGGCGATGGACAGGCGCAGCACTTCCTGGCGGAAATGCTCGGCCATGGCCGGCGCATCGCTTTCGCCGGGGAGGATGAGCGCGAATTCCTCGCCGCCAAAGCGCGCGGCCAGGTCGTAGGGCCGGCGCGCATGGCGTTGCAGCGTGGCAGCCACTGCCTTGAGCGCCTCGTCCCCCTGCAGATGGCCATAGCAGTCGTTGTATTGCTTGAAGTGGTCTATATCAATGAGAGCCAGGCCCACGGGCTCGCCCGTGCGCAGGCTGCGGCGGTAGGCGCGCTCCAGCACGTCGTCGAAGTGGCGCCGGTTGGCCAGGCCGGTCAGCCCGTCCACCATGGCCAGGCGTTCCAGGGCCTGGCGCTGCAGGGCCAGCCGTATCTGGTTGCGCACGCGCACCTCGACCACGGCGGGGCGTATGGGCTTGGAGACATAGTCGGCCGCGCCCAGGCGCAGGCCGTATTCCTCGGCTTCGGCATTGCTCTGTCCGGTGATGAAGATGACGGCGATATGGGCGGTGCGCTCCTGCGCGCGCAGCGCACCCAGCACCTCGTAGCCGTTCATACCGGGCATGGCCAGGTCCAGAAGGATCAGCTGCAGGCGGTGGGCTTCGCGGTGGGCGATCACCAGGGCGCCAGGGCCATCCTTGGCCAGCAGCACGCGGTAGTGGGGGCTCAGCAGCTCGGCCAGCATGCTGCGGTTCAGCCGCTCGTCGTCCACGATGAGGACCGTTGGCAGCTCCGACCCGGTCAGGGCGTCAAGCATCTGCAGCTCCCTGTTGGGCCATCCGGTTCGCGGCCATGCTCCGCGCCAGCTGATCGAGCGCCTGCAGCGCCGCCTCGGTTTCCAGGGACTCGGTGCAGCGCTGGATGCGTTGCAGCACGGATGCATGGCGCCCGCTGACCAGGGGCCGCAGCCGTTCCAGTTCGGCCACGGCGGCATAGTCGCTGTCGGCAATCTGCAGCCGCAGCCGAGCCAGCGTGGATGAGACTTCTTCTGCGGTCATCGGCTGCCGCTGCGGCTGCTGCGAGGGCGCAGCGCTGGACACCGTGGCCAGGGGTGGCAAGGCCGCATGCCTGGACCGCACGGCGATTTCCGCCAGCAGGCCCTGCAGTCCATCGGCCAGCGCCTGCACCAGGGATGGCAGATCACCGCTGGGCCGGGCATTCCCGCCATTGCCGTCGCCTGACAGGCAGGCATGCGCGCCGGTCTCGGCCATGGCCGACCATTGCTCCAGCAGATTCGCGCCCAGGTAGCCCAGGCTGCCCTTGAAGGTATGCGCCAACGACGCCACGGTTGCCCAGTTGCCGCTGCGCGCGGCGCGGCGCAGCTGTTGCGGCGCATCGGCAAAGTCCTGGGCAAAGCCTTCGATCGCATGCAGCATGCGCGGCGATTGGCTGGCAAGGCATTGCCGCAGCTGCACAGGATCCCAGGCTGGGGCAGGGGTTGGCGGCGTGGGCCGGGAGGGCGGGGCCGGCGCAGGCGCTGCCGTTGTCGGGGGGGCTGCGCGCAGGCAGCGCTGCAGCGTCTCGTACAGCAGCACATCGTCAACGGGTTTGGTCAGATGGGCATTCATGCCTGCGGCCTCGATCCGGGCGCGCTCCTCGACATAGGCCTGTGCAGTCAGCGCGATCACCGGAAGATGCCGCAGCGCGCTGCGCGTGCGCAGGGCGCGCGTGGCACTGAGGCCGTCCATGCCGGGCATGTGCACGTCCATGAGCACGGCATCGAAAGGCTGACTGTCGAGCAGCTGCAGCGCCTGCAGACCGTCTTGCGCAGTCTGTACCGATATGCCGGCCTGCTCCAGCAGCTCGGTGGCCACCTCGCGGTTGAGCACGTTGTCATCCACCACCAGCACCCTGCGCCCAGGCAGGCCCGGGTAGCGCTGCTGTGGCGACGGGCCGGCCGCCGGGTCTTCAGGCTGGGTCGATTCCGGGTCCCGCAGCGCCTCCCGGATGGAGGACCTCAGTGCCGATGCGGTCAGGGGCTTGATCAGCAGGCCCCGCAGGCCCCGAAGGCCAAACTGCGCGGCACGCAGCTGCACTTCGTCGCGCCCGAAGGCCGTGACCATGAGCGCAGCCGGGGTCTTGACCAGGTCCTGTCGCTCGCGCATGCGGCGTGCCAGCTCCAGTCCGTCCATGCCGGGCATGCGCCAGTCCAGCAGGGCCAGGCCATAGGGGGATTCCTGGCGTGCGGCCTCTTGAAGCATGCGCAGCGCCTGCATGCCGTCCGCCGCCGTATCGCAGCGCATGCCCAGTTTGCGCACCATGGCGGCCAGCGCCTCGCGCGCGCTGGCGTTGTCATCGACGATGAGAACGCCGGTGCTGCCCAGGTTGTCGTGGCCGTCCAGCAGCGCATCCGTGGCAAGCCGGACCTTGGCCGTGAAGCGGAAGTTGCTGCCCTGGCCGGGCTGGCTGCACACGCCGATCTCGCCGCCCATGAGCTGCACCAGCCTGTGGCAGATGGCCAGGCCCAGGCCGGTGCCGCCGTGGCGGCGCGTGGTCTGGATGTCGGCCTGGGTGAAGGGCTGGAACAGCCGCTCGGCCCGCGATGCATCCAGGCCTATGCCGGTGTCGCGCACGCTCACGCACAGGTGGTGCAGGGGCGCTGCCGTGGTGTCCGCATCGGCATCCGCAGGCGCGTCCAGCGGCGGCGGCTCCAGATGCAGGGAGATCACCACCTCGCCATGCTCGGTGAACTTGATGGCGTTGCCGACCAGGTTGGTCAGCACCTGGCCCAGGCGCATTGGGTCGCCGCGCAAACGGGGCGGCAGGTGCGGGTCCAGCGCATAGACCACTTCCAACCCCTTTTCCTCTGCGCGCAGGGCCGTGGAGGCCGTCACGGTCTCCAGCACATCGTCAAGGGCGAAGTCCACTTCCTCCAGCGCCAGCATGCCCGCCTCTATCTTGGAGAAATCGAGGATGTCGTTGATCACGGCCAGCAGGGCGCTGGCCGAGCGCTCCACCTTCTCCAGGTAGCCGCGCTGGCGCGATGTCAGCGCGGTCTGCTGCACCAGGCGCGTCATGCCGATGACGGTATTCATAGGTGTGCGGATTTCGTGGCTCATGATGGCCAGGAAATCCGATTTGGCGCGTTCGGCCGCTTCGGCGGCTTCCTTGGCCTGCCGCAGCGCCTGCTCGGCCTCGCGTTCGCGGGTGATGTCCAGCATGATGCCGTCCCAAACCATGCCTTCTTGACAGCGCCGGGGGGCCGAGCGGCAGCGCAGCCAGCGGATCTCTCCGTCGGGCTTGATCACGCGAAAGCGGCAATCGAAGACCCGCAGCGTATCGATCGAGCGTTGCATCATCCCCTGGTAGAGCGGCAGGTCCTCGGGATGGATGGCATTCAGGTAGACCTGCCGATCGGCCATGATGGCGTGGGCCGGCACGCCGATCAGGTTCTCTATGCCGGCGCTGATGTAGCTGAGCCGCAGTTGCGTCAAGCCGCCTTCCAGGCGGTAGATGGCGCCGCTGGGCAGGTTGTCGGCCAGGGCTTCGAGGCGCATGCGCGCGTCCTCGCGTTCGGACAGGTCCTGCAGCGTGCCGCTGAGCGCGACGATGCGGCCTTGCTCGTCGCGCAGGGCCCGGCCCATGAGGCGGGCAGCGAACTGCCGGCCGTCCGGGCAGCGCTGGACCACATCGATGCTGTAGGACTGGCCGGTGCTGATGCACAGATCCACGGCAGCGGTGAGCCGGGCAAGATCCTGCGGCCCGAGCATGGCGCGCAGGGCCTGGCGCGTCAGTGGCGGACCCTGGGGGTCCAGGCCGTTCATCACATACATCATCTCCGAGGCCTGAAAGTGCCCGGTGTCCAGTTCCCATGTCCAGCTGCCCAGGCGCGCCAGCTGTTCGGCCTGGCGCAGCACGTCGTAGCTTTTTTGCAGCTGGGACTCGGTCTGGCGCATGAGGGTGATGTCGCGCGCAATGCCCAGCACGCCCACGGTCCGGCCCTCGGCATCGCGATAGGGAATCTTGGTGGACTGGAAGATGCGGCGCTGCCCGTCGACCAGCAGATGATCGTCCATCACCACGGGCGCATCGCTGTCCAGCACCCGGCGGTCGCTGTCGGTGAAGCTGCTGTCGGAGAAAAGCTCCTGGTCGGTCTTGCCCACGACGTCTTCGGGCGCGCGCCCGGCAAAGCGCGCTGTGGCGGGGTTGGCGAAGGTGTAGCGGCCCTGCCAGTCCTTGGCGAAGACCAGGTCGGGCGTCTCGCGCATCACGGTCTCCAGCAGGCGCGTCGAGTCCTGCCACGGCCAGGTGCGGTTTTGCAGGTGCGGCTCAAGCTGCGCATTGGGCTGGCCGATCGGCTCGTCCTGGCCGGTGCGCTCGCTGAGGTCGTGCCAGGTAGTGAAGAAAAGCCGCCTGCCCGACAGTGACAGGCAATGGACATGGATCTCGGCGGGCAAGCTGCTGCCATCGCGGCGGATCAGCCGGCCTCGCAGAAGGGCCTGGCTGTCCATGACCATGTCCCGCCAGAAATCACGCGGCCGTCCATCCAGGTCCAGCCATAGGTCCATGATGCCCAGCCCCAGCATGGCGGCCTTGTGATGGCCCAGGCTGGCGCAGGCCTGGGCATTGGCATCGAGCAGGCCGCCCTGCTCGTCAAACAGAAGAAAACCGTCGGGCACACGGTCCAGGAACTGGCGATACGGCGTATCAGGCATGAAGACTCCCAGGCGGTAGCAAGCCAGCATTGCGGAATGTGATAGCCATAAACTATGGAAACATTGCGCATGTTACTGCTGGCCGGTGCCTGCCGTGGGGCACGGAAGGCCGGTACTTACCCCGGCAGGGGCAGCGGGTAGAATCATCGGGATCTGCAGGGTCCGTGCCGCGACCCGGCCCCACTTGGCCACCTGGCCCCGGCTGGCTCGCTGCAGCACACCTTTTCCTTTCCGACGACTCCAGTTCCTCCCCGCTTATGGCCTCCGCTCTGACCGACAAACTTTCGCGACTCGTCAAGGAGATGCGCGGCCAGGCCCGCATCACCGAATCCAACGTGCAGGACATGCTG
>Ga0066479_1000434_pt1 | contig 12462 bp, 11 predicted proteins | sample LakWasM117_HOW13_2_FD_59555 | JGI IMG/M metagenome (GOLD analysis project Ga0066479, IMG submission 59555) | Freshwater sediment methanotrophic microbial communities from Lake Washington under simulated oxygen tension - Sediment Metagenome 117_HOW13 | ecosystem: Environmental > Aquatic >... | reverse complement strand
TGCACCTGCACCTGCACCTGCACCTGCACCTGCACCTGCACCTGCACCTGCACCTGCACCGGCGGCTCAGTAAGTCGATGCCAAGGGGCGGGCAAGCCACTTGCCCCGCCCCGGTCGGGAAACCTCAAGGCGCGACAATAGCGCCATGACCACCCCCACCCACGTACAACGCAGTGCCGTGCCCCTGAGCACGCACGACACCACCCGCATCGACGACCTGCGCATCAAGGCCGTGCGCCCCCTGATCACCCCGGCCCTGCTGCAGGAATGGCTGCCCGCGCCCGAAGCCGCGCAGCAACTGGTGGAAACCAGCCGCGCCGCCATCTCGGACGTGCTGCAGGGCCGGGACGACCGGCTCATCGTCGTCGTCGGACCCTGCTCCATCCACGACCACGACCAGGCCATGGACTATGCGCGCCAGCTCAAGGCCCAGGCCGACGCCCTGGCCGGCGAGCTGCTCGTGGTCATGCGCGTCTACTTCGAGAAGCCCCGCACCACCGTGGGCTGGAAGGGCTACATCAACGACCCGCATCTGGACGGCAGCTTCGCCATCAACGAAGGCTTGGAAATGGCCCGCGCCCTGCTGCTGGACGTGCTGGCCCTGGGCCTGCCCGTGGGCACGGAATTCCTGGACCTGCTGTCGCCGCAATTCATCAGCGACCTGGTCAGCTGGGGCGCCATCGGCGCGCGCACCACGGAAAGCCAGAGCCACCGCCAGCTGGCCAGCGGCCTGTCCTGCCCCGTGGGCTTCAAGAACGGCACGGACGGCGGCGTCAAGGTGGCCAGCGATGCCATCCAGGCGGCCAGCGCGCCCCACGCCTTCATGGGCATGACCAAGATGGGCCAGTCCGCCATCTTCGAGACCCGCGGCAATGGCGACTGCCACGTCATCCTGCGCGGCGGCAAGCAGCCCAACTACGGCGCCGAGCATGTGCAGGCCGCCTGCGCCCTGCTGGAAGGCGCAGGCCTGCGCCCGCAGGTCATGATCGATGTCTCCCACGCCAACAGCAGCAAGCAGCACCGCCGCCAGATCGACGTGGCGGCCGACGTGGCCCAGCAGATCGCCGGTGGCGATGCCCGCATCACGGGGCTGATGATCGAAAGCCACCTGCAGGAAGGGCGTCAGGACATCGTGGACGGCCAGCCGCTGGCGCATGGCGTGTCCGTGACCGATGCCTGCATCAGCCTGGAGCAGACCGTGCCTGTGCTGGAGCAGCTGGCTGCGGCGGTGAAGGCGCGGCGGTTGAAGCTGCAGGGGTGAGTTGACTGGCCGGGTCTGTTTTGGACACGCGTCAGGCAATGGGGCAGTCCTGTCCTTCGGCAGGACTGCAATGCAATCGCCACAGCGCAGTGGCGTGCATATGAGTCGCCGATGTAAAAGCAGGGTCGGCAGACTGCGAATTCCATTCAGGCGCTGGTGCAGCCCAGGCTGTGTATCAATACTTTCAGATCAGTCCGATTGCATCATGCATTTTTGCAATGAATGATTGATTTATTCATATCGGATTAAAAGATTCTTCTATTGCTGCATCCAGATGTATTTCGAGGATTGCACCAATATATTTGGCCGCTATTGTTATGGTGGTCCATGTTCCGGGATGAGGGGGGCGAAGGACAAGGGAAATGAATGGCTCTATCAAAGAAGAGCAGGATCTTCATTTCAAAGAATTCGAGTCATATATCATTGGTTTTGATTCTTCGGAGGAGGGGTAGGTATGAGGCCTGGCGATGCAAAGCGGGTATTTGATCTTGCAGTTGGGCGCTCCGCCCCACCGCTTGCCTCCATGGCCACCATTTTTGCCATTAGTTTTTATAGCTCGACTCTCGTTGCCCAATTCAGCATAGCCCTTTCCTTTGCATCACTTTTCTTTGTATTGCCAGCGAGTATTGGCGCCATCTTCTTTTCAGAAATGGCTGCCAGCAAAGAGAAGAAGCAATCGGACTCGCTCATCAGTATGATGTTTTGGCTGGTATTCCTGTACACCGGGTTTTGTTTTATTCTGGTGTATTGGCTTCCTGTTATCTCGAAAACCCTGATATCCGGTTTGCCAGAGGAGCTGTTGGATGGAGCCATATTCCAGGCAAGATTGATAATTCTGTGTATTCCCTTCTTCGGAATCATCAATGTATGCGGCTGCGTTCTTGAGTCAAGATTACATACTGCCATCGTTGCAAAATTCAGAATGTGGCAGTTTTTTTTCCACGCAGCCTGTGTGATTGTTGTGCTGGCGCTGCTTGGGAAGAATGAGTGGATGAGTGATGATTCTGTCGCTCTGGCCTATCTGTTCAGTGACATCATTTTTTCCGTTGCCGCATATGCTTTGATGCGGAAATACTGTCAATTCAGATTTTCATTCAATTTTCGTGTATTGCCTGGCAGAAGAATATTTTCCGTTTTGATCCCTGGCTATGCCAATGCGTTCTTTGGGAAATATCTGCTTTATATATTGTCAATGTCTGTTGCAGGGCTGGGTGCAATGTATTCTACAATTCAATCTCAAGCTTCTGCCATATTGCTGTTGGCAGAGCTGCCTGCCATGGGAGTCTGTGCTCTTCTGGCAATGGAGATATCCAAAAATCGTGGAAAATGGGCAGTGCAATTTCAGTTCATCAAAGATTCATCGTCATTGATGATTTTTTGTGCCATTATTCCAGTTGTTGCATTGGCTGTATTCATGATGTTCTATGAAATATCAGAAGCGAATGGTTTTCAAATTGTCGGTGAGGGATTCCTTTCCTTGGTGTGCAAAGGAGTTACGGATGTGGTGTTCTTCTATGCGGCAGCAATTTCTGGCGGGCTAGGTCTTTATTGGTCATCAAGAATGATTTTTTGGACTATTTATGCAGTGATATTTTTTGCTCCAATGTCATTGGGCTTCCATGGCTCCAGTTATTCCATGATCAACTATATTTTCTCGTTTTCTTCTCTCGTGTCCTGTGTGATGTTGGTATTGCTTATTCACAATAGGCGAGAGTCTCTATCTGAAGAGAAGATTGGCTTGAAGGAAAGCTTGTAGCCGTGGTGGCCTTGGCGAGGTCGTCTGCCCTTCGACAACCTCGCAACCCCGCAACCGCCACGACGCAGGCGCTGACATACGGGGTGGGGAGGCGGCGGGGGCGCCCTCAGGCCCGCACGGGCCTCGGCTCCAGATTGCGCGCCGTGCCCAGCCAGGTCGCGCAATGCGTTTCATGACCATCCTCCGCCACCGCGTACAGGTCGGCTGCGCAGATGCTGAGCACGCGGCCGGCATCCACCACGCGGCCGCGCGCCCGCAGGTGGGTGCCGCGTGCGGGGGCGAAGAGCTTCACGCTGCCGTCCACCGTGGCATTGGCCCAGCCTGGCGGTAGCACAGAGCCTGCGGCCGACACCGCCGCAAAGTCGCCCAGCGCAAAGATCGCCGTGGCCTGCAACTGGCCCGGCTGAAAGCACAGGGCATCGGCAATGGGCATCTCCAGCTCGGTGGCGCCGGGCTCGGCCCGCACGAAGCGCAGGCCCAGGGTGCGCGCCATGGGCATGGCCAGCACGGCGTTCTGCAGCGCCTGGGTGGATGGGGTGGGGTGCGTGATCGGCTCAGTCATGGCTTGTCTCCTTCGTGGTGGGTGAAGCGGCACGGCGCACGCGCGGCCAGGGCGCGGCGGGTTTGTCGGGTGCGTTGGATGGGGCCGGTGCCATCTGCGCCAAGTCCCGCTCGGCCTGGCGGGCGCGCAGCCACTGCACATGGTCCAGGGCCTGGGCGCGCTGGGCCTGCAGCGCGGCGATCTGTTCGTCTATCTCCTGCACGCGCTGCTGCACGGCATCGGCCAGGTCACCGGGACCTATGCGCCCCGCACGCCAGGCGCGCAGGTTCTCCGCAATGCGCGGCAGCCCGAACCCCAGCGCGCGGGACATGGCGATGAACACCACCTCGCGCCGGGCCGAGCGCGGATAGTCGCGGTAGCCATTGGGCAGGCGCCGGGGCTTGAGCAGGCCCGCGCGCTCGTAGTGCCGCAGCGCGTGGATGGAGACGCCCGTGAGCTGGGCGAGTTCGGAGATCAGCATGTGCCAAGGCTAGCAAGGCTTGTGCTGGGCTAGGGTTGGGAAGGGGACAGGTTTTTCTATCGCTGTCTCTTGGCAGTCGTCTTCAAGCCGGCTGCGCTGCAGGCCTCATCACGCGCGCCGTGAACCGGGCCATGAACTCGCGCGTGGCAACGCGGGCGCCCAGGGCCGTCAGGTAGTTGGCGCAACCGTGCACCACCGAGGCGCGGTTGTCGTCGAAAGCTTTCAGCCCCAGGCGAACCACGTCTTCGCTGGATGCTTTTTTCCCGAAGGATGCGGCCTCGCCGGCGCGGGCGAAGAACGCCGTGTCGGTAGCGCCCGGGCACAACGCCAGCACGCGCACGCCGCGCGGCCGGTACTCGGCCCAGAGCGCTTCGCTGAACGAAAGGACGAAGGCCTTGGTCGCGGCGTAGACCGCCATGTACGGGACCGGCTGAAACGCTGCCGTGGAGGCGATGTTGATGACGCCGCCCTGGCGCTGCTCCAGTGCGGGGAGCAACAGGTGCGTCAGCTCCACCAGGGCGCCCACATTCAGATCGATGGCCTCCCGCTGCATGGCCAGCGCCAGTTCATCAAACCTGCCGTGGGTGCCGAAGCCGGCGTTGTTCACCAGCAGATCCGGCAGCAGGCCCTTGGCGCTGACGGTATCGAAGACCCGCCGGGCCGCCCCGGGTGCGGCCAGGTCCTCCACCAGGAACTCGGCGCCGGGCAATTCGCTGGCGAGCTTTTCGAGCCTGTCGCGGCTGCGCGCGATCAGCACGACTTTGGCGCCACGGCGGGCAAGTTCCCTGGCGAATACTTCACCGATACCCATGGAGGCGCCGGTCACCAGGACGTTTTTCTGGGAGAAATCAAAAGGGGTTTTCATGCACTCGAGTATTGCGACGGGGTGCCCGGCTGGGAATGGGCAGCGCTGGTAAGCTGATTTGCATTCATGAAAAACCAATCGCCCACCACCTGGGATGACCTGCGCGTGCTCCTGGCGCTTCACCGCCACCAAAGCCTGCTTGCCGCAGGCGCTGCCCTGGGCCTGTCCACCTCGACCGTGGCGCGGCGCATTGAGGCGCTGGAGCAATCCCTGGGCCGCGCCCTGGTTCACCGCAGCAGCGCAGGGACGACGGTCGAGCCCGATGCGATGGAACTGGTGGAGCTGGCTGAGCAATTCGAGCTGGGACTGGGCGGCATCAAGCGCGACGACCGGCCCGATGAGAAGGCCCATGCGCTGACCGGCACCATCCGCGTCAGCATGGGCGAGGGCTTCGTGAAGCCCGTGACCGCCGTGCTCTCGCAGTTGAGAAGCGCGCATCCCGGGCTGCATATCGAAGTGGCCGTGGAGTCGCGCTTCACGGATGTCGGGCGGCGCGAAGTGGATGTGGCGCTCAGGGTCGGGCGCTCCAGCTCGGCCGTGGTGGTGGAGAAATGGGCGGGGCAACTGACGTTTGGCCTGTACGCCTCGCGCGGCTATGTCGAGCAGCGCCTGCCGGGTCGCCAACTGCGCGTGCAGGACTTCGCCAGCCACGACTTCGTGGGACAGGACCTGGCCGCCGGCCGGCAGGACGCCTCCAACCTGTGGCTGGCCAGCCGGGGCGCTACCCGATTCGTCTTTCGATCCGGCTCCGACCTGGCCCGCCAGGAGGCCACGGAGCAAGGTCAGGGCATCTGCCTGCTGCCCGACGCCATGGCCCATGCCGTGCCTGGCCTGGTGCGGCTGGAGGTGGACGCGCCACTGCCTTCCTGCCCGGTGTACTTGGCCTATCACCGCGACCGCCGCAACGTGCCGGGCGTGCGGGCGGTCATTGACGCGCTGGGTGTGGCGCTGGCCGAAGGGCTGCAGCCGCCCGCGGAAAAGGCGACAGTCGAACGACTCTGAGTCGAACTTCGCCTTGCTGCGGCTGACAACACGAAACGGAAACGTTTACTTCAGGCCGCGACTTCCGCGAGCAAGGTTTTGGCGGCAAGCTTGCCGAGCGCATTGCCAGCCAGCGGGCTGTCGCCCGTGATGAGCTGCCTGTCCCGGTGCACCGCGCCCGAGATGCCATCGTTCACGATCTCGATGCCCAAGGCCTTGAGCCTTTCGCCGAACTTCCAGGTCAGGTGACCCGGCATGTAGCCGATGTCGGGGGTCTGCGCGTCGAGCGCGTCGGGGAAGGCACATATCTTGTAGCCACGGTAAATGTCGCTGTCGCCAACCGCGAGGAATGCGGCAGGGCCGTGGCACAGGGAGATGACGAACCGGTTGTGGGCGGCCGCCCATTCCAGCACCGCCCCCACGTCACGGCTGTCGGGCAGGCCGATCAGTGCGCCATGCCCGCCAGGCACGAAGATGGCTGCATATTGCTCCAGGCCCTGCGCAAGCACAGACGACAGGCGCAACGGCTGCTTGAACTGCGGGTGGTACTTGTCGAAGAAGCCCTTGACCGTCTCGTCTTCGGAGGGCATGGCCCAGAACTCGAACTTGACGGGGTTTCCCGAAACCGTTGCCACGTCGAAGGCGAAGCCTGCCTTGTCGAGGTGGTACATGGGCAGCAAGGTTTCGACCGGATGGTTGCCGGTGGAAAAGAAGCTGCCGTTGTCGGTCAGCAGGTAGCGCTCGTCCGCGCCGATCATCAGGATCTTCTTGCTTCCTTGATAGGTGGTCGCGTAGTCGGCATCCCGCAAGTCGGACTTAGGCGAGGTGAACTGACTGAGCGAGTAGCGGGATGGAAAGAACGCATTGAACTCGGCCGGATCAGGTTGAGGTTGCTTGTCCTGGGTCGCTTGTTCAGCCATGGGGTACCTCTCGGGTAGGTTGCGGAAGGTCCAACGATGCTGCGGCAAAAATCCTGTGGCAGTGAGGCATTTCCGTCAATGCAGTGCAGACAAAGCCGATGATCCGTTTGTAGCCGCTGGCCGGGATCTTCGGGTGCCCTGCATCTGTTCGATGTTCCCGACCAAGCCCATGTCGTCCATCGTCGCAAGACTCGGAGCCAAGCCTTTCTGACTGGCGCGGCCTGTGCGGGCGATACGGTGACCGTGCACTTCAGGGCCTTTGGATCGCTCGACGCAATTTGCTCCGTAGCCAGTCGCTGCTTCTGAATGAATGGCGCTTGCAGGCTATGGCAGGTTCAGGTTCGATCGCTGTCGCTCGTTGCGCATCAGTTCATAGATCGCAACCAGCCTGAATTTGGCGGATAGCAGTCGGCTGTCGACCCAAAGCAGTCTCTGGATGAGGCCAGCAGTGGCCCGACCCTCAGGGCTTGGGAGCTAGGTCAGCGTAGACCCAGCACATCCCAGATGGAAGGCGTCGTTGCCGCGCGGCGATACACGGCAGCTGAGAGCTAAATCTGTAGGTGGCCAGTGCCTCCAAATCGAATTGCTTACTCTGTGGAGCCCTGGTGACGGGAGGTAGCCTTGCTGCCCTTGTCCGAGGATGTGTTGTCTCTTTCCTCGGACTGTGAGTCGACCAGCTCCATTCGCTCGGACCGCGCACGCCGCTTACAGCTCACAGTTCGTCATCATTTCCCTCAATGTCATCGACGACATCCGAGGCGTTGGCAGCCCTTTGCAATTGCCCTTCCACGTGGCGAGCCATGCCTACCCAACTGGTGAGAAAAGCCTCTTCAGTCCCGTGACGACACAAGGCCTCAAGACCGCGCAGTAGCCAAGGAAGGAAGTGACCAATGATGTCCGTGCTGAAAGAGACGAAATTGTCGAACTGTTTGTCGACGTAGTCTTCCCCTGCCTTCGAGCGACGAGCCGTCTTCGCTCGCAAGCGGTCAAACGCCTCACGCAAATTTAGTGGGGTCAGCAAGTCTTCAATAACTGACTCAAGGTGTTGGTCTTTGACCGGATGCCTGTGATTGTCACGGTCAACAATTTTCCGGATGGCGCCGTTGGACTGCTCAGGAATGTCTGCAAACTCTCTGATGAGTTCTGCGTAAAGCGCAGGTCCCTCAGCAAAGCTCTCATCAGACAAAAAGGCCACGAGCCGCCTGCATGTGGCTGGCGAAAAACCGCTTCGATTCGCTGCCTCGCCAAATTCAGTAAGGCGTACAGGACTATTGGCCACCGCCAACGCGCCTCCTGGTCGTGAATCGTCAAGCATTTCAGACAAGGTCTCGTTCAACAGGGAGTGAAGCCGGTCTCGGCCTCCCACTAGTTGCGCGTACGTAGACTCGGCAAAGCGAGAGACTATGTCATCCAAGGTGGGGTGCTCCCCGATGCAAGCCATGAGCTGGGCGGCGAATGCGGCCTTGGCCTCAGCCTGCTGCGCCGGCTCGCTCGCATCCCAACTACTGCCCATGGTGGATTCCAGCGGCGAGGACGAAAACATCACCGAGGTCAACACATGAGGCTGGCTGCTCCTGGTGTTCGGACGTGCAGAACGACGACCAAGCAGGTTTTCATATAGGACAGTGTCACCCTCCGAGAAGGCGCCAGCCCTCCCGCAGCGACCGGCGATGTTCCGAAACGTCATTGACTTCATCGGAGTGCCGGCATCCCTAAGGGACATGAGGTAGTGCGATACGATGGTCCAGCGGAAAGGCAGGTCAGCACCCTCCGCCAATGTGGTGGTGGAGCAAACCACTTTTAGCTTTCGCTGGCGTGTCAGTTCTTCGATGTCCCTGCGGACGTCATACGGCAATGATGCGTTGTGATAGGCGAGCTCGCACCGCAATACATCAGCCAGGGCACTGAGCCAGGGGTAGCGGGCGACGATGCTGTCCGCCGTTGCCAGCACCATAGCGTCAGTCGTCTGCGGCTCGCTACCCTTAAGCGCTTTGGCAAGCATGCGCGTGTCGCTCTTTCGCGGACAGACGACCAACCCGGGGCTCCCCAGGCGATGGAAGAGGTCTTGTGCAATCTTGGCGACATTACGTGCAGCCTCCTTTTCGCCACCGAACTGGTTGAAAGGGAGCGCCTCGAACTGAAACTGGACAGGCGAGGAAATGACCGTGTTCGGCTGCGCGGAAGCTGGCCGCAGTGCGTCGTTGCCATGAACCCAATACATGAGTCCGTCGGACTGAACCATCCCGAGTCTTCTTGCTGTCGGGCGCCATCCAATTTGATGCAGCGCTTCGGGTAAAACACCCAACCAGTTGCACACCTCCGCTGTTTCGCTTAGCACGGCGGACAATCCAAGAATCCGAAGGTGCGGGTTATCTGCCTGCAGCATGCGAAGACGCGAAACCAGTCCCTCCATGCGGGCACCACGCGAGCCGTTTTCAACGATATGAATTTCGTCAAAAACGACAGTTCTCAGCCTATCAACCCCATCACCCGTTCTTAGCCAGGCGTCAAAGCGCTCGGGAGTTGCCACGATGACTTCCGCGCCCGCGCTGGTATCGATGGAGTCAGTTTTGAATCCACCGAACATCGATACGTAAGGCAGACATTGGTCGAGCACCTTGTCGAGGGATGCCTTTACCTGCTCTCCGACGGCCACATAGGGGGCGACATAGACGCTCAGCCCGCCACCCTCCAGACTCGCGGCCATACAGGCTTCAGCGACAAACGTTTTGCCAGTGCTTGTTGGCAGTGTGAGCAGCATGTTGCCGGGATACCTGGCAATACGCTTATCGGCCAACAACTGCCGCTGCGGCGGTAGCAGAGTTGCCATGCCGGTGCGCACGGCGTTCAGTACGAACCAAGACGGAATCTCAGGTGCGTCCTCAAGAAGGTTGGCCGTGGCGAGTCGGCTAGCTTGGTGCGCTGCCATACGCACATGCAATGCAAATCCAGCGCCGGTTCCCCCGGAGCCCCAGACCACCTCACGAAATGTGGCGAGCGCCATGGTGAAGTAGGCTTGGCGCGCTTCGCGGGAAGAGTCCGTTAACGACCCCCACCAATACGCTTTGAAAGCTTCGACCTGGGAGTTGGCATCGACAGGTTGGTTGCCGAACACCCGTGTGGCATCGCAGACGATGGCAGCCATGCGTACTGCAGGTGTGGAGGCCAGGAATTCCGGGGACACCTCGCTGAGCACAGCCTTGGCACTCGGGAAATTGCCATGCATGGCGTACCCAAGTGCGGCATAGAAGGAAAGTTCATCGAGCTCTATCTGCTCTGCAGGTTCGGCGGCTTTGCGCCTATGCTGACTTGTTGATTGCAGCGTGCGGGCGGCGGCAACCAACGGTGCAGCATAGGCCTCTTCATCAAACCGTGCCAGGTCTTCCCAGGCCTTCATAGTCTGAAAGACTGTCAAGCATTTCAACGCTGTGGCGACGTCAAGCGGGTCTCTTGTTACCGTCACCGGAGGAACGGACCGAGCTTTTGCGGCCGACGCCGCAGCGCTAGTTAGATAGTCAACTGAGGGAGGTAATGAACTCATGGCACGAATGCGGCTTGATGACGCAGGTGTTGCAAGCACTCATCAAGTCGAGTCAAGGAGACGCTCCAAGGCTCCACGCTCGTCGGTAGCCAACCCAGCAACTCTATCTTGCGCGCGACGCCATCCAAGGTCACGACTGGGTTGCCGTACCTGAGGTCATGCACCAAAGTAGGTATGAGCTTCACCTTTACGCATTCGGCAGCAGTCGGCCGGTAAAGGTCTTCGACTCTGTCCAACAACGCGTCAGAAAATTCGAGCGTATCGCTCAAAAAGCCTTTGAGCCCGGACATTCGATTCGCGAGATTCGTCGATGGTCGTGTTGCGTCAAGGAGCTTTTCGCAATCGCCGACCAGAGCGTTCGCATATGAGAGGTTCTGGAGAATGGTTGTCTTCATCTCCATCACGTACAGTCGGTCCTTGGACGTGTCGCCGTCGGGGGATAAGAATACGATGGTCGCATCGAGTCCTGTCGGTGCCCCGATGTTGAGTGGACTATTGGCTCCGAGTGCGATACCCGTGAAACCGGGGCCACTAAGCCCCGACCGGCGGGCAACGTGATACGAGAGGAACTCGCCTAAATTTCCCTGTAGGCCTGTTGTCATAGGCCCGGTGTAAGCCAAATGCCACCTTGAAAGGATGTCCTGCAACTTGGTAAGTGCCCAGTTGTAGAAAGCGCTGCAATTCGGAGTGCCCGTGACGCAGTGAATGGCTCGATTGTTGGTTGAGACTTTTGAGACTTTGCTAAACGACACTCATGCTCCTCGGGAACTACTTGTGGCTTCTATGCTCCAGCACCAATCATAGTCATGAGCACTGTAAAGGCCTATCGGAATCGAGGTCTGAGCTTTGGGCATGACAGGCATCGAGCTCGCTCAGCAGGTACGTCAGCGGTTCCCACAAATGCCGATACTGCTGACGAGTGGCTACAGCGACGTCCTTGCAGACGGTGGAACGCACGGGTTCGACCTCGTGCAAAGGCCTTAGGCGGCAGACGCTCTGCTGAGCAACATCAGGCAGGTACTTGCCGCTCGCAAGGCCGGTGACTGAGACCATGCGGAGAAGTTGCCTGCCTCACACACCTTACAAGGGTGCGCTTCTGGTTTCTCTAGCGGTGGATGTAGGAAATCACGGCGAGGCAGACTAAGCCTGCCAGACATGCCGCACATACCAAGCTGACTCGTTCTGCCATGCGTCGCTGCGCTCTTGTCAGCTGCGCATCGACTCACATGAGTTCAGTATCTATCTTGGCCAGACGCGACGCGTGAAGTTCAGGAGGTAGTGGCTTTGGAGCATGGGAAGTCATTGATGCAACCAGATATGAGTTTCGAGCGCGCGTAGACGGCTGTCACGATGTCCGCTCCTGGCCGTTTGCCGTCGTCTGAGAATGCCGCCTCTTTGACGATATCGATACGCAGCCAGTAATCTCTTGCCGCCCAATCCTGCCGATATGTCGTAGTAGTGACTGCCCGGGCGTTCGCCTCCTGCCGCCCAGCCACCAAACCCAGCACAGCTTTTTTCGCCTGCGCCCGACCACCGCGAGCAAGCTTGCTCCACGCCAGGATCACTTCAGCAAGATCATCGTCCTCGCAGTAAAGGTAGGCAGTCGGCACTCCGAGGATTTGCGCAATCCGGTGAGACATTTCCACGGATGGTCGCCATCGTCGTATCCAAGCCGAAGACAACCATCCTGGCTTGCCTTCCGCTCTACGAATTCCGTAGAGACGCCCATCGCCGATTCAACGAGCATCGCAGGATGCCTCATCATCCCGATCCTTCAACGGCTGCTTCTGCCACGCCTCGGCTCGACGACCTCGCCATAGACGCTGTCCTGCACATGGGCGCCGCGCTGGACGTTCTGGATCTGCTCGCTAGCCACAAGGTCACGGCCATCAATTGCGTGTGCCGCGACCTGCTGCGCATCTACTACGCCAAGGCCGATCAGGCTCAGTCGCTGGAGCCGCAGGACGCGGAATTGCTGGGCCTGCTGCACGACACGGCGGTGAACCTGGGCTATGCCATCGAGGTGGTGGACCATCTCAATGGCGACGAGGCCGACGACCCCATCCTCTATGCCGTGAGCTATCTGCTCAAGGCGGCCAAGCGGTTTGCGGATGAG